>Ga0099364_10000364_pt1 | contig 75988 bp, 64 predicted proteins | sample TergutTh196P3_FD_73070 | JGI IMG/M metagenome (GOLD analysis project Ga0099364, IMG submission 73070) | Microcerotermes parvus P3 segment gut microbial communities from Pointe-Noire, Republic of the Congo - Th196 P3 | ecosystem: Host-associated > Arthropoda: Insects > Digestive system > Gut ...
AACCCGGCATTTCCCCGTCATTGAGCAGCCACAACCCAACGGAAAACACTTCCCCGCCTCGCCAAACGAATTTTGGAATCCGCGCGCTAATCAACGCGCCGCGGCAGGCGTCGGCCACATCATAAAAGGAATCCTTGGGGTCGGCAGGGTAATTGATAATCGAGTTGTTGGCCAGTGTTGGCCAAGCCTCGTTGTAACACCAGTTCAACGCCATGGAGCAATAGGGCTTCTGCCGCCGAGCCTCTTCATAGATACACTTGTAACCTTCCCCCTGAAGCCACTGGCTCCAACCGATTAACTGTTCCAATGTCTGCGCCTCGCCGAAGTAATCCCGAATGACATCTATATAGGCCCATGCGTATGTATCGTTTTCCAAGGCATTAAAAGCGTGATGCGCGACGCTAACCTCATTCATCACAAACGGGAACAGGTCAGCCCTGTCCGCCGCCATATCGCAGCAGAAAATGTTGGAAACTGAAGACACCCCAAACTCAGGGTAGGCTGTATAGTGCGAATCTGGCATAACCTGATAAACCTCGCGGCCATCCTTATAACGGAAAAAATAACCGCCGTGCGCCATGCCGTTCAGAGGGGAGGTCATGATAAAAGGCCGCTCCGGATCCAACTCATAACAAAGTTTGTCAAGCAGGCGCAGAGCCGCCGATTGCTCGGTCATTTTTGACCAGCTGTTAAAAAGTTCATTGCCGCCGCACCATAAAACCAGGCATGGATGGCTCTTCAAACGGGTGATAACAGACCGCGCCTCCCGCTCAAGGGTCGCCAAGTATTGCGGCGTGCTGTAGTAATTATTACAGGCCAGCGGAAACTCCTGCCATATCATAATGCCGTGTTCGTTGCACAGATCGAAAAAAGGCTGTTTATTGATAATAGCGCCGCCCCAACAGCGCAGGAGATTAAAGTTTGCCTTTTTTGCAAGCTCAATCAACGGCGCGTATGTATCCCGCGTGATGGTTCCGGTAAACACCTCCGGGTTAACCCAGTTGCTCCCCTTGGCAAAAATCGGGACTCCGTTGAGCGTAATGGTGGCCGGCGCGGGACTGCGGCTTACAGGGTGGCTTGCCGGTTCATCCCATGCTCCTTCATTCATGGTCAGCTCTATCTTGCGGAAGCCTATAACGCCGGAGGCTCTTTCGGTTTCCTTTCCCTCCGAAAGCAGAACCGCTTCCCAACGGTACAGATTGGGTTCGCCGTATCCGTTGCACCACCAGAGTGCGGGATTGGCCAAATCGGCGCTTCCGCCGCCGGATATTTGCAGCACAGGCTTCCCGCCGGGACAGTATACCGTCAGCAACGCGTCTCCCGTCCCGGTGATATCTGCTTTGAACGTCAGCACGGCGGATGAGTAATCCTCGGCCAATCTATAATCCACACAGAGTTGATTAAAGTACGCGGCCGGACGCACTTCTAAATATGCGTCGCACCACATCCCCGCGGGAATCAGTCTGGGATGCCAGTCCCAACCATAGCTGACGGCGGGTTTACAGGATTGCGCCGCTTCCGCGCGCGTGTTTTTTTCAGCAACGGTGTCTTTAGGCGGAGGCGCTATCCAAATTTGCAATAGGCCGCCGTTCGCCGCGTCCAATCGGAGCTCCGCGCTTGTGAACATCCCTTCGTGTCTATGCAGCGTCTGCCCGTCTAGCAGGATGATGTACTCATAATCAATCCCCTCCGTTACAAAATAAAGCGTTTCGCCCGCCTTTAATTCAACAGGGGAAATCCGCGTCTCGTATAGCCACCAACAGTCCTCCATCCATCGGTACTGCTCAAAATTAACACCAAACTTCCAGTCCGGCAATCCGTTTGCCGCGGCCCAATCCAGGTTGGCGTTTCCGGGGACGGATGCCGTCACCATCATGTCCGGCCGCCGATTCGGGGAGAGGCTGTAACCGACGGTCCACGAAAGGGGCGTCCTCATTGTATTTGCTCCTCCTCAAAATGACGGTCTACAGACGCTTTACAGAGCCTCTGATAACCAGGGTTGTGTTGATATGCAGGGTTTCATAGGGTTTTTCCGGCAACTTGACTCTGAGTAGCAGCTGCTCGAGAGCGCGTTGCCCCAATATCCGTTTTTGTACTTCTACGGTAGTAAAGACGGCTCCGATAGGAAACGAGATGTTGTCAAATCCGACGATGCTTACATCCTCCGGAATCTTGTACCCGCATTCGCCCAGCACCTGTGCAAAAATGGCGGCCATAACATCGTTGACGCAGATAAAGGCTGTCGCGGGATCGCCGCAGTTCTTCAGCAAGTCAATTTTATCGCGTAAATAGGTATAATCCTCGTATGTCGAATCCAGCCAAATGAAACGCTCGTCCAGGGGAAGGTTGTTTTTTCTCATATAATACCGAAACGCGCCGAAGCGTTCCCGAAAGCTGAAGAGATGGTCGGCGTTGCCGATAAAGCCGAGTTTCCGGTGGTTATTGTCAATGAGGTGCGACAGCGCCTTGTAAATCCCTTTTTTGTTGTCGGTGTTCACGTAATCGCAGTCAACGGCATTGCTGTGGTAATCGACCACGACCATAGGCAACTGCAATCCCGCGAGTTGGCTCAGGATGGCGTCGTCAATATCATTGACCACCAACAGCCCATCGCATTTTTGTTCACTGACGGCGGAAATCAGGCTGCTGCCGGTGCTGTTTGAATCAACGGTAACTGTCCGAATGCTGATATTCCTATCGGCGGCGTAATCCATGATACCGCCGATGACGGACGGCCAAAACAGCATATCGTCCGCCAGCCTCTTTCTGTATATCATAACAACATGAAGCAGCAGCTTCTCCTTGGACTTCAGCTTATACCCGCTGTCGCCGGCCAGCTTGAAAATCCTTTGCCGCATATCGTCGCTCACGCCGGGCAGATCCCTCAGCGCCCGTGAAACGGTATTTTTGGATATACCCAGCTCCGCGGCCAAGGCATCCATCGTTACTTTTGACATTACAAACACCTCTACATCACCTTTAGCATACTACAGCCGGAGATAGAAAGCAATTATGTAATACCACCAAATTTATAGACCTGTTTTTATACAGAATTTCCGTATTGACAAAACTCAGGGCAGGATATAGGATAGAATCAACGGCATATTACATGATATTTACATTACCATTGCATTACCATAAGTTACGGAGAGCAGGGATGAACATGGAAAAGATTACGGATGGGGGAATATACAGGATGACAATGCGGGAACGTGTAGTGCGGGCGCTGGAGCACAAAGAGAGCGATATGGTTCCTTATGACGTCTCGTTTACCTGGCAGGCGCGCGGCAACATGGCAAAATATTCAGGAGATTCGGATTACTGCTCAAATAGGGGGCAACACATTGCCCTTTACCAATACTGGGGGTGGCCTGTTGAAATCCCCGGAAGCACGGAGCAGTTTAGGGATGAGTTCGGCGTCATCTGGGACAGGTCGGGCGCGGACAAGGACATCGGTGTCATTGCGAATCCATTAATTCCCGATTTGGACAGCCACAGCTATGTCTTTCCGCCCATCGACGAGCGGCGGCTGAGAGGAGACCTGCAAGAGCTGGCCGCGGCCAAGGGCGGCAGATTCGTCTTTGCCGGCATAGGGTTTTCAATGTTCGAGCGGGCGTGGAGCCTTTGCGGAATGGAAAATGTCCTGATGAATATGCTGACAGGCCCGGAAGAACTGGAGGAACTGCTGGACGCGATAACCGAGCGGAATCTTCAGGTGCTGGATATTATGCTGGAATATACTATAGACGGCGTTTATTTCGGAGATGACTGGGGACAGCAAAAAGGCATGATTATGGGGGCGCCCCATTGGAGGCGCTTCATCAAGCCGCGTATGAAGCGGATGTACGAACGGGCCAAGCAAGCGGGCAGATTTGTGGCGCAGCATTCCTGCGGCGACATTGCGGAGGTCTTTCCCGATTTGATTGAAATTGGGCTGGACTGCTATCAAACATTTCAGCCGGAAATTTACGATATTGAAAAAATCAAGCGCGAATACGGGGCTGATTTGGCCTTTTGGGGCGGCATTTCAACCCAACAGCTCTTATCGAGGGCCGCGCCGGAGGAGGTCAGGCATGAAACCGCGCGTATTATGAAAATCATGAAAACACAGGGCGGTTATATCGCCGCCCCCACTCACGCGATTTCGCATGATATCCCCCCCGAAAACGTGGAAGCGATGCTGGAGGTTTTCAGGAATCAAAGTCGTTATATATAAAATGGAACTGATCGTATTCACGGCGAATGATATTTTCGACGGCAGGTGTTTTTTCAATGAATATCGAAGACAGAATCAACGAATTGCTCGGCAGGATGACCCTCGCCGAAAAAGTCGGTCAACTCAACGAGGCCGCCCTTAATCAACCGATGGAAGCGTTAAGGGAACGTGTCCGCGCCGGCAGTACCGGGGTGTTGGTGGGCGCGTTTTCGGCTTTTGCCGGGCATGAGAAGGGCAAGATAGAAACAGACATCAATGATGAACTGCAGCGGATTGCCGTAGAGGAGAGCCGATTGGGGATTCCTCTGATTATCGGACGGGACATCATCCACGGGCATCGCACGGTTTTCCCCATACCCTTGGCTCAAGCCGCAAGCTGGGACTGTGAAGCCGTGCGGGAAGCGAATGGCTTTATGGCGCTGGAGGCCGCCGCCGACGGGTATCATTGGACATACGCGCCCATGCTGGATGTATCCCGCGATCCCCGTTGGGGCCGAATGGTGGAAGGCTATGGCGAGGACCCTTATCTCGCCGCCCGAATGGCGGAAGCGGCGATAAAAGGACTCGGCGATCAAGGCCTCGCGGCCTGTGCAAAGCATTACATAGGCTATGGGGCTTCTGAAGGCGGGCGGGATTACGCAAGCACGGAAATTTCCGATTACTCTCTGTATAACGACTACCTGCCGCCCTTCAGGGCGGCGGTAGAAGCAGGAGTCCAAACGGTCATGTCGTCTTTCAATGACATTAACGGCGAGCCTGTATCCGGCAGTTACAGGCTGCTCACCAAGCTGCTCAAGGAGGAACTTGGCTTTGAAGGTTTTATTGTAAGTGACTGGGATGCCGTACAGCAGCTTATCGCGCAAGGAGTGGCAGCCGGCGAGAAAGAAGCCGCCCGCATAGCCTTCAGCGCAGGGGTGGATGTAGATGGCGTACAGGAACTGTTCCTGCGGTTTTTACCTGAGCTTGCGGCGGAGGGGAAGGTGTCGGTAGAGCGTCTTGACGACGCTGTCCGCCGCGTGCTGCGGGTGAAATTTCAATTGGGGCTGTTTGATCACCCATACGGATTAAAACCGTCAAAACCGCCTTTGAATAAACCCCTTGCCCGCAGGATTGCAGCGGAGTGCATGGTGCTTTTGAAAAACCGGGACAATTTGCTCCCGCTGCCGAAAAAAGGATTGAAAATAGCCCTTGTGGGACCGTTTGCCGATATCCGCGACGCCCATCTCGGAGCGTGGTCTCTGGACGGGCAGGCGGGAGATGTTGTAACCGCTGCGGAAGGGGTGCAGGCGGCGCTCCCGGATTGTAAAATTATCCTGCCTGAATCCATTTTGTTCGATGATGTTATTACCGCCGCGCGGAAAGCCGATATTGTCATCGCCGTGTTGGGCGAGAGCCGCGATAAAACCGGGGAGGCGCGGAGCGCGGCCTCTCTTGAGCCGACAGGGGATCAGATTGCCCTGCTGAGAGAAATCCATCGGTTTACCGATAATATTGTTTCGGTTATATGCGCGGGCAGACCGCTGGACTTAACCGAAGTCTTACGCCATTCTAAATCCGTGCTGTATGCGTGGCATTTAGGCATCGAAGCGGGCAACGCAATGGCCGACGTCCTCTTCGGGACAGTCAATCCCGGCGGCAAGCTCCCCTGTACCTTCCCGCGCGGAACCGGGCAAATCCCGATTTACTACAACCACCGCTCGTCAGGGCGCAGTACCGATGAATACTACGGCGACGCGGAGTTTGCAAACTACCAGGATATTCCCGGCAGCCCGCTCTTTCCCTTCGGCTTTGGGCTGCAATACACCACCTATGAATACGGAGAGGTTGTTGTTGACAAAAATACAGTTGCGGTGGATGTGACCAACACAGGATCAAGACTAGGGGTTGAGACGGTTCAGCTGTATCTGCGGGACGAACGGGCGGAAATCATCAGACCGGTCAGGCTTCTAAAAGGATTTTCCCGCGTCTCTCTCGCTCCCGGCGAAACGAAAACGGTTCGGTTTACCCTCGGAGAGGAGGAATTATCGTATTACGCACCGAACGGAAGCAGGATACCGGGTTCGGGATGGTTTACCATTTGGGTCGGCGGCGACTGCGTTTCAGGAAAGAGAGTATATTGGCACGATATTACTCTGGTGAATGTCCGGTAAATTGGCCAGGCCTGCGCCCCAACACAGTTCAAAACCGGACTGCCGGACACGCTGACGGGCGCAGGCGATATCCTGCTTTCATACGCCGAAAGCGTTCAACACGCTCGGAATCAACTAACCAATACAGCAGCAAACAAACATACCAGGCAATCCTCGCCCGGTATGTTTTTGCCTGTTCAGGGAAACACTACCATGAAAAGGAGGCGGACATGAACCATATTCAAAACCACCCTATCACTGCCGCTCAACATAAAAACTCAAGCTCGCGCCGCAACGCCTCAACCGCACCCGCCTCCCATCGGTTTCTGGTCAATGAAACGCCGGTCCATGTCCGGTATGGAAACGACGGGAGGTTGCAGGAAATCATTACCGGAATGGTTTTCTCCCATTACACTGGAAAGAGTGACTGGACTATGCTACAATAACAGATGTAGAATCCGCCCGGCATACCGGCCATCTGTTCAATAGGATGGAGGTATGACCGTGGCCAGAACCAGCAAATATACCATAGACCCCGCCGCTGCCATCAAAGCGGTTCGCTGGCAGGCGGCGTTGTATGTGCGCCTGTCCAGGGAGGACGGCGACAAGGAGGAAAGCGACAGCATCGGCAATCAGCGGGTGCTGCTGCGGGAGTTCGCGGAGCGTGAGCCGGACATTGACGTGCGGGAAATCTATATCGACGACGGCTACTCCGGCACTCACTTTGACAGACCGGAGTTTCTCCGCATGATGGACGCGGTCAAGCAACGGGCTGTCAACTGCGTCATTGTCAAGGACCTCTCGCGGTTCGGGCGGAATTACATCGAAGTGGGCAATTACATTGAAAAGGTTTTCCCCTTCCTCGACGTCCGGTTTATCTCGGTAAACGATTCTTTAGACAGCTATCGGTCCCCGCAGTCCATGAACAATCTGGTCGTCCCGTTCAAGAACATCCTCAATGACGAATACTGCCGGGACATCTCCAACAAAGTCCGCAGCGCCCTGGACATCAAGCGCAGGCAGGGCAAATTTATCGGTTCGTTCGCCGCCTACGGCTACCAAAAAGACCCCGCCGACAAGGGCAGGCTGATCGTGGACGAAACCCCGGCGGCGGTCGTGCGGGATATTTACAGCTGGTTCCTGCGGGGCATGAGCATCATCGGTATCGCCAAGAAGCTCAACGAACAGGGCGTACTCAACCCGACCGCTTATAAAATAAGCCAAGGGTTTCAATACCGCCACCCGGCCGGTGAGAAGAATGACAAGCTCTGGCCGGATTCCTCGGTGCGCCGCATCCTGACCAACAAGCTGTATACCGGCACGATGGTTCAGGGGAAAAACAAAATCAAGAGCTACAAGGTTCCCGTCTCCGTGCCGCAGCCCTGCGAGCAATGGATTGAGGTCGAGAATACCCACGAGGCGATTGTTGACCTTGAAACCTTTGAGAAAGTGCAAGGTCTGTTAAAGAGGGATACGCGCACCTCCCCCCAAGAGCGGCGCGTCCATCTGTTTTCGGGCTTTGTGCGCTGCTATGACTGCGGCCGCGCCATGAACCGCAAGCTGATTTCACAGCCGTACAGAGATTACCATTACTATGTGTGCAGTACCTTCAAAAAGATGAACAAGGGCGCCTGCACCAAGCACGCCATCCGCAGCGACAGGCTGGAGGAAGCCGTCTGCGCCACGATACGCCGGCATATTGACATGGCCGTGAGCATCAGCGAGGTGGTGGAAGAGGTCAACCGCCGCGGCGCTTCGCGGCTGCAGCCCGATAGGCTGATACAGGCTCTCGGGGAAAGGACACGGGAAAAAGCCAAAATAGAGCGCATGAAGCTGGCGCTCTACCCGGACTGGAAAAACGGGGATATCTCCAAAGAGGAATACATGGCCCTGAAGGCACAGTTTGAAGCGGGGCTGGAGGGGCTGGCCCGTTCGATTGAGGGTTTACAAAAGGACATCGACCGGTTTACCCGTTCGTGGGACGGCACGCTTCTGTCCGACATCGCCCAATTCGTTCAATTTGAGCGGCTGACACGGGAGATGATTGTGGAGCTGATTGACTGCGTGTACGTCCACGAGGGCGGCGGGATTACCATCCAGTTTAAGTTTGAGGACGAATTTGAAAAGGCGCTGGAGTATGTCGGGGGGAGTAAAATCGCCGAGTAAATTACACACAAAACGCGGCGTAATGCGGAATGGCGCGGATGCCCCCGTCTTGGCCGAAATTCTTCTCCGAAAATCGAATGCAATACGCCGGTGAATACTTCTGCGCGAACACGCTGAGGCTTTTGGAACGCGTCTTGATTCCCTTTTTCACCTCGACGCCGACAATCTCTGTGTCCCTTTGCATCACAAAATCAAGCTCTGCGGTGTAATCGCTTGTCCAGTAAAACAGCGGATGACCGTTCGCCGTCAGCGCCTGCGCGATGTAATTCTCCGCCACCGAACCCATGAACAGGTTGCTCTCGCCGCTCAAGACCGTCTGCTGCGGTATCCCGGAACGCATGGTGAGCAGCCCGACATCGCTCAGGTAAAATTTGAACGAAGACAGGTCTTCATAAACCGGGATGGGACTCATGGCGTGGTCGATTTTCCGGCATTTCAGCACGACCCCGGCCTGCACCAGCCAGTCGATTGAAGCGCCGAACAGCGACGCGCTGCCGCCTCTCTGCACGACCTTGTATTGGAACTTCTTATTCTCTTTGGCGAGCTGGGCGGGTATGGAATCGTAGCAGGCGCGGATTTTGACCGTTTCTTCCGTTTTGGCATACTTGGCCATATCCGCTACATAGTTGCTGACAATCTCGTTTTGTATGGTGGGAATCAGCACCGTTTTGCCGTTCTTGGCAAAAGACGCCGCACAGGCCGGCATCCCCCCCACGATGAGGTAACAGCGGTACAGCTCCACGGCCTTTTGATGAAGCGCCTCCGGCATCGGCGTCATGCCGTGATAACAGGTGCGAATGTCCCTTGCCAGCCGCTCCTCCCCGACGGCCCATAAAAACTCTTCAAAGTCCAGCGGATACAGCGTAACGCTTTCCACTTTGCCAACCGGAAACGAGTACCGCTCCCGGTTGATGGCAACTCCGAGCAGGCTGCCGGCCGCCGCCACATAATATTCCGGTGCGGTTTCGCAAAAATATTTAAGCGAGGTCAGCGCCCGCTCACACGATTGGATTTCATCAAAGATGATGAGCGTATCACCGGGTGTGATTGTATCATTCACCGCCGTCTCCAAGAAGCGAACTAAGCGCTCCGGGCTGATGTCGTCGTCGAAGTAGCGGGAGACGGACAGATTCGTCTCTAAATTGACATACACCGTGTTCTTGTAATGCTTATCGCCAAACTCATTGAGAATATAGGTCTTGCCCACCTGCCGCGCACCGTACAGCAGCAGCGGCATCCTGTCTGTCGTGCGGTTCTTCCATTCCAGCAGGCGTTCTTCAATTTTCCTTCGCATACTGCCGTCACTCCCTTCTGAGGGTATTATACCCGCATTACGATAGTTATGTCAAGATAAATATTCTTTGCACATATTTTTCTTGAGATAACTATTTTCAGGAAACCTGTCAAGCATTCGTGGGCAATAAAAACTACTACAATAACTTTTCATAGTCCTGAGAGCCGTGGAATACCCGATAAACTCTCACGATTTTGCGCTCTTCGTCGGCTTTGTAAACCAAGACATAATTTTGAACGACTGCCCGACGGAAACCGCTTTCTGCCAGTTGCTCGTCCCGAATCATTTCATACATCATCGGGTTGTCTTCGAGATTTCCCAGACACTTGATTATATTATCCTCGAATCTGTCGGCAGCTACAGGAGCCGCTAAGTCATACTCAATATAATCGTAAATGTTGTTGATGTCTTGACGCGCCAAAAGCGAAACAATGACTTCAAACATAACGCCTTTCCCGCTTTTCTCGTAAATCTTGGAAAACGGTGTCGGCACTTACGTAGTGTCCATTGGCAAACTGTTCCTCGGCGGCTGCCAGCTTACTGTAAACATCCAATTTAGCAAGGCCGGTGACATAAGTGTCCTTGCTCATAACGACCATATCGTCCTGACCATCCTCGGAAACAAAAATAGGTTCACCCGCCACACGGCATATCTGAAATATCTCCGCCGCCCGCATATTCCGTGATGTGATGGTTCTCTGCATAACAACGCCCCTTTCCTGCAATTACAATTATAGCATATGCGCTTTGCGTTGACAAGGGGGTGAGCAATGCCCCACCGTCGGCTGCACATAACTAACTGCACAACTTTTTTTCATGGTCCTATATTGACATCTACCCCCGCCGCCTACGAAACCATCAAGGCGTTCTTCGCGGACACGCAGAACGGTGTAAACGCCGACCTGATCGTCACCGGCGATCTCGGCAGCGTCGGGCGTTCGCTAGCCGAGGAGCTGCTGCGCCGCGACGGCTTCTATCTCAACGTCTCCGACTGCGGCGAGATGATCTTCGACGCGAAGAAACAGGACACGCACGCGGGCGGCTCGGGCTGCGCGTGTTCGGCGCTGGTGCTGTGCGCCCACCTGCTGCCGCTTCTGCGCGACGGCACGCTGGGCAGCATACTGTTCTGCGGCACGGGCGCGCTGCTCTCGCCGGTGTCCGCCGCGCAGGGCATGAGCATACCGGCTATCTGCCACGCCGTAAGGATTTCCGGCGACAGAGCATAGGGGGGCGCAGCCCCGTTATAATGGATGGAGGGTCATATGGACTATCTGAAAGCGTTTCTGGTCGGCGGCGCGTTCTGCGCCGTCGGACAGGTGTTTATCGACCGCACAAAGCTGACGCCGGCACGGATCCTGGTAGGCTTTGTGACGCTGGGCGTCATACTGACCGCCGCGGGCGTTTACAAACCGCTGGCGGACTGGGCGGGCGCCGGCGCAACCGTGCCGCTCTCGGGGTTCGGCTTCGCGCTGGCCAAGGGCGTTGAAAAAGCCGTCGGCGAGAGCGGCCTGTTCGGGGCGCTGACCGGCGGGCTGACCGGCGCGGCCGCGGGCATTGCGGCGGCGGTGTTCTTCGGGTTCGGCATTGCGCTTGTGTGTAAGCCCGGGGACAAATCCTAGCGCGCCGGTCAGCGCTCACGCAATGTTTCACGTGAAACATTTTCCGGGCGCGACATTCAGCGACATGTTCGGAAGCTCTGGTTTTGTCACACAATGTCACGGATGACTGCCGTATAATAAAAGTAAAATATCGGGGTTGCCAAGCGCCGCGCCGTGGTATATAATTGTCAGAAAAGACAAAAGGGGACGGTGTTAATGGGCAAACCGCTGGTATGGGCGCACCGAGGCGCCTCGCACGTCGCGCCGGAGAATACGCTTGAGGCGTTTTCTCTGGCCTGTGAGATGGGCGCTGACGGCATTGAGCTGGACGTGCATATGTCAAAGGACGGCGCGCTTATCGTCGCGCATGACGAAACGGTTGACCGCTGCTCGAGCGGCACGGGGCGCATTATCGACATGACGCTCGCGGAGATAAAGCAGCTGGATTTTTCCAACCGCAAGCCCGGGTACAGGGGCGTGAGAGCGCCGCTGCTTGAGGAGGTTTTCGAGCTTGTAAAGCCGACGCGCATGACAATAAACATCGAGCTGAAAACCGGCATAGTGCTGTACGAGGGGATTGAGGCGCTGTGCGTCAGGCTGGCGGCGGCGCGCGGGATGAGCGACCGCGTGCTGTATTCGTCGTTTAACCACTACAGTCTGCTGGCCGTAAAGGCCGCAGAGCCCGGCGCGCGTATCGCGCCGCTTTACACGGAGGCGCTGGTGGAGCCGTGGCGGTATGCCGCGCAGATCGGCGCGTACGCCATACACCCGTATTATCCGGCGATGGCGACGCCCCGTATTATGGAGGGACTCGCGGAGACCGGCATACTGTGCCACCCGTGGACCGTTGACGACGAGAAGGCGCTGGGGTGGATGGCGCGGCTGGGCGTCAGCGCGGTCATCACAAACCGGCCCGACGCCGCGCGGCGGGTATTTGATAACTAAATATGAAAGGATGTCACTGATGAAGAAGCTCAAACTGGATTACAAGCGGACGTTTATCATCGGGTTCGGGTTCCTCGCGTCCTCAATAGCGTGGGCGATGTACAACGCGTTTGTGCCGCTTATGCTGGAGAACAACTTTGTGCCGCAGCTCATAGCGAAATTCGGGCTCAGCACCGGCATACTTACGACGCTGACCGGCGTTATCATGACGGTTGACAACGTGTTCGGGGTCGTTTTCCAGCCGCTGTTCGGCGCGCTGAGTGACAAGACGCGGACGAAGATCGGGCGGCGTATGCCGTACATAACGTTCGGGCTACCCGTCTGCGCCGTTCTGTTCGCCATGATACCGCTGATGCCGTCGCTGGCGCTGTTCATGTTCGTGCTTATCGTGTTCAACTTTATCATGTCGATATGGCGCTCGCCGGTCGTCGCGCTGATGCCGGACCTCACGCCCTCGCCGCTTCGCAGCCAGGCCAACGGCGTTATAAACCTGATGGGCGGCATCGGCTCAATACTCGCGTTCCTGATCGGCGGGATGCTGCGCGATATGTGGGCGCCGGCGCCGTTCTTCTTCAGCGCCGCGGTAATGCTGATAGCGCTGGTGATTCTCAGGATATTCGTCAAGGAACCCCCCTATGAGGCCGCCATAGAGGCCCATGAGGAGGGCGAGGAGGAGCTGTCCATCGGCGAGCTGCCCGCCGCCGAGAGAAAGGCGCGCACGCGTTCGCTTCTGTTCCTGCTGTTTGCGATATTCTTCTGGTTCAACGGCTATAACGCCGTCGAAACGCTGTTCTCGCTGTACGCGACCAAAGCGCTGGGGGTCACCGAGGGCGCGGCGTCGATGATGCTGGCGTTCTTCTCGGTTACGTTTATCGCGGTGGCGATACCCGCCGGGCTGCTGGCCAACCGTATCGGGCGGCGCAAGGCCATACTGCTGGGGCTTTTGGGGAACTTTATAGTTTTCCCGTCGCTTATATTCATACAAAACGTGATGGTCGTGCGTATTATGCTGCTGATCGGCGGCGCGTTCTGGGCGTTTGTGAATATAAACTCGCTGCCGATGGTGCTTCAGCTCTGCTCCCACAGGGACATCGGCAAGTACACCGGATATTATTATTTCTTCTCGTTCTCGGCCTCCATATCGGCGCCGATTCTCGCCGGACTGCTGCGGGATCTGGTGCAGGATTACAGCAGCGTGTTTGTCTACGCGGGCGTCGCGTTCCTCATAGCGCTGGTGTGTATGCTGTGCGTCAGGCACGGCGATCTGCCGGAAAACAGGCAGACGGCGGCAGAGGCATTGGAGCAGATAGACGCGTGACGAGCTGAATATGCGAGGGCGCGGTTCCCGCGCCCTTGAGTGTTCTACCGAAAATGCTTATTAGGCATGTCACTCATAGGATATAAAATGCTCTATACCGTCAGATATATCGAAAATTTTATCTTTGACGAATGAAGGGTATATAGTTAAATTTTTTAATTCGTCAATTTCAACCCATTTAAGTAATACATTGCAATTGTCTTTATGTGATTCAAAATAATCGTTTGGTATATCCGATTCGTTTTTTAGAGATATAAGGTAATAAAAAGCTATTGTATGTGCGTTTTTATTACCCCATTTCCAAAATGTTTCCTCAACCCAAATCATTCGGGAACAAGAAATATCCGCACCCGTTTCTTCTTTGTACTCCCTAATGAGCGATTCTTCGGAAGTTTCACCGATTACCACATGACCGCCGGGTAAGGCGTATTCATTTCCATCTTTTTCCCTTTGAACAAGAATTTTATTATTTCTGATGAGAACACCAACCGTTCTGTAATTACAAATATTGTCCTCATTTGAAAATAACCAATCTTTTTTCATAATCGCACCTCATTCCCGAAAATATATATATTTCGCACTTTGCAGGGGCGAACTCCGTTCGCCCGCGATATATCGCAAACGTTGGCTGAATTTCGCGGGCGATTGGAAATCGCCCCTACTTCAAGGATATATCCTCCGCCCGTGTGCGTCGGGAATCCCCGTTTTGCGGCGGAAATACGTGTTGATAACGTCGCGCCACTCGCGCGCGTTTTTCAGCTGTGACTGAAGCCGCGCCGCCACCGAAGCAAAGGCGCTCTCGGGCAGCAGCGGCTTCAGGGAATCCCACGCCGCGATGAAGCCCTCGACGTCCTCGACGCCCTCGAAATGCGTGTCATAGATATGCTGAATGAGCGTTTTGCCGCTTTTAAGGCGGTATGTATACGGCAGCCGGTGGAAATACAGCAGCAGCTCCTCGGGGCATGTCTCCGTATCGCCGTACAGCCTGTTAAGATACGGATGGTACTGCGCCGTATAGCCGGTGCCGGTTTCAGTCCTGTCCACGCCTACGGCTTTATGGTCGGCGCGGTGGTATGTACCCCACTTGGAGAACTCATAGCCCTCGGGGCTGGGCCCGTAATGGTGGCTGATATTGACCATCCAGCAGAGCCCCAGCGGCGCGTTGTACTTCTCATAGACACCGCGGGAGTTAAGCATCATTTCAAGCAGCGGCCCTCTCAGCGCTGGGTTATTGCCGAACGTCAGCCCGATCCAGTCGTTTAACACCTCGCGCGCCGTCAGCGAGGGGTCCCACGCCATGCGGCCGAAGGCGTAAAGGTTGGCCTGCGCCAGCGTGTGCCCCGTCCAGTTCATGTCAAGCCCCGTGTTGGCGACGGCTGCGACGGCCGTGATCTCGCGCCCGATAAGGTCGCGGGTAAGGCGCGTGTCCGACACGGGAGTGTTGAAAATCTCCTCCCACTGCACCGCCAGCGCGTAAAGGTCAATTTGCTGTCCGGTATATTCCTGCGTGATCTGCAGCTCGACGGCCTGCGCCGTATGCCTCATCGCGCCGAGCAGCGGTGAGTTCGGCTCGCGCACCTGAAAGTCGGACGGGCCGTGCTTGACCTGTAGGATGACATTGTCGTCGAACGCGCCGTCCAGCGGGAAGAAGTGGTCATAGGCCGCCTTGGGTCGGTCGGTTTCTGTGTCGCGCCAGTCCTGCTCGCAGTTGTATACGAAGCAGCGCCAGTAAACCTTGCCGCCGTGTGGTTTCAGCGCGCGGGCGAGGACATTCGCGCCGTCGGCCTGTGTGCGCCCCAGCGCGGCGGGGCCGTCGCGGAACTCGCTGTCAGCCTTGACCAGAAAGCCGGCGAGGTCGGGGATATGCCCGTAAACCGCTGCGGCGGCCCGCCGCCACCACGCGGCTACGGACCCGTCGAGCGGGTCCGCCGTATCCAGCCCGCCCAGCAGGACGGGCGAGCCGAAATCGACGGCGATAATCAGCCGTATGCCAAAGGGCCGGAAAATATCCGCGAGCGCCGCCATATCGGGCAGCAGCTCCTCCGTGATAAGGCGCGCCGACCGCTCGGTTACATTTACATTATTCAGGCAGACGCGGTTTATGCCGACAGACGCCAGAAAGCGCGCGTAGTCGCGTATCCGCGCGGGGTCGTAACAGACGGTGCCGTCCCTGAAAAAGAGGGAACCTCCGCTGTAGCCGCGCTCGACATGCCCGTCGATGTTGTCCCAGTGGTTAAGTATGCGCTCCGCAACCGCGGGCGGAGTCTCCGGCGGGCGGACATCGCCGCCCTGAAGCCACATGTTATATTCGCTGTACGCCATATACTATATCTCCAGCCTGAGCGGCGCCGGGCCCTTCAGCGCGACGCTGCGCGGATCGGGCTGGCACAGGCCGACGTGCAGTGTTTTCTTCCCCGCGCAGGGGCGCAGATCGCCGTTTTTATCATAGCGCATAAACGCGGCGGGATTGATTTTCACGGTCACTTGAACGCTTTCGCCCGCGTCCGCCTCGGCTGACGCGACGCCGCACAGCGCCCATCTCTCTCTCTCGCCCTCAGCCTCGGCGTAAACCTGAACGATCTCGGCGGCGCGGGTTTTACCGGCGTTTTTGACGGTGACGGAGACCACGCCGTCCTTAAACGACGCGCCGGACAGCTCAAACGGCTCGTAGCTCAGCCCGAAGCCGAACGGATAGAGCGCCTCGCCCGCGTAATAACGGTATGTGCGGTTTTTCATCGAATAATCCGTAAACTCCGGCAGATCCTCGTCGGAGCGGTAGAACGTGAGCGGCAGGCGCCCCGCGGGCGAGAACACGCCGAAAATCAGCTCCGCGGCGGCGCGGCCGCCCTGAGAGCCGGGGTAGAACGCCTGAACGACCGCGCCGGCCTTCTCGTCGGCCCAGCGCAGGTCAAGCGCGCTGCCGGACAATATCACGACGACGGACGGTATGCCCTTTTCCTTTGCCGCGTCCAGCACCTTTTCCGCCATCAGCTGCTGGCGGCCCGGCAGAGAGAGGCCCAGCTTGTCGCCGGACGCGAACTGGTTGCCCGTGTCGCCCTCCTCGCCCTCCAGATCGCGGTCAAGGCCCAGCACCAGCACGACCGCGTCGGCGCGCTTGGTTATGATAAGCGCCTCGGCCTCCCTGTCGCCGAGCTGCTGCGAAAGGCCGCTGTCGTTGTCCTTGTGGAGCTGGCAGCCCAAAGCGTAATTCACGCGGACGCCGTGCCCGGCGGCCATGTCCCTCACGCCCCGCAGCACGGTGACGTGGTCGGACGCGGTGCCCTCGTAGTTGCCCTCGAGCGCGATACGGCTGTCGGCGTTCGGCCCGATCACGGCGATTGTTTTAAGTGTTTCCGCCTTGAGCGGCAGCGCCCCGTTATTTTTCAGCAGCACCAGCGAGCGGCGCGCTACCTCGAGGTTGAACGCGCGGTGTTCGGGGCTGTCCACGACCTCGTGCGGTATCGAGATATATTTTTTATTCTCCGGCGCGCCCAGCATACCCAGCCGCATCCGCGTGACCATAAGGCCGGTGACGGCGCGGTCGATCTCCTCCTCGGTCAAAAGCCCCTCGTTCACCGCCGCGACACAGTAGCCGAACAGATTGCCGCAGTTCAGGTCGCAGCCGTTGCGGACCGCCAGCGCGACGCTCTCGACCGGCGTGGCCGTCACCTTGTGGTGCAGGTGGAAATCCCTGATGGCCCAGCAGTCTGAGGTGACATGCCCGTCAAAGCCCCACTTTTCGCGCAGAATGTCCAGCAGCAGCGTCTTGCTGCCGCAGCAGGGCTCGCCATTGGTACGGTTATACGCGCCCATTACAATCTCCACCTTGGCCTCCCTGACCGCCGCCTCGAACGCGGGGAGGTATGTGTTCCATAGGTCGTAGTCATCGGCGACGGCGTTGAACTCGTGGCGCAGCCCCTCGGGGCCGCTGTGGACGGCGTAGTGCTTGGCGCACGCGGCGGTTTTCAGGACGGCGGGGTCGTCGCCCTGCAACCCGCGTATAAAGGCGACGCCGATACGCGACGTGAGATAGGGGTCCTCGCCGTATGTCTCGTGCCCGCGCCCCCAGCGCGGGTCGCGGAAGATATTGATGTTGGGCGACCAGAACGTCAGCCCCTTGTAAATATCGCTGTCGCCCTCCTCCTGAAAGGCGTGGTGCTTCGCGCGCCCCTCGTCGGAGATGACCGCCGCCACCCTTTCGATAAGCGCGGGGTCGAATGTCGCCGCCAGCCCGATGGCCTGCGGGAACATCGTGGCGACGCCGGCGCGGGCGACGCCGTGCAGCGCCTCGTTCCACCAGTTATAGGCCGGTATCCCCAGCCGCTCGACGGCGGGCGCGGCGTGCAGCATCTGTGATACCTTCTCCTCGAGCGTCATCTGTGACACCAGTTTTTTGGCCTCGGCTTTGCAGTCAAACATGGCTTGTCCTCCCGTAAAATTCATTGTTAACGGTATATTATCAGGTTGCGCTCGTGTTTGTCAATACGGCAAGGGGGCTCACGCTATTTAATAATTTATTAATATATTGCACACGATTCGTTGACATTTGCTTGACATGATAAAAAAACTGTGCTATCATAAATTTGTTTTAGTCATAATAGCTAAAATACGATTTAGGCCGTAAGCTCAAGCCCAAGATAAACCTCGTTTTTGTCGTCCTGCGTAACGCCGAGATACCGCCGCGTGATTGCCGGCGAACTGTGGTTGTAGATCTCCATTATCACCGCCGGCGACGCTCCGCTCTTCCACGCGTGATAGCCGAAGGTCTTGCGCAGCGAGTGGCACGAAACTCGGGTTTGGAACTTTAGTGTCTCTGCGGCGCCGCGGATAAGCCTGTAAGCCTGTATGCGGCTGATTGCCCTCCGTGTTCGCGGATTCTCTATAAGGAACCGTCCGCTTCGGGCGTTACGGCCCGCAAAAAGCGCAAGCGCTTTCACAACCGCTTTGTTAAGGGCAATAATCTTGGCTTTGCGCGTTTTCTTCTCCACGACGCAGACTGTCTCGCGTATGCGGTTGTTCTGGAAGTCGTAGACGTCGTCCCAGCGCAGCCTCAGCAGGTCGCTGATTCTCAGCGCGGTGTAGACGCCGAGAACGACTAAAACATGGTTCCTCAGCTGTCCCCGTTTCAGGTAAAATGCCGTAAGCTCGCGTATTTCGTTTTTGTTTCTGATGGGTTGGGTGCTTGCCATAACTCATTCCTCCTCTATTTTGGGATAGCGCCGATGTAACAGGTTATCCGTAATGTTACGTTGGCGCTGTTTTTGTTGAAACAGCAGGGTTTTATTACCCTGTTATTTTTTTGCGCCCGCCCGTCGGGCGCTGAAGCGGCGGTTAAAATCTTTTTGGGGGGCGGCTTTTCCTTACATGTAACATTACGGATATTATTATACACCGCGCTTAACCGGAAATGCAAACCGGGCGCGCAAGCGTTTGGTTAGTATTTAATAAATCGCAAAATAAAAAAGGAAAGGTGAAAAGAATGAAAAAACTCATCGCACTGCTTGTCGTTTCAATGCTAATCATCGGCGTTTTAGCGGCTTGCTCGAACGACACCCCCGAGGCTACCCCCGCGCCGACCCCTGCACCCAGCGGAACCACCGTCACTCCCCCTGAAGGGGACGACAAGAGCGAAGGACAGCTGCTGGCCGAGGAGCTTGGCCTGCCCTATACCCCGCTGTCTGAAGCGGCCCCGATTACGTTCACGTACTTCGACCGCAGCCCGAGAACAGCTCCGGGCGCAAACAACCCGATTATCAACGCTATCGAAGTCATCACCAACACGAAAATCGAGTGGGAATTCCTTGTCGGCGAGCTGGAGCAGAAGATTGGCGTTATGCTAGCTTCCGGCGACTGGCCCGATATGGCGTTCTTCGGCGGCGAAGCCGGCCCGTTCCTCGATTCCGGTCTGGTACTCCCGTTGCAAGACCTGATTACGGACTACGCGCCGAACCTGCGCAGCCACTATGACCCGTGGTGGAACCTGATGTTCTATGGCCGCCCCGATCTGTATGTCGCCGAGATTTTCGGCACACCGGTCGGCACCCAGTATGTCAACGAGCACTGGGGCACAGCTTTCTGGCTCCAGAAAGCCGTGCTTGAGCACTTCGAACGCGCCCCCGCGAACCTCGACGAGTACTTTGACTTTATCCGCGGCTATATGGAGGCCTATCCGACCATCGACGGCGTGCCCACCATCGGCTTTGAAATCCTGACCGACGGCTGGCGCCGCTTCTGCATCGACAACCCGCCGATGTTTATGGCCGGCTACGGCAACTGGGGCCCCGCCGCCGTTGACCAGTTCAACTTCGACGACGTCACGGGCGTAAGCACCCGCTGGAGAAACGATTGGAACAAGGCGTATTATAAAAAGCTTAACGACGAGTATCATCTCGGCACAATCAGCCGCGAGACCCTTACCCGTTCCTTCGACGATTATCTCGCCACGCTGGCCTCCGGCGCCGTTCTGGGCATGAGTGACCAGCTCTGGAACTTCAACTCCGGTCTCGACCCGCTGCGCGCCGAAGGCAGATGGGAGCGCACCTACCTCCCGCTTGACTTCACCAACCCCGGCGTCACGCCCAACTACCTCGACGCCCGCGAGTTCACCGGCAACAACGGCATAATCGTCAACAGAAACATCAGCGATCCCGTCAGACTGATTCAGTACTGGGATTACCTGATTCAGGAAGACGTGCAGCGTTTCCTGTCTTGGGGCATCGAGGGCGAGCACTGGTTCTATAACGACGCCGGCCGCATCGAGCGCCCGCAGGATCAGCGCGAGCTTCAGAGAGAAACCAGATGGAAAGACGATAACATGGGCGAATTCCTTTACAACGCAATGCCCAAAATGCAGGGCAGCTTTGCCGACGGCAATGCCACGGTGCCCGGCGAGCAGCCTGAAGAATACCTCGCAGGCCTGACCGAGTACGACCAAGAGCTGTTTGGCAAGCTGGGCATCAAGAACCAGACCGGCCTCATGAGCGGCGGCGTAGCGACGGTATGGCCCGTATACTACCCGTTCTGGAGCATGTCTTATGAAGCAGGCTCACCCGCGGAGCTTGCCGATCAGCGTATCACCGACGTTAACACAAGGTATCTGTCGGCGCTGGTAGTGGCTCCGGCCGACGGCTTCGACGCCCTTTGGGATGAATACCAGACGGCGCTTGAAGGCACCGGCGAGCAGGATCTGCTTGACGAGATCGTCAGACAGGCCAAAGAGCGCCTTGCGGCGTTCGGCGGTTAACCGCGATTCATTAACAGAGATGAGGGGCTGAGGCCTTCAGTCGAGGGGCTGATGCTTTCAGCCCCCTCTTTTTTGTAATTTTGAGAGGAGAGAGGTCTTATGCGGGCGCGAAATCTGGCGCACAAAATAGTCCGGCAGCGGGAATTTTTTTTCATGGTCATACCGGTAATGGTGTATGTGTTTATTTTCTCCTATTTGCCGCTGAAAGGCTGGATCATGGCTTTTCAGTTCTACCGTCCGGCGCGCGTACATTCGGGTGAAGCGCAGGAGTGGGTCGGCCTTGACCAGTTCAGGTTCCTGTTTCGGGACCAGTCTTTTTTCAGGGTAATGCAGAACACGCTGGGCATGAGCATTATCAATCTAATATTGGGCTTTGCCTGCGCCATCTTCCTCGCGCTGATGGTAAACGAGATACGCCAGAGGATGTTCAAGCGCGTCGTGCAGACAATATCCTATATGCCGCACTTTCTGTCATGGGTCATCGCCGCCTCTCTGATCGGCGAATTCCTGTCCAGCGGCGGCATATTGAACACGATACTTGTTTCTTTGGGGTTAAGCGAATCGCCGACCATCTTCCTTGCGGAGCCGAAGTATTTCTGGTGGATTGTCGGGTGGGGCAACGTTTGGAAAAGCGTCGGCTGGAACACGATAATCTACCTCGCCGCCATCACCAGCATAGACCCCGAGCTGTACGAGAGCGCGGAGCTGGACGGCGCGGGGCGCTTCGGCAAGATGTGGCACATCACGCTCCCGGGCATCAAATCGACCATACTTGTGCTTGTCATAATGAATATGGGCTGGATACTCAACGCGGGCTTCGAGGTGCAGTGGCTGCTGTCCAACGACCTTACGATAAACACCGCCGAAACGATAGACATATTTGTTATCCGCTACGGTATCAGCATGCGTAACTTCTCTCTGGCGACGGCGATGGGCATGTTCAAAACGGTGGTAAGCGTAATCCTTCTCACCGGCGCGAATTTCCTGTCAAAGCGCATCGCCAAAGAAAGCCTTGTATAGGGAGGGGGAGAATGATAATGAACGCTAAATCGCATAGAAAGATCAAGGCGAGAGCCGCCGACCGCATGTTTGACTTCTTCAACACTATATTCATGCTGTTTATCATCACGGTCATGCTTTACCCGTTCCTTAACATGGTAGCCATCTCCCTCAACAACGCCACCGACAGCATAAAGGGCGGCATCTACCTCTGGCCGCGCATGTTCACAACCTATAACTACAAGACCATATTCGAGAACCCGCTGCTGTTTACGGCGTTCCGCAACTCGGTTCTGCGTACCGTGCTATCCACAGCGGGCGGGCTGTTCGTCTGCTCGATGGCCGGATATGTTGTCAGCCGCAGCGAGTTCATCCTGAGCAAATTTGTGACTGTCTACTTCCTGATGACCATGTACGTCAGCGCCGGCCTTATCCCCGTATACTTCGTGTACCGCGACCTCGGCCTTATCAACAACTGGTGGGTTTATGTACTGCCCGGCCTGTTCGGCGCGTTCAACGTCATCGTTATCCGCACATACATGCAGGGGCTACCCGACAGTCTTGTAGAGGCGGCGCGCATCGACGGCGCCGGCGAGTTCCGCACATATATCCAGATAATACTGCCAATCTGCAAGCCCGTGCTTGCCACGGTCGGCCTGTGGATGGCCGTGGGCAACTGGAACGACTGGTTTACATCGTATATCTTCGCCTCCTCAAGGACCGAGCTGACGACACTTCAGTTCGAGCTGATGAAGGTTCTGTCCTCGGCGCTGGCGCAGATGTCCAACCGTCAGGCCTCGGCGCTGGCGCAGCAGGGCGCCGCCGCCTTTGAAAACATCTCGCCCATAGCGATACGCGCCACAATAACGATCGTCGCCGCGGTGCCGATCCTGTGCGTGTACCCGTTTTTGCAGAAATACTTCGTTAAAGGCGTCCACGTAGGAAGCGTGAAAGGGTAATAACTCCCCCTTGCCCCCTTTGCCAAAGGGGGCAAGAGGGAGTTACAAGTTACAAGTTACAAGTTACAAGAGGGACGTTCTTCTAGTAACTAGTAACTATTAACTAGTAACTGGGTCGCAAAGGGGGCAAAGGCCGCAGCCGGCGGGTGTTTTACTCGCGTAGGGTCGGGGTTCCATCCCCGGCCGTACAATTTGCATTGATTATTAATCTGGAGGATCAAATGAAAACTTATCCAAACCTGTTCGCGGAAACCGGCATATCGCGGGAGGAGATCAAACGGCGTATCGCCGAAACCTTCGGCACAATGTTCTTCGACCCCGAGGAGCGCATCTATTTCGAGCATGGCGAAAATATGGGCTATATGCTCGACACCGGCAACAACGACGCCCGCACCGAGGGCATGAGCTATGGCATGATGATGGCCGTCCAGATGGACCGCAAGGATATATTCGACAGGCTGTGGCTGTTTTCCAAGACATACATGTACCAGACAGGCGGGAAATACGAGGGGTATTTCGCGTGGTCGGTCAGCCCCGAGGGCAAAAAGAATTATGAAGGCCCCGCCCCCGACGGCGAGGAGTATTACGCGATGGCGCTGTTTTTCGCGTCGGCGCGCTGGGGCGACGGCGAAGCGCCGTTCGACTACGCCGCGCAGGCCCGCGATATTCTGCGCCACTGCCTGCACCAGCACGAGCTGGTAAAGGGCGGGGACCCCATGTGGGATCCCGACAACCGCCTGATCAAATTTGTGCCCGAAACGCCGTTCTCAGACCCGTCGTATCATCTGCCGCATTTCTACGAGCTGTTCGCCGAGCGCGCGGACGAAAACGACCGCCCGTTCTGGAGACAGGCGGCGGCGGCCAGCCGTGAGTATATCGCGCTGTCAAGCCATCCCGTCACCGGCATGGCCCCCGAATACGCGGAGTATGACGGCACGCCGAAAATGTTCCCGCACAAAAAACAGCAGTTTTATTCCGACGCGTACAGGGTGGCCATGAACATCGGCCACGACGCCGCGTGGTTCGGCCGCACTCCGGAGCTGACCGCCGCCGTCAACCGTCTGCAAATATGGCTGCGGGCCAACACCGAACTGGGCGTATACGACTCGTATATGCTGGACGGCACGCCTATCGGCGAACCGGCCATGCACCCCACGGCGATCATCGCCACAACGGCCGCCGGCTCGCTCGCGTCCGACAACGCGCACCGGCTGGAATGGGTCAAAGACTTTTGGAACACGCCGCTCAGGAAAGGCGGCAGGCGCTATTACGACAACTGCCTGTACCTGTTCTGCCTGATGATGCTCGGCGGCGAATACAGAATTTACTAGAGGGAGGAACGCAAATGAGCGCATATAAAGTAGAACAGCTTTACACATGGCTGTACCGCATCCACGACCCGCTTGACGTTTATTTTTACCTGATCGTCGGCAATGACAAAGCGCTGCTGTTCGACACCGGCTTCGGCGCCGGCGACATTCCCGAAACAGTCGGGAAGCTCACGGACAAGCCGCTGACCGTCGTGCTGGGCCACGGGCACCTTGACCACGCCAACGGCGCGTACCAGTTCGGCGAGGCGTATCTGCACGAGGCCGACTTCGAGCTGTGCCGCGCCCACACCTCACCCGAAACGCGGGATATAGTGCTTAAGCGGCTGGCGGAAGCCGGAAAGGAGCCGCGCTTCGACCCGGCGGTCTGGCGCGAAGCCGGAACCGGAAACCTTAAAAAGCTGGACTTCGGCACAGTGTTCGACCTCGGCGGCCTTCATATTGAGGTGATCGACATGGCGGGGCATACGCCCGGGTCCGCCGGACTGCTGATCACCGAGCATCGCGTGCTGCTCGACAGCGACTCGGCAAACGGGCACTGCTGGTTTTTCTTCCCCGAGGCGCGCCCGCTGCGGGAATACGCCGCCATGCTCGAGCGCGTGAAGAAGCTGGAGTTCGACATATTTTTCACCGCGCATAATCTGGAGGCATACCCCAAGTCGTTCTTCGATCGCTATTTAACCGCCGCTCAAAACGCGTCGATAGAAAAGAGCGAGCCGTATAACGTCTATCCCGAGCTGGAGCCGTATATCTACACGGAGGACGGCGTCTCCATCGTGTTCAACAAACGCACACGCGCATCGTCGTAGGGCGCGATGTCCTCATCGCGCCGTTGTAAACATATCACGGCGCGTCAGGGATGCCGCGCCCTACGGAAACCAACGTCCGTAGTGGACGCACCCCCGTGCGTCCCGTGGCCGCCGCAGCGACAGGGGGATTTAATGCCGCACCCATCCCTGTAGGGGCGACCGTCCCCGGTCGCCCGCCGTTCCCCAACCCCCGCAATATCTCCCGCCCGTCCGTAGGGCGCGATGCCCTCATCGCGCCGTTTGGAATGTATTGCGCCGTGTACCCGTAGGGGACGCACCCCCGTGCGTCCCATCGCCCCCCGCTTTACTCTCAACACTCCGAGCATCACGCGTTTTTACGCGTGATGCTTTTCAGAACATTCCAAAAATCCGGCAGGCGATTGACTGCGCGCCTCAAATATGCTAAAATACCCGTATGACTGCATTTAACGATACGATCGCCGCGCTCGCCACACCCGCGGGCCGCGGCGCGATAGGCGTGATAAGGCTCTCGGGCGGCGATGCCGAGTCCGTCGCCGCAAAGGTCTGCGCGGGGCTTGACAAGGCCCGCGACCGCGTCATGACGCGGGTAACCCTCACCGGCGGCGACGGCGCGGAGTTTGACGACGCGCTCGCCTGCGTAATGCGCGCGCCGCGCAGCTACACCGGCCAGACGGTCGTCGAGATCTACTCCCACGGCTCCCCCGCGATCCTGAGCCACACGCTGGAGCAGCTCTATGCGGCTGGAGCGCGTCCCGCGCAGGCCGGCGAGTTCACGCGCCGCGCGCTGCTCAGCGGCAAGCTGGACCTTATGCAGGCCGAGGCCGTGGGCGACCTGATCGGCGCCGACGCCCCCGCGTCCGCGAAAAACGCGCTGGGCCATCTAAGGGGAAACATCTCCCGTATGGTGTCCGAGGTCTGGGACGCGGTGACGGCCGTAATGGCCCACGTCGCCGCGGAGGTCGATTATCCCGAGGACGACATACCCGCCCTATCACTTGATAGCATGGCTGCGTCGCTTTCCGGCTCCGCCGTCATTTTACAAAAATTGGTTGACAGTTACCGGCGCGGGCGGTATATTAAGGAGGGGGTTTCCGTTGCGATAGCGGGGCCGCCCAACGCGGGCAAGTCGTCGCTGTTCAACGCGCTGCTGGGATATGACAGGGCGATCGTCACCGAGATCGCCGGCACCACGCGGGACAGCCTTGAGGGCAGCGTCGTCATCGGCGGGGCGCGGGTTATTCTGCACGACACCGCGGGTCTGCGCGACGCGGCTGACGCCATCGAGGCCGAGGGCGTAAGGCGCTCGCGTGAGATAATGGAAAACGCCCTGCTCACGCTCTACGTCGTGGACGGCTCGGGCGGAGAGGTCGGCGTGCCGGAGGCCGGAAACCTGCTGACGGTGGTGAACAAGTCCGACCTGCCGCACCGCGAATATGACGGCGCGGTCTACGTTTCGGCGCTGACCGGACAGGGGCTTGACAAGCTGGAGGACGAGATAAAGCGGCGCGTGGGCGTACCGGACGCCGGCGAAATTTTCATCACAAACGCGCGCCACGCCCATGCGTGCCGCCAAGCGCTGGAGGGGATAACCCTTGCGCGGCAGGCGTTGTCGGAGGGCATACCGCCCGATGTGGCGCTGGGCGAGCTGGAGATCGCGCTGGACGCGCTGGGCGAGCTGACGGGCAAACGCGTGAGCGAGGCGGTGCTGGAGCGGATATTCTCAAACTTTTGCGTGGGGAAATAGGGGGAACTGTATGGCAGGCGCGGAGGACAAAAGGGGCATACTTGACGAAGAGGTTTTCACATACAGAATTGCGAAGGACAATAAAGTCTTTATTTCATGGTATGGCAAGCAAGTTATGATTTTAAGCGGCGGCAAGGCGGAGGACTTTATTTCAAAAATAGCGGACGCCGAGGGCAAAGACGCGCAGCTGATCATGGCGAAGATAACAGGCAACTTCAAGCGCGGCAACGAAAAAACAAGCAAACGCGGCTAAAACCGGTTAGATTAAACGCGAAAAGGAGTGAGCTTTATGGTGAGCTACGTGAGAACATTAACAGCATTGGCGGAGCGATTAACAGACGAACAGTGCAAGGCATTGATTGAAATGGTAACGGTTTTTTCTTTGGGCGATTCCTTTACGGCGGATGAGATAGAAGAAATACGTCAGGCGATGAACGCTGATGAAAGCGAATATGTCGAGCTTGAAGTGTAAATCCGGTATAACAATGCCAAAATACACTCATGTTATTTGGGACTGGAACGGCACGCTTTTCGACGATGTCGGGTGGTGTATCAGCGTTATAAACAAAATGCTCGCCAAACGCAGCATAAAAACGCTTGACAGCGCTGAAGCGTATCACAAGGTTTTCTGCTTCCCCATAATAAAATACTACACAAATATCGGATTCGACTTTGAAAAAGAGCCGTTCGAGGCGCTGGCCAAGGAGTTCATCTCGCTGTACCATTCGGAGCGAACCGGCGGCTGCAAGCTGAATAACCATGCCGAAGCCGTGCTTGAGCGGTTGCGCCGGGCAAATATCAGGCAGATAATCCTCTCCGCCTCGGAAACCGGCCTTTTGCTCTCACAGGTAGGCGGCTTTGATATAATCCATTATTTCGACGCGCTGCTCGGGCTTTCGGACATATACGCAAAGAGCAAAATAGACATCGGGCTTGAGTATATGGCCGGAAAAGGGATAGAAAACGCGGTGCTTATCGGCGACACCGAGCATGATTACGAAACGGCGAAGGCGCTCGGGGCCGACTGCCTGCTGGTCGCCGTCGGGCATCAGAGCAGGGAGAGACTGCTGAAATGCGGCGTCCCCGTAATGGAAAACCTTACGCAAACCGCGGACTATATTTGCGGGAGTATATAAACTGGGATGAGGGATAGACATGGTTTATACCATTGAGCAAATCAGAGAGCGCATAGAGCCGATTGCTCTCAAATATGGCCTGCCCGCGGTTTACCTGTTCGGCTCCTATGCAAAAGGCGAGGCTACAGAGGATTCCGACATTGACTTCCTCATAGATAAATCCGGCACAGCTCTGGTGGGAATGATTGCGATGGGCGGTCTTTACAACGATTTATCCGAAGCGGTAGGAAAACAAATCGACATTATAACGACAGGCGCGCTGGAACAGAAAAGCGCAAAGGAACGAACACCGTGGCTTGTTGAAACCCTGAACCAGGAGAAGGTGAAAATATATGGATAAAGGCGATATAGCGAGAATCCGGCACATAAAGCAGTATTGTGAAGATATTGCCAAAGCCATAGAGCGATTCGGAAATTCGTTCAATGAGTTTTCACAGGATATTGATTTTTATAACTCCGTTTCAATGAGCATCATGCAAATCGGGGAGCTTGCGGGCGGCCTTTCAGAAAAATTCAAAGAATCCACACGGCCGCAAATGCCATGGGGATTGATGAAAGGTATGAGAAATCATTTTGCCCACGGTTACGCGACAATGGAAAAAGCGGACATCTGGGAAACGGCGGCGAAAGACATTCCCAATCTGTTATGTTTCTGCAACCGCATAATTGCCGGATACGCAAACGGAGAAGTATAGAAATACCTGATAAAGGGATACAACAGGTTATTATGTGTGCGGACCAAACTGTAGGGGCGATTTCCAATCGCCCGCGAATTTCAACCAACATTTGCGATATATCACGGACGAACGGAGTTCGCCCCTACAAAGCGCAAAATATCCCAATCAACAATCAATTTATATAAAATACAACCAACAAAGGAGATTCTGCAATGCAAAACGACAAGAAATCAATGGACTCCATCGTGGCCCTGTGCAAAGGGCGCGGCTTTGTCTTTTCAGGCTCGGAGATCTACGGCGGGCTTGCCAACACCTGGGACTACGGGCCGCTGGGCGTGCTGTTCAAAAACAACGTGAAAAGGGCGTGGTGGCAGAAATTCGTGCAGGAGTCGCCCTATAACGTGGGCCTCGACTCCGCGATACTGATGAACCCGCAGGTCTGGGTCGCCTCGGGCCATGTCGGCGGCTTCTCCGACCCGCTGATGGACTGCCGCGAGTGCAAAACGCGCCACCGCGCTGACCAGCTTATCGAGAATTTCAACGGGACCGCGACGGCCGGCTGGACGCTTAAACAGCTGGGCGAATACATCGCGGAGCAAAATATCCCGTGCCCGGACTGCGGCAAAATGAACTTTACCGAGGTGCGGCAGTTTAACCTGATGTTCAAGACGTTTCAGGGCGTCACCGAGGACTCCAAAAACGAGATTTACCTCCGCCCCGAAACGGCGCAGGGCATTTTCGTCAACTTCAAAAGCATCCAGCGCTCGTCGCGCAAAAAGGTGCCGTTCGGCGTGGCGCAGATCGGCAAATCGTTCAGAAACGAGATAACGCCCGGCAACTTCATCTTCAGGACGCGCGAATTTGAGCAGATGGAGCTGGAATTTTTCTGCAAACCGGATACTGATTTGGAATGGTTCGCCTACTGGCGCGGCTTCTGCAAGCAATGGCTGCTCGATTTGGGTATGCGCGAGGATAGCCTCAGGCTGCGCGACCACGCCCCCGAGGAGCTGTCCCACTACTCAAAGGCGACGACGGATTTCGAGTTCCTGTTCCCGTTCGGCTGGGGCGAGCTGTGGGGTCTTGCCGACCGCACCGATTTCGATCTCATGCAGCATCAAACGCACTCGGGCCAGTCACTTGAGTACTTCGACCCCGAGACGAACGAGAGATTTATACCGTATGTAATCGAGCCGTCGCTGGGCGTTGACCGCATGGCGCTGGCCTTCCTGTGCGACGCGTATGACGAGGAGGTTATCGACGCCGAGAAGAACGATTCGCGTGTTGTGCTAAGGCTGCATCCGGCGCTGGCGCCGTACACCTGCGCGGTGCTGCCGCTGTCCAAAAAGCTCTCAGAGCGTTGCGCGCCAATCGTTAAGGAGCTGTCCAGATATTTCTCGACGGACTTTGACGACGCCGGCTCGATCGGCAAGCGCTACCGCCGTCAGGACGAGATCGGCACGCCGTTCTGCGTGACCATCGATTTTGAAACGCTCGAGGATAACTGCGTCACGATACGCGACCGCGACAGCATGAAGCAGGCGCGTATATCAATTGATAGCCTAAAAGAGCATATAGAAAAAAACTGCTTATAGCTGTCTGCAGACTGCTAAGTGCTGTCTACAGACTGTCAACAGCTCACTGTTAGCTGCATCACACCGGAGGTGTTTTGATGAAATACGGATTCATTCCCGTCGCGGCGGGAACGCCGGATATGCGTGCCGGAGACTGCGTATACAACGCCCGGAATATCCTCGCCATGCAGGTCGCCGCCGCAAAGAACGGCGCGGCCGTGCTGCTGCTGCCCGAGCTTTGTATCACCGGCGGCGACTGCGGCGGACTGTTCAGGCAGTATGATTTGCTGGACATGGCGGTCGGCGCGCTCGTCGAACTGGCTGAAAACACTGGGGATTTGCTGACTTTTGTCGGGCTGCCGCTGCCGTTGGAGGGCAGGCTCTACAACTGTATGGCGGCGATAAAGGACGGGCGTATCATCGGAATCGTGCCGGACGCGAAGGATGTCGAGCCCGCGATATTGACCGTCGAGGGGGAAAATGTGCCTTTCGGCCCGAATCTCCTGTTCCCGTGCGCGGATATTCCCGCGCTTACGATAGGTGCGGCCTTCTCGCATAAAGACACGAAACGGCTGGCGGAGATGGGCGCGACGCTGATCGTATACCCTGAAAGCAGGCCGGCGCTGGCGGGAGAATATGTCAAAAGACGCGAGATGTACGCGGTCATTTCGGAGCTGTATCACACGGCGGCGCTGCACGCCGGCAACGGGATAATAATTGAGAACGGCGTGGTTTTGGCCGAGGCGCGGCGGTTTGAGCCGTCGCTGGCCGTTTCGGAGATCGACGTCGAATTGATCGACGCCGTCAGGCGTTCCGGCGATTTCAAAACGGCGGTCCGGGGCCGGTTCGCGGCGCCGTTTTCGTTGCCGGAGCGCGAGGTTGAGCTGACGCGGGCGGTGAATCCGCTGCCGTTTGTGCCGGAGGATTTGGACGAGGTGTTCCTGATGGCGGCACGGGCGCTGGCGGACAGGCTGAGGCATACCGGCGTAAAGCATGTGGTTCTGGGGCTTTCCGGCGGGCTGGATTCGACGCTGGCCGCGCTTACGGCGCGAAACGCGCTGGCGCTTTTGCAGCGGCCGCCGTCCGACGTGCTGGCGGTGCGGATGCCGGGGTTCGGCACGGGGTCGCGCACAAGCGGCAACTCGCGGGAGCTTGCGGAGCGCCTGGGGTTCACTGCGCCGGAGATAGACATACGGCGGGCGGCGGCGGCGAACCTTGAGGATATTGGGCACGGCGGCGAGAAGGATATAACGTTTGAGAACACGCAGGCGCGTGAGCGCGCGAAGATTCTGCTGGATATTGCCAACAAGGAAAACGGGCTGGTCATCGGCACGGGCGATATGTCGGAGCTGGCGCTGGGCTTTTGCACATACGGCGGCGACAGCCTTTCGCATTACGGCGTTAACGCCGATATTACCAAGACGCTGGCGCGGGCGCTTGTGCGCCGCGCGGCCTATGAGTCCGGCGACGCGGAGATAACCGCGCTGCTTTTGGACATCGCCGACACGCCGGTGTCGCCGGAGCTGGTGTCGGGGCAGCTTACGGAGGAGATAATCGGCGCGTATGAGCTTAACGATTTCTTTCTGTACCACACGCTGCGCCACGGCTTTTCGCGGGAGAAGCTGATAATGCTGGCGGGCAGGGCTTTCGGCGATAAGTATAAAAATGTGCCGGAGGCGCTTGACAGGTTCCGCGGGCGCTTCAGCCTCTCGCAGTTCAAGCGCGTGTGCGCGCCGGACACGGCGAGGGTGAGCGGCGTTTCGCTGGCGGATTTCAAGATGCCGACGGAGAACGGATGGGGATGAGTGCTGAAATGCTTAACAGGACTGAGTATTGGCTTGAGCTTTGCGATGATGATTTGAAGGCGGCGAAGGCGCTGCTTAAAACTAAAAATTTCTTGTGGGCGGGGTTTATATGTCATCTTGTCGCGGAAAAGGCGCTTAAAGCGGCGATTGCCGGTATGACCGGTGAAGCGCCGCCGAAAACGCACGACTTGCCGAGGCTGGCTGACAAGGCCGGTATTGGCGGCGATATGTCCGAGAGTCATAAAAATTTACTGAACAGGCTCACGCCTTTGCAAATTGAGGCGAGGTACCCGGAATACAAGGAGAAGATAACCGCGCTGCTTACCGAAAAATATTGCGGCGGACTTCTGGGAGAAACGGAGGAGTTTCTGTGCTGGATAAAAAGGAAGTTAGAGAGATAGCCATAAAATACACTGATAGAGTGCGTCAAGTTTATAAGCCGAAGCAGGTGATTGTCTTTGGCTCGTATATTGACGGCAGCCCCAACGCGGACAGCGACATTGACATTGCCGTTATTTTTGATAACGTGGAGGGGGATTGGCTGGAAACATGGGGACGGCTAATCGGACTGCGCGAGGGCATAAGCTATGACATAGAAACGCATATGCTTGACGAGACTTGTAACCGAAGCGGGTTTTTAGACCATATCAGGAAAAACGGCGAGGTTATTTTTCAATCGGCGTAAAAGGCTCCTTTTATCCCCGCTTTGATTATACCAGCCACAAAAAAACCGATGGAGGTAATCGATGACCGACCCTAGATTTATCAGGAATTTCAGTATCATCGCCCATATCGACCACGGCAAGTCTACGCTCGCCGACAGGATGATCGAGCTGACCGACGCCGTGCAGAAGCGCGAGATGTCAGATCAGGTGCTGGATAATATGGATATTGAGCGCGAGCGCGGGATTACGATAAAGGCGCGCGCCGTCAGGCTGAAATACAAGGCCGGCGACGGGCGGGAGTATTCCTTTAACCTTATCGACACGCCCGGGCATGTCGATTTCAATTACGAGGTGTCGCGGTCGCTGGCGGCCTGCGAGGGCGCGCTGCTGGTCGTGGACTGCACGCAGGGGATTGAGGCGCAGACGCTGGCCAACGCGTATCTGGCGCTGGAGCATGATCTGGAGGTGCTGCCCGTTATCAACAAAATCGACCTGATCGCCGCCGACCCCGAACGCGCGGCGCATGAGATCGAGGAGGTTATCGGGCTTCCCGCGAGGGACGCGCCGCGTATCTCGGCGAAGCAGGGCATAAACATCGAACAGGTGCTGGAGCTTGCGGCGGCGGCGGTGCCCGCGCCGAAGGCGGACCGGAGCCTGCCGCTGAGGGCGCTTATTTTCGACAGCCAGTACGATTCGTATAAGGGCGTTGTGGTGTATATCCGCGTGTTCGACGGCGTTATACGGCAGGGCATGGAGATAAAAATGATGGCGACCGGCGCCGTGTTCAGCGTTGTGGAGGTGGGGTACTTAAACCCGCTCGGCGTCGAGCAGGCAGATGAGCTGGGGGCGGGCGAGGTAGGATACTTCACCGCGTCGATAAAGACGGTGCGCGATACGCGCGTGGGCGACACGGTCACGGGGACGGAAGAGCCCGCGGAGGAGGCGCTGCCGGGCTATCGCAAGGCAAACCCGATGGTATACTCCGGCATATATCCCGCCGACGGGCAGCGGTATCCCGATTTGCGCGAGGCGCTGGAAAAGCTGCAGCTGAACGACGCGTCGCTGACCTATGAGCCGGAGAGCTCGGTGTCGCTGGGGTACGGGTTCCGGTGCGGGTTTTTGGGGCTTTTGCATATGGAGATAATCGGCGAGCGGCTGGAACGCGAGTATAATCTTGACATTATAATGACCGCGCCGAGCGTTATATACAAGGTTGTGCTGACAAACGGCGAGGAGCAGATGATAGACAACCCGCTGCGCTATCCGTCGCCGGCGGTGATAGACTATACCGAGGAGCCGTTCGTCAGGGCCGCGGTGATAACGCCGACCGAATATGTGGGCAATATAATGGAGCTGTGTCAGGAGCGGCGCGGCATTTATATCGACATGAAGTATATCGACGAGGGGCGGGCGGAGCTGCACTATGATCTGCCGCTGGGCGAGATAATCTATGACTTCTTCGACGCGCTGAAGTCGCGCACGCGCGGCTACGCGTCGCTTGACTATGAGCTTTCGGACTATCGCCGCTCGCCGATGGTGAAGCTGGACGTGCTGCTGAACGGCGATCCGGTGGACGCGCTGTCGTTTATCGTGCATACCGAGCGGGCATACGGGCGCGCGCGGCGCATAGCCGAGAACCTGAAGGAGCATATCCCGCGCCAGATGTTCGAGGTGCCGATACAGGTGGCCGTGGGCGGCAAGATAATCGCGCGGGAGACGGTCGGCGCGATGCGCAAGGATGTTTTGGCGAAATGCTACGGCGGCGACATAACGCGCAAGAAAAAGCTGTTGGAGAAGCAGAAAGAGGGCAAGAAGAAGATGCGCGCGCTGGGCAGCGTCGAGGTGCCGCAGGAGGCGTTTATGGCAGTTCTTAAATTGGACGAGTGAGGGCAATTAACAATGAACAATGAACAATTAACAATTAACGACGAATAGTTTAACACTTAGCACTTAACACTTAACACTTAACACTTAACACTTAACTCTTAACTCTTAACTCTTAACTCTTGGGGGCGGGGACGTAGATGCAAAACACGCTGGGGCTGTATGTCCATGTGCCGTTTTGCCTGCAAAAATGCGGGTATTGCGACTTCTACTCGGTGACCGGCGCGGCGGCGCAGATGGACGCGTATGTCAAAGCCGTCACGGCGCATATCAAAGAGGCGGGGCGCTACTGCGGCAAGTACACCGTGGATACGATCTATTTCGGCGGCGGCACGCCGACGGTTTTGGGAGCGGCCCGGCTGGCGGCGATATATAAGGCGTGCGCGAAGAGCTTTGCGCTGTCTAAGAGCGCCGAGGTCACGGCGGAACTGAACCCCGGGACGGCCGATAAAAAGCTGCTTAAAAAGCTGCGCGGGATAGGGGTCGGCAGGCTGTCGGTCGGGGTGCAGTCGCTTGACGGCACGCGGTTGCTGGAGCTTGGGCGCGCGCACACGCCGGAGCAGTCCGCCGACGTGTTTCAGGCGGCGAGGGCGGCGGGCTTTGAGAATATATCGGTTGATATACTCTACGGGCTGCCGGGCCAGACGCTTGAGGAGTGGCGCGGGACGCTTGCGGCAATACTAAAGTGGCAGCCGGAGCATATCTCGTGCTACGGGCTGAAGCTGGAGGAAAACACGCCGCTGTTTAATAAAAATCCGCCGCTGCCCGGCGACGATTTGCAGGCCGACATGTATCTGATGGCGGATGAAATGCTTACGGGCGCGGGGTTCCGGCATTATGAGGTGTCGAATTTCGCAAAGCCGTCGCGCGAGTCGCGGCACAACATGAAGTATTGGACGATGCAGCCCTATATGGGGTTCGGGCCGTCGGCGCACTCGGATTTCGACGGGAAGCGTTTCAGCCTGACGCGGGATCTGGACGGGTACATAAGCGGCGTCGCTAACGGGGAAGAGGTTATCGCGCAGAGCGAGTTTGTGCCCGAGATAGAGCGGGCGGGCGAGTATCTTATGCTGAATCTGCGGACCGATAAGGGCGTTAGCTCCAACGAATACTCAAAGCTGTTCCGCGCGTCGTTCGACAGCATAGAGGAGAAGCTGCTGCGCTTTGAGGAGTATGACATCACACAGCGCATCGGCGACCGCTGGCGGCTGACGCCGAAGGGGTTTTTGGTGTCGAACAGGGTGATCTCGGCGATACTCGGCGCGGCGGTGGAGAAGCTGCCGGAGCATGTTTGACAATTAACAATGAACAGTTAACAATTAACAATTAACGGGGGGGTTTGGGGTTGAGAGAAGTTTTGCGGAGGGCGTTGTATACGTGGCGGTATTGCTCTTTGGGCAGGGTGACATACAAGGAGTGTCTGGATAAAGCCTTTTGCAATAACCTTGTGAGTTTGCGGCAGGCGAACACGGTCGTCGTGATTCTGGCGGCGTGTTTTTCGATATTTCCGATAGCGATTGAAAAAAATCTCTTTAAGGCGGGGATATATTTCGCCGTGGCCGCCTTTGCGCTGGTGCTTGATATTGACGCCAGACACAGACATAAGCGCAATATACCTACAAGCGCGCGGCGCGTATATGTGATGATCGTTTTGTACTATATAAACCTTATAATGTTCGGTATCTATCTGGGCGTGTGGTCAAACCCGGGGACGTCCGCGGTGACATTTATGGGGTTTCTTATAGTCGCGCTGTTCCTGTTTGTCACTCCGCCCACGTTCAACCTGTATCTCACAATATCGGCGGTGATAATTTTTACGGTGTCCACCGTTATGTGGAAAGGGTATCAGGAGTGGGTTTTTGACATCGCCAACGCGCTGATCGCCAGCCTTATGGGGCTGATTTTCGGGTGGAGGATAACCCTGTACAGGCTGTCGGCCGTGATGTTCGCAAGCAAGCTGGAAGAGGAGCGCAATGAATATTACAATCAAAGCACCACGGATGAGCTGACACAGCTGCACAACCGCAGGTTCTTTATGCAGACCTTCCAGCGGTATCTGACAAGCTGCAGGGATACGGACGAGTGGCTATGTATCGCTATACTGGATGTGGATTATTTTAAGAGATACAACGACCGCTACGGCCATCCGAAGGGCGACGAGGTTTTGCGCGCGCTGGGCGGGGTGCTTAATGACATGCAGAACGGCATGGGGCTTTTTACCGCGAGGATCGGCGGGGAGGAGTTCGCCGCGCTGTGGTTTGAAAAGGACCGGGACGGGATAGAGAAATTCGTTTCGCGGCTGCGGGAAGGGCTTCGGGCTTTGGATATTCCGTATATGGTGTCGGACACCGCAGAGCGGGTCACCGTGAGCGTCGGCGTATATATGGCGCGGTGCGGCACGTCCAGCACCTTGGGAGAAATCTACAGCTTCGCGGACAAGGCGCTTTACGAAGCGAAAAACGGCGGCAGAAATCGCGCCGTTGTAAGAGGCGACGCGCTGGAGCAGTATATTATACAAATGTGATTACCGGAGGTGTTTTACCATGCCGTATATCCTATCGCTTGATCAGGGGACGACGTCCTCGCGCGCTATCGTCTACGGCGCGGACATGGTCCGGCGCGGGCACGCGGCGTATCCCATCGGGCAGATCTATCCGCGGCCAGGTTGGGTCGAGCATGATCCGGCGGAGATATACGCGGCGCAGCTGAGGGCGGCCGGCGACGCGGTGCGGGCAAGCGGGGTTGATCCGCGCGAGATCGCCGCCGTCGGCATAACCAACCAGCGCGAGACGGCGGTGGTCTGGGACAGGCGCACGGGTAAGCCGGTGCATAACGCCGTTGTTTGGCAGTGCCGGCGCACGGCCGACATGTGTAAAGGGCTTGAGCCTTACGCGGAGATGATAAGGGCAAAGACGGGGCTTGTGCCCGACGCCTATTTCTCCGGCACGAAGATAAAGTGGCTGCTTGACAATGTTGACGGCGCGAGGGAGGCCGCCGCGCGCGGCGATCTGCTGGCGGGGACGATTGATACCTGGCTTATATGGAACCTGACCGGCAGGCATATAACCGACACGACGAACGCGTCGCGGACGATGCTGTTTAATATCCGCGCGCTGGAGTGGGACAGGGAGCTTTTGGAGCTGCTGGACATACCCGCGTCTATGCTGCCGGAGGTGCGCGGCTCGGGCGAAATTTACGGGACGTGCAAGCTCGGCGGCGCTGATATTGCCGTCGCGGCCGCCATAGGCGACCAGCACGCCGCGCTGTTCGGGCAGGGCTGCTATTCAGCGGGGCAGGTTAAGAATACATATGGCACGGGCTGTTTTTTGCTGCAAAATACCGGCGAAAAGCCCGTCGAATCGAAAAACGGGCTTTTGACCACCGTTGCGTGGACAATAGGCGACAAGACGACTTATGCGCTGGAGGGCAGCGTTTTCATCGGCGGCGCGCTGATACAGTGGCTGCGCGACGAGCTGGGGCTTATCGCCACGGCGGCTGAGTGTGACAGGCTGGCGGAGACTGTGGAGGACAGCGGCGGCGCGTATATTGTTCCGGCGTTTGTCGGGCTGGGGACGCCGTATTGGGATATGGACGCGCGGGGCATAATAACGGGGCTGACGCGCGGCGTGACGCGGGCGCATATATGCCGCGCGGCGCTGGAGGCGATAGCGTATCAGGTGCGGGACGTTCTGGACTGTATGGCGCGGGAGAGCGGCATACCGCCGGAGGTGCTGCGCGTGGACGGCGGCGCGGCGGTGAGCGTGCCGCTGCTGCAATTTCAGGCCGACATATGCGGCGTTGAGGTCGCGCGGCCGCGCGACGTGGAGACGACGGCGCTGGGCGCGGCGAAGCTGGCGGGCATGACGGCCGGGGTCTGCGATGCAGGCGCGGGCGGCGAAGCCGGGGCGGTGTTCAGGCCGCGGGGGTTTGACAGAGCGAAGCTGGATTACTGGCATAGGGCTGTTGAGAGGGCAAAGGGATGGGTGGCTAACGGTTGATAGGGGCGTCCGCAAAGCTGCCGCGCGGCGCGCGCTGTCAAAACACCCGGCTCTGCGGAGCCACCCTCTTTTCTAAAGAGGGCAGGGTTATTTGCTCTCTGTCATGACCTCCATTATCAGTAATGCCCCCAATGTAAATCCGCGGGAGAATATATCCAGGTCCCCGTAAAACGCCGCTTCGTTATAAAGCTCCTCCATTACTTCCAAACGCCGGACATCCTCCTCCGGCAGCTTCTCCGCGAGATGCCGCTTTTCGCTTTTGATTTTCTGTTCCAAGGCCATGCGCTCGGGGCTGTGAGGCTTTCTCTGCTCATACGGCGCGATTTCGCCGTTGAACAGGGCCTCTATGATTGAGTGCCGCATATTCTTCCATCCCTTCGTTATATGTTTACAGCCGAATGACTGTATGTTTAATGTATCACACAACCGTGAGACTGTCAATATTTATTTGAAATAAAATATGGTGATGTTATGAAATTTTCGGAAAGACTGAAGGAAATCAGAGCGGAAAGAGGGGTATCACAGAGAATGGTTGCTGTTTCTGTAGGTATGGCGCCTATGGCTTATCAAAAATACGAGTATGGAACGCGGGAGCCGGCTTTCAGGCAGCTTATTGCCCTTGCGGACTATTTTGAAGTGTCGATTGATTATCTTGTCGGACGGTCTGACGATCCGGCGCGGCGGTGATTTATATGAGCAAACACTATGATGTTGTAATAATCGGCGCGGGGGTTGTGGGCGGCGCGATCGCCCGCGAGCTGACGCGCTCAAGGGTTGATGTGTGTATCGTCGAGCGTGAGGCCGACGTGGGCTGCGGCGCGTCGAAGGCGAACTCCGGCATCGTACACGCGGGGTTCGACGCGCGCCCGGGCAGCCTGATGGCGAAGCTGAACGCCGAGGGCAGCGGGATGTACCCAAAGCTGTGCGCGGAGCTGGACGTGCCGTTTGAGCAGAACGGCGCGATGGTGCTGGGGTTTTCCGACGGGGACAGGCGGCATTTGGAGGCGCTTCTCGCGCGGGGAGAGAAAAACGGCGTTTCGGGGCTGGAGATACTGCCGGGGGAGCGCTGCCGCGAGCTTGAGCCGAATCTGTCGGACGAGGTTGAGTGGGCGCTGTACGCGCCGGGCTCGGGGATTGTGTGCCCGTTCGGGATGACGGTCGCGCTGTGCGAGAACGCCGTGTCGAACGGCGCGGAGATAATACTCGGGCACGCCGTCCGCGCGGTTGAGCGGTCGGAGGGCAGATGGGCGCTGACGGTGGGCGGCGTGAGAATAACCGCGGATTATGTCGTCAACGCGGCGGGCGCGGGAGCGCCGAAGCTGTCCGTTATGGCGGGCGGTGAGCCGAGGGAGCAGATTTTGCGGCGCGGGGAGTATTGTCTTTTGGACAGGAGCCGCGAGGGGTTTGTCACGCGGACGATTTTCCAGACGCCGAACGAGATGGGCAAGGGCGTTTTGGTAACGCCGTCGGTACACGGCAATATTCTTATCGGGCCGACGGCTGAGGACACGGGCTATGACACAGCCACGACGCGCGAGGGACAGCGCAGGGCGCTGGATTTGGCGCGGCGGAGCGTGAGGGATTTGCCGCAGAGGGATATTATCAACTCGTTTTCGGGGATACGCGCGATTGTGGGCGGTGATTTTGTCATCGAGCATATGCGCGATGGTTGGATAGACGTAATGGGGATATGCTCGCCGGGGCTGAGCGCCGCGCCCGCGATAGGGGTTTATGCGGGCGATATGCTGCGCGGGCTTGACAAGCGGTTTTCCTTGCCACGCGAAAACTTTGACCCCATACGCAGGGACATACCCAAGACGGGCGAGCTGCCGCTTTACGGGCATGTGGTCTGCCGCTGTGAGACGGTCACGGAGGGCGAGATTGTGGCGGCCATACACAGGGTCATACCCGCCGTTACCGCCGACGGGATAAGACGCCGCACGCGCGCCGGCGCGGGGCGCTGTCAGGGAGGGTTCTGCCTGCCGCGCATACTTGAGATAATAGCGCGGGAGACGGGCATGAGCTTAAACGAAGTCACGAAATCGGGCGGCGCGTCGTTTATGGTGGAGGACAGGATAAGGTGAGAGGGTGTCGGAAGCTCCGAATTATATGAATGATGTTTTGAGGCACTGGAATCTGTCCGGCGAAATGCCGGTGCAGATTGATACGTTCCATAAATCAGCGTGGCTCGTCGGCGAGCGGTATATACTAAAGCGCAACGCAAACGCAGATGAGCTGTCGCGCAGTATTCGGCTCGCCAGCCTTTTGGTTTCCGAAGGGGCGCCCGAGTATATCAAGACGGTAGGCGGGCAGTTTACGACGCCTGACGGGACGTATTGCTTAATGAAAAGGATGCGCGGCGGCCATGTTGATTTCTTTGCTCAGCCCGATATGATCACTGAGCTGGGACGGGGATTAGCGCGCTTGCATATGGCGTTAGCGCGTATTGAGGCAGAGGCCGGCGACAACGATTTTCTCGCCGAATGGCATGGTTATATCAAGCCGGGTATAGCCGGTGTTTCCGGTGAAATTGCGGGATACGTTGAGGCGCGGCTCTCTGAGCTGTATGAAAAGCTGCCGCGCCAGCCGATTCACAGGGATGTACACGCTCAAAATGTATTGTTTTACAACGGGCGCATAAGCGGCTGGCTTGACTTTGACCTTAATCGCCGCGACGCCCGGATATTCGACTTGGCTTATCTTCTCGCGGGGCTGATTTGCGGGAAAACCGATAATCCGGCGATGGTCGGGATATGGAAAACGCTGTGCAAAAACCTGCTGTCGGGATATGATGAGGTTAATCCGGTAACCGGTGATGAGAGAGAGGCGCTGCCTGTAATGATGATTGCGATAGAGCTGTTGTTCGTGGCCTTTTGGAATTGCGGCGGGAATATTGAGGAGCGCCGTAAAGCGGCCGGACTGGCCGAATGGCTGTATAATGAATACGGAAATCAAAGGGATTAAGCGGGGAGTTATTAAGATGAACTATGATATAGTTGTGATAGGGAGCGGCCCCGCGGGGCTGGCGGCGGCGATTGCCGCGAAGGAGAGCGGCGTTGACGGCGTTTTAATAATCGAGCGCGACGCGGGGCTGGGCGGTATTTTGCTGCAATGTATCCACAACGGCTTCGGGCTGCACCACTTCGAGGAGGAGCTGACCGGGCCCGAATACGCGCTGCGCTTTGTGAAGCGGGCGCGGGAGATGGGCATAGAGGCCATGACCGATACGATGGCGCTGGATATATCGCCGGAGCGCGTCGTCACGGCGATCAGCCCGTCGCGCGGCACGTTTGAGATACAGGCGAAGGCGATCGTGCTGGCGATGGGCTGCCGCGAGCGCACGCGCGGCGCGCTGGTCATCCCGGGTTCGCGGCCGGCGGGGATCTTCACGGCGGGCGCGGCGCAGCGGCTGGTCAACATTGAGGGCTATCTGCCCGGGCGCAAGGTTGTGATACTCGGCTCGGGCGACATCGGGCTTATCATGGCGAGGCGGCTGACGCTGGAGGGCGCGAGGGTTGAGCTTATATGCGAGATAATGGGCTACAGCGGCGGGCTGACGCGCAACATTGTACAGTGCGTTGAGGATTTTAATATACCGCTGAAATTTAACCATACGCTGACGCGGATACACGGCAGGGAGCGCGTCGAGGGCGTGACCGTCGCCCGGGTTGACGAACACAGGCAGCCCGTGCCGGAGACGGAGTTTTTTGTGGAGTGCGACACGATACTGCTGTCGGTGGGGCTGATACCCGAAAACGAGCTGTCGAAGGCGGCGGGCGTCGTGCTGGACAGCGCGACCGGCGGGCCTGTTGTGGACGAGGATATGCTGACGCTGCGCGACGGCATTTTCGCCTGCGGCAACGCCGTGCATGTGCATGATCTGGTGGATTTTGTGACCGCCGAGGCGTTTCGCGCGGGGGCGAGCGCGGCGCGGCATGTTAAAGGGCTGCTGGAGCATGGGCCGGACCGCGCGGTGGTGCGCGCGGGGAACCGCGTGAGGTATGTCATACCGCATTTTATAAACAATTCGGGCGGTGAGCATACGCTGTTTTTCCGGCCGACGGACGTGTACCGAAAGGTGAACATCGTCGTTTACGCCGACTCGGAGCGCGTGTATTCAAGGCGCGCGCGGATAGTCACCCCCGGCGAGATGCAGAGGGTGACGCTAAAGCCGCAGGCGGGGCGGCCGTCGCATATCACGGTGGCGATAGAGCTGCCGGAGCAAGACTTTGACTAATTAACAATTAACAATTAACAATTAACAATGTTTAACGGAGTGGATTATGAGCTGGAGTTCTTTGGGGGTTGAGGGGGCGCCGTAGTAGTCCGAGAAGGTCTCTATGATTGTCATTTGGCGCTCTTTGAGGATTGTTTCGAGTTCGTTTAAGGAGTACAGTCTGGGGCCGCCGGCTCTGCCGATAGGGACCGGTCTTCGCGCGACTTCGCCGAAAACAATCTCCCAGCCGCCGTAAATCATTCTGCGGGTTTCGCTGTCCCAGTCAAATTCCGGCAGCGATAGTATTTTTGAGCCGATCTGCCAATGTCTTTTGGGGAAAAACCGCTCGGCGTGTTCGGCGTTGCAAACGTCCATGAAATGCTTGCCGCCCGGTTTTAACGCTTGCGCGATCCTGTCGAATACGGCGATATTCTCCGCGTCATTTTCGAGATGACCGATCGCTCCGTCGGCGAGGTTAAGCACGACGTCAAACTCCTCACGGAATTGAAGCTCGCGGGCGTCGGAGAGATAAAACTCCGCGTTATATAACGCTTGTTTTTGTCTTTCAGTATTCGCGTCGTCGATATAAGCCTTGGTGAAATCAACGCCCACGACCGAGAAACCCTTGCGCGCCAGCGAAAGCGAGTGTCTGCCGAATCCGCAGCCGATGTCCAGAATACGTTCGCGGCCGGAGAGCGCAAGCGTTTTGATGATAAAATCGACTTGATTTTCCGTGTCCTCGACCCACGACTGATCCTTTATGCGCAGTGACCAGCCCGTGTCCTCCTGTTTCGCGCCCGTTTCTGAGGGGAAGCCGTAGACGGCACCGTTGACTGTGTCTTTCATTTTGCTAAGTCCTTTCTCTCTCGCTCTTTAGGAGTGCTTTTTTGCATTCTATTTTACATTGACCTGTTTTTCTCGCTTGCCTTTTCCTCCGTGTCCTTTATTTTACGCGCAAAATAACAGTAATCCTTTTTCGTCTTTGTAGTTTATATCCCGTTTCCGCGCCCTGCTCACCAAGAGTTGGAAAACAACGCCAAGTACCAAGCCGAGCCAGAAAACGGCGGCGAGGGCATAGGCGAGGGTTATGCTTTCCTCCTGCTCAAAGGACGCCATCGGCATGAACCACACCGTCATGGACGAGAGGAAGAAAGCGAATATGGAGCAATGAATCCGTCTTTTATTTGTCCGCATAAAGCGATACAACCTCCGTGACTCGGAAAACAATCTGCCCGCCGTGTGATAAATCCAAACCCTGCCGCTCACCGATAGTTCCGGTGGGCGACGGGTTCGGGTTTATTCGTTTTGTACGTTGGTAATGGGTTAAACACCGCTCTTATAAAAATATTTTCAAAATCATCAAACCTTTTTATATGGCATTGGTCTTTATGGTTAGAAACCTATGGCGGGGAGGTGAGAGGCGAATGTGAAATTCAACAATGAACCGTAATCAAAACGCGGGGCGGCGATGTACACGCATTTTTATCTTTATCGGTTTCAAGCAGAGCCTTAATAAGCTCGTCTTTCATAACACCAACAGCATAGGCTCTGTTAATAGACATCTTATGCTTATGGTCTGCCCGCCTTACTGCTATATTTTATCAATGTTTGATAAACAACAACAGCAACGCCGGAATGTGCATATTGCTCCCTTCAATCCGATAGCCGAAACTGCCATCATCTAAGCGCTTATGATGGATAGGCAGCCACTTGAACGCTTCCTGTATTTTTTCTTCGCTCATTTTTGACTTGTCGGCAATATCCTGTATGCTGACGAATAAATCAAAATCATCGCGTGTTAATTCATATAGAGCAAAGAAAACAATGAGCCTGTCAACATCGGCGTATTTTTGCACTTCATTCCCAATAGCCGTAAACTCATTTGATTCGGGTTCCCTATGGTGCTTATGGCTGGCAATAAAAACCGTGCTGCCTTTCATAACCGTTACGCCTTCCGGCTCACTGCATACCGACGAACCCCATTTGTAATAATCTTCGTCGGTTTTTCGTTCTTTGTTAGCGTCCCAAAGAAATTCGCTATGTCAGGCAACAGGGAAATGTCGGGACAGCAAGCCCCGCTTTCCCATTTTGACACCGATTGATTTGTTACGCCGAAAATTTGGGCAAGTCCTTCCTGCGTCAATCCCTTTTGCTTGCGTAATGATGCTAACTGCTCGTGTAATTTTATATCTGCCATATCGCGGCGCCTCCTTTATGTCAATAGTTTAGAACCGATACATGGTTGAAATCTATGGATTATTGTTTGGATTGGTCTCGGCGGTTTCCAACTTATAGTTGGACGCATTTGTAAAAATGAGGGACGGAAACTTGACGTTTCCGTCCCCTTGTTTTAGCCAATGACTAAATATGCACCGAGCGTCCGGCGTTTCGCGCTTTCCGGTTATGTGGCGCCCGCAGAGTTGACGTTTGAAAGCCTGTAACTATTGCGGGTTTGTCAATTGAATTTGTCTTTTTCCAGTATGCCGAACTCAATATGAAAACAGCGTTTCTGTTCCGGTTCCAGCCATTCAAGATGCCCTGCTTCGCGCAGTTTGGTCTGTGAGAGCGGATGACAGTTTCCTGGCTCCAGCCCAAGTACATACGCGCCTGAGCCCAGTTGTTTCCACTGTGTAAAGCATCCCAATTCACGCTTATCAAACTGCAGATACGCGCCCAGCCCGAGACGGTGGTTGACCAGCGCGGCGTATGCCTTGCCGTCCGGACGTGGTCGCAGGTCGTGAAAGAAGACCTCTTCCGGTCTGCCTTTCATTGGCTGTTCCATCCTATAGCAGTCGGCTATATGCTTTGCGGCGGCGGCGTCTCGCGGCGTGACGGCGGAATCGCAGATCAGCTCGCTCCCCTCATCCAGCAGCGGATATCCAAAATTAAAGTGGTACAGTAGCATGAGGGGGCTTGGCTCCGGCGCGTGGTTTTCAACCGTATCCGTCAGCATAAACCGGCTCTCACCCAGCTTTGCGGTGATTGTGCGCGTCAAGGTCAGGTTTTCACCGAACATACAAGCCTCTCGCATCCGCCCCGATACGGTCATGATATACCCGTCGTCCGTCCAGTCGGCAAAAACATTGACGTTCTCCGCCGGGATATGGGCAATTCTTCCGTGCTGCCCATGCCTGCGCAAACCAAGGACGGGATGATTCTCCTCACAGGGCGGCCCGGCATTGAGCAGCCCGCAGGTCGTCAGCAACCCCCCGAAAAAGCCCCGAAGCCAGCCCTTGCCTTCTTCCTCATAATATTGGGGCGCGGTAATTCCCGTCTGTGATATAAACGCAAGCGGGATGCTATTATAATCAGCCCACGCGATGTCCATACCCCGACCGGGCAGTACCGTGAAATTCAGCCCGGCCCCTGTGCGGATATCGACCGCCTCCACCCCGGAAGTCATTCCGCCTGACAACGTATACCGGCGTACCCCGGCAATCTGCGATATATCCCCAACGCGGCTCATCAGGTAAGATTTATTCCATGTATCGGCGTTATCCCGCATCATAATCCAACTCCAAGTTGTGATACCAATCAAGGATTTCGGCTTGGGAAGCCGTGCCGGTGGTACCGATTTTTTGTATGGTGATTTCACTGCATATCCCTGCGAAGAAAGCGGCCTCAAGCCTGGACGCCCCCGCCGCGACCGCCAGCGAGAAGCCGGAGAGGAACGCGTCGCCCGCCCCAACGATGTCGATTGAACCGTTAATCTTCCGCGCGGGGATATGGGTCACCGTTCCGTCCGCGGCATACAGAGAACCTTGCGCGCCAATCGTCATAATGACCTCCCTGTCCCTTGACAAACTCAAGGCAGCCTTAGAAAAATCTTCGGCTCCCGCCGCCCGCAGACCTTCAACCTCATTGGGCTTGATAATCACGCCGTAGTATTGTCCAATCTGATTGCGGCTGTCTACAACCACGGTCAACCCATTTCCTGCCAGCTTCATCACGTGCCCGCGTATCCGTTCGGTAACGACGCCGAACGGAAGCTGATCGGACACGCACAATACGTCGATTTCAGAAGCCAGCCTGTTAAGGGAGGCAATCACAAGGTCTTCCGTTTCATTGCTTATAGGTTTATAATTGCAAAAATCCAGCCTGGGGTCTTCATATACCGTTTCGGATATACCCACCCGCAAAGGCTTGCAGTAAGCGCTCGTGACCATATCCGGCTCGCTTCTGATATAGCTGATGTCTACCGCCATCTCACCCAGAAGCCTTTTTATCTCTGCGCCGCGCCAGTCCCGTCCTATTATTCCCGCGGCATATACCTTTTCCGGCTTGAGGGCCGACAGGTTTGCCGCGACATTCCCGCCGCCGCCGGGCGACATACGTTCTTCCGTAACAGGCAGGGGAAAGTGCGGAGTTTCGCGCGAAAGCTCGGATATCTTCATATCGGCAAGCCAATAAACATCCAGGCAAATATCACCCAGCATCGCCGCGCGGACGTTATGTATTTTTTCAAGAATCTCCTCCAGCCTGCCGCGAGTCATTCCCTGATACTGTTTCATGATCAATCCTCCGTAAGCCTTGCATATAGATTTGGCAGGCTGATTTTATGGTCTATGGTGAAATGCCATCCTTTCCCTCCCATGCTGGTTGGGCGGTTGACGATATTCTTGCGCGGGCGGTAATAATAAAGCGGGTCGTCGTAGCTTATGTCGGCGCGATAGTCGCCCAAGTCGACAAGGTCAAAATTCGCGGTGGTTATGTTGAAGGTTGGGTAGCCCAAATTCCGGGCTATCGAGAGCGCCTTTAGGAATACCTCGGGTCCGATCACGCCCGAACCAAAGTTCAGGAAGACCCCGCCGTCAAGCTGTGATACCGATTCGCACATCCTGTGAAAATCAATGCCGCTGGTTTTGCCAATCGCTCCGAAATCCGCGTTTGGGTGCTGATGGATGATGTCGGTCCCGAGCGCGATATGGTAGGTTGCCGGAACGCCCAGCTTATATGCTTGATACAGCACACAATCGTCGGTGAAGGGGAACCTTCCGGGGTGTTTATCCATATATATCGCAAGCGACTCGCCGTAACCGCGTCCATCCGCCGCGCCGGCGGAAAGGGCTTCGTTCATCCATGAGCAGGTCTCCTCCCACATGCCGAAAGACCCGTCTTCAATAGCGGTGGGAACGTCTTCGGAGGTGCCGCCCAGCCAGCACAGCTCAAAGTCGTGGATGCTGCCCGCGCCGTTGGAGGAGATATGTGTTACGAACCCCTTTCTCATAAGCGCGATGAGATACCGGGAAAGCCCGTTCTTGATTACATGAGCGCCCATAGAGAGGATAACCGGCCGGCCGTTGGTACGCGCCGCCTTAATCCTTCCCGCAAGCTCGGCAAACTGAGGATTGTTCCAATCGGGAACGGGCGTCTTGCCGGGCGTGCCCATCCTTTCCAGAGTGACCAGATTGACCCTGTTCCTGGCGCTGTTCATTTTAATACCTGTAAAATCCATCATCAAATTACTCTCCCATAAAGAATCGCGCAAGCTCTTCCAATTCCGAAAAGTCGCCCGTAATGGCATCCGCACCCGCCCTGACAAGGCGTTCACGCTTGACCGGGCTGACGCCGCGGCGCGCTTCCTCGTCGCTGGCTATGCCCAGTGTCCTCGCGCCGTTTTCACGGCCTATGGCAATCTCCACCTTGCCGTCGCCGACAACGGCAAGCCGGTTGCCGGGTATGCCCGAATGCAGCAATGCGCGGATTACGTCCTCCTTGGAGCAGTTTTCCTCTCCGAGAGGCGCTCCGGCAATCCTTAAAAAGTATTTCGTCAGCCCCAGCGCCTCTACCTCGGCTTTGACGTCGGGGTCGTCGGTCCCGCTGGCCACATAAAGGGCAACACCGCGTCCATGCAGATATTCCAGCAGCGCCACGCTGCCCGCCATCAGATAATCCTCCCGTTCGGCTGAACCGTCTTGCAGGGAAGCGCGGCGTTTAGACACCGTCTCCATTAGCCGGCGGTTATATTCAGCCTTATATTCCCAAGGGTCGGCAGCGCTTCCATACCGCAGCTTTATCTGTTCGGCCAGCCATTTCATCTGGTGAATGGTCTGGATCCCGGTGGATTCGTCTATGTAAGTGCGCACAAAAGCTCCCGAGTCCCCGCCCAGAAGCTCGGTCATAAGCGGCTCCATCACTGATTCCCAGCCATAGCGCAGCGTGGAGATAGTGCCGTCAAAGTCAAACAGGACTGTGCTGACGGGAATGGTCGGAATGCTTTGGTTCCGTATTTCCATGGCTTGATTCTCCTATTCTCAGATTATTCCGCGAAAAACTCCGCCTCCAGCATGGCGCACAATGCGTGGTAGACCGGCAGATGCAGTTCCTGTACCCTGTAAGTCTCCGTTTCCGGCACACAGATACAGACGTCACAGTATTCCTTCATGCGACCCCCGTTCCGTCCGGTAAGCCCGACGGTCTTTACTCCCATAGCCCGGGCGACACGCAGAGCGGCAATTACATTGTCCGCGTTGCCCGATGTCGAAATCCCCAGCAGCGCGTCTTCCGGCTTGGCATATCCGTAGACCTGCTGGGCGAAGATCATAACCGGATCGACGTCGTTGGCAAAGGCTGTCTGCAGCGCGGGCTGACCGGTCAGGGATATGGCTGGGAGCGCGCCTTGCAGTAGAGAGGCGATGTCCTCCAATTCGGGATGGGCTGAACAAAACGCATTCTGAGGTCGTCTAAGCAGAAAGCCCTTCATCAATTCGCCCACGATATGCTCGCAATCCGAGGCGCTTCCTCCGTTTCCGCACAACAGCAGCTTGCGTCCCTGCCGGTATGTGCCGCCAAAGATGCCGAACGCCGCTTGAATATCATCGGCGCACGGCAAAAGCGCGGGGCGCTCCGCCATAAGAGCGTCAAAAATACTTTGCGGGAAATTGGCCATACTACTTCATCCTTCCTCTTTACGTATTCTGTACACTGAAAGTAATTCTACCGCATTCCCTCGCGTTTGTCAATCTGTTTTCCGCATATATATAAAATACTTGACAAAATCTTTGAGCGTTTGGTTATATTTGTATGCCAACGGGGCATTCCCACCATATCCCCACCCAGAAAAACGACTCGATAACGACATGTTGCACACGCTGTGAAAAAATAATTAGAAAAACGATTGACAAATGAAACGATATGCGATATGATATATTCAACGTATCCTAAAACTTTTTAAGGAGGTTTTCCACAATGAAAAAGCGTTTTTCTCTTTTCCTCGCGGTCGCGTTCTGTTTGGCTGTACTTACGGTTCCGGCTATGGCCGCCGCCGGCGACTATCAGTACGAAGACGGTGCTTCGTATCAAAACGGCAACATCCTCATTGATAGCTTGGGCGAAGGCAGAGCTATCTATCTCACTTCTTTCGGCGACGAATGGTCGGTGAGCTTCAAGGTTGACTTGCAGGGCGGCAACGGGGGCGATGATCCTACCGCCAACGCGCGCTTCGGTATTTTTGGAGAGAATACCGACGAAGGCGGCCCCGGCGAGCTTATCGGCTTGGTCACGGTTAGCACGATGATCGGAAGAGACGCGCCGGATTACAGGCTGGAGGTTCAACAGCTCTGGGAAGGTAACTGGTCCACACTCGCCGTTATTGAGTGGGCTCCGTATTCGGGGAACGTGTACAACGTGACCATGTCTAAACGCGCGGGCAGCAACAATATCACCTTTACCGCAAAGGAAGCGGACGGCACCGTCATTTTTGACGCGCAGGGCGCCTTTGACGCCAGCGCTATTGCCGCCGCCAAGCATTTCGGCTTCTTAGTTCACAACAGCAAAATCCTCTATTCTAATATCTCCTTCTCCGGCTTTACCGCAAGCAGTGCGGCTGCAGGCAGTGCGGCGCCCCGCACCGGCGACTCAACCGCTCTTTTGGTTGCGTTTCTGGCGCTTGGACTAGCCGGCACCGGCGGATTTATCCTAAGGAGAAAACTGAAAGCATAAAACCCTGACAGGAATAAAAAGGAATAAAATTTGGTGGTTGTTGCCGGCGAATGGCTCCGGCCACCGAATTTTATTTCTGAACTGAGCCGCGTTGCCGGAACAAATAAACACCGGCTAAAAGGCCGACAAAAAAGAGAGGATTGGCTAATTATGTTCATGCGCCTCGCAGCGCTCGGCGTCACGGGTTGTCTGCTATTTGCCTTTGCGGGATGCGTCCCGTCTTCCTCAGGCGCGCCCGTTCCTCCCACCCCGCCTCCCGGCGGTTATCCGCCGTTCGCGCAAATCGCGCTGAACGCTCAGCAAGACCTATATGACAATTTTTGGGACTACGGCAAGGACCACATCAAGTTTACACCGCAAGGCTATGTGAACGAAAGAGAGCGCCGCCAAGAGATGATCTGGGACCACGGCATTATGATTTTCTCCATGTACACCTTGTGGTTCGCCCTAGACGACGGCGACGTTGTGAAAACCGACATCGCCGGCAAGCTGGCAAGCCAGTGGGAATTTATGAAAAAGAATTTCAGCCACGAGCAGCTGACCGCCAATTTCGGCGGGTCGCCCAACATCGCCCTTGACGACGCCGGCTGGGACGCGATGGTGTATATGATCATGTATCATGTCACCGGCGACGAATATGCCCTTGAGGTATGTAAAGAAGTCATTCAGGGTTCCTATGATTACTGGAAGGACGGTGATACCAAAAACGGTCTGTGGTACCCGCAGATTCCCCCCGTCTCAAGGCGGCGGGGAAGAAACAAGGTTCAAATCTACCTACTCCGCAAGCCTAATGTACGCGGCGCTGGAATACACGCTGGCTACGGGCGACCGCAGCCTGCTTGAAGATACCCTCAACGTTTATAATTGGACGGAAGAGAATATGCTGCGCGGCAGGGCAGTGATCTATGAAAACGGCTTAACGGGCGGCGGCTCTTATACCATCACGACGACAGACAACCTTTACTGGATTGATTTCAACGTTGACCGCGTCGGGCGCACGGAGCGCAACGGTCCTGACGGCGGTATGCGCCCCGGGGATATACAGGAAGCGGGAAGCGTGTCCGGGATGTTCGCAAACACCGGCATGGGAGCCATTCACGCCCTGCTCTATGAGCTTACGGGAGAGGAGAAATACCTGACTCGCGCCGTTGAAACGTTGCGAGCTTTCAACGACAGCCCGTATTATAACAACAACGGCGTGTATGTCAACGACCGCGACGCATGGACAAACGCCACATTCATCGGCCCGTGGGTCCGGCGCGTACTGACCCTGCCGGGCGTGACCGATTTTGACAGGCAGCGAATTTACGACACCGCGTCCTCCATCGCCCAACACTGCCGGACTGAGGACGGCTATTGGAAGGCCGGTTGGAGCGGAAGCAGCAGATGGGACTCCCACAGCTCCCCGCTGCAAATTATGACGAGCGGCACCACCGTCAATATGCTGACCGCTGCCGCATTGCTGGAAAAGATAAGTACTGATTAAAAATCGAAAAAAAGAGAGGGGTTAATTATGTTTATACGGCTCACGGCACTCGGCGTCACTGGCTGTCTGCTTCTTGCTTTTGCGGGATGCGTCCCGTCTTCCTCCTCGGACGCCGCGCCCGCTCCTTCCGCCCAGCCTTCCGCTCAGCCTTCCGGCGGTTATCTTCCGTTCACGGAAATCGCGCTGGACGCACAGCAGGATTTGTATGAGAATTTCTGGGATTATGACAATAACCACATCAGGATGACGTTTCACGGATATAAGACGGAGAACAGCGGCCGGCAAGTGATGATTTGGGAACACGCGATCAAGATTTTCTCAATGTATACCTTGTGGTTCGCCCTGGACGACGGCGACGTTGTGAAAACCGATATCGCCAACAAGCTGGCGAGCCAGTGGGAGTTTATGCAAAGGAATTTCAGCCACGAGCAGCTGACCGCCAATTTCGGCGGGTCGCCCAACATCGCCGTGGATGACTCCGGCTGGGGCGCGATGGTGTATATGATTATGTATCATATTACCGGCGATGAATATGCCCTTGAAGTGTGTAAGGAATTGGTAGCGGGCGCATATGAGTACTGGAAGGACGGCGATACCAAAAACGGTCTGTGGTACGCGCATACTCCCCCGTCTCAAGGCGGCGATGAAACAACAAGGTTCAAATCCATGAGTTCGGTCGGCCTGATGTACGCGGCGCTGGAATACACGCTGGCCACGGGCGACGACAGCCTGCTTGAAGACACCCTCAACGTCTATAACTGGACGGAGGAGAATATGCTGCGCGACAAGGTAGTGACCTATGAAAACGGCTTACAGAACGGCGATTCCTATACCGTCACGGTGACGGACAATCTTTACTGGATGGACTTCAACGTTGACCGCGCCGGACGCACGGAGCTAAATGGTCCGGCCGACGGTACGCGCCCCGAGGTTATACAGGAAGCGGCAAGCGTGTCCTGTATGTTCGCCAACACCGCTATGGGAGCCATTCATGCCCTGCTCTATGAGCTTACAGGGGAGGAGAAATACCTGACGCGCGCCGTTGAAACGTTACGCGCTTTCAACGACAGCCCGCATTATAACAACAACGGCGTGTATGTCAACGACCGCGACGCATGGGCAAACGCTATGTTTATCGGACCGTGGGTCCGGCGCGTACTGACCCTGCCGGGCGTGACCGATTTTGACAGGCAGAGGATTTATGACACCGCTCTCTCTATTGCCGAACACTGCCGGACTGAGGACGGCTATTGGAAACCCGGCTGGAGCGGAAGCAGTACATGGGACCCCCATAGCTTCCCGGAACAAATCATGACGAGCAGCACCACCGTCAATATGCTGACCGCCGCCGCATTGCTGGAAAAAATGGACGCTGAAAAAACATAAACAGCGCGTGAGCGGCAAAAACACCCCAAACGGGGTGTTTTTGTTGTTGGTGCGGACGCGATATATCGTTTTCGGGACGCGCAGGGGCGCGTCCCCTACCGGTAAACGCCGTGTTCCCGCCAAAGGCGATGCATCATTTCGTAGCGTTCTAAAGGAAGCCCGGTGTATATACAGTTTGACGTAGAGAAAATAAACCCGCCGCCGGGCATTCCGTCGCGCAGGGCGCGCAGGACATCCTCACGCACTTCCTCATCCGTACCCGTTTGCAGCAATCCGCAATTGACATTGCCGATCAGCGCGGCTCTTTTGCCGACAATCCGCTTGACCTCCGCCAAATCAACGCCGCCTTGCGGGTCGAGAGAGTGCAGTGCGTCAGGCTTGCAGTCCAGCATCTGCTCCAATATCGGCATGATGTTTCCATCCGTGTGCTTGATGCTGTAATACCCCATCTCCCGATATCCGGCAATCGTTTCTTTTAATACGGGCACAATCAGCTCGTCGAATATATCGCTTGAAAAGAATGGGTTTGTGTTGAAACAGTAATCCGAGCACATTACAAAGCCGTCTAAAAGCCCGGTGCCCTGAAATTTGCGGGCGCGTTCCAGCATCTCGTTCATCCAGCCTTTAGATTCCTCGAGGAGAACTTCGGGCTCTTCATACATTTTCACGGAGAACTCCATCATATTGTCGCCGTCCGGCATTGCGTGTGTGGGGTCGCCAATCAGCATGAGAAGATACTCGTCCCCGCTGCGTTCGCGTATAATCTCCAGCAAGCGGCGGGTCTCCTCATATTCGTTGATGCTCGGATGTACAAAAATGGCGGCGTGATTGTATTTTTCCGCGATGTCAAGATGACAAGCCGCAGCGTCCTGTAATTGAAGCTCCTTCTCTCGAACACTCATTTGGTTCCATTGGTAAAAATTGCGGTGGTTGGGATGTACCTTGCCGATGGATTCCATCGTTAGGTAAAACACGTTCTCATAATGCGGCACATGACCGTCAATCGGCTCATGTCTAAACGCGCGAATCATTTTTTCCCTGCCTGTCATGCAATCAGTCTCCTTATTTTAGTTTAAGCGTTACAATTTCAAACGGCTTTACTCCAACTGCCACGCGCCCGTTTTTAATCGGAACAGCGGAGATTTCCTGCTCAAGCATATCGACCAGCGACGCTTGTGTAAACCGCTCAGGGATGGTAAGCGACGCCATGGCCGGTCTGTTTTCATATTCATACAGTCTTAACACCGTGCCGCTGTCCGCCTCGGCCTCCTTGACGGTTTCCACAAGCACATTTTTCGCGTCGCACGCAACCAGCGCCGCCATGGCCTTCCCGCCTTTGCCGCCCGCGCTGAAAACGGAATGGAGCGGGAAGTTGAGCGAGTAAGCCTCCCTCACCGTGTCGGCGTCGCGCCAAGTTCCCGCGTGCGGGTACAGCGAGTAGGTGAAGGAATGACGCCCCATATCGGCGTCGGGGTGCGGATAAGTCGTGCCCCGGAGCAGGGAAAGGGTTATGGTGTTGTCTTTAGCGCTGTATCCGTATTTGCAGTTGTTAAGCACCGACAGTCCCGCGCCGTTGTCGCTGAGGTCAACCCATTTGTGGGCGCACACCTCAAACTGGGCAAAATCCCACAACGTATTTTCATGCGTATTGCGTTCGAGGTTTCCAAACTGAATGTCAAAGGTTGCCTTTGCCGCGTTGACCTCAACCGGGAAGACAGCTTTCAGCAGCAGACATTTTTGATGCCAGTCGAAATCACACTCCACATCGAGCCGGGGTGAATTGGCATAGAGAATAAATCTCTGGGTAAACGTACTGTCTAAAAATCTGCGCGTTACTTTGACCACTGCGCGGCACGGCCCATTCTCTACACATTCCGCAGACTCTACTTGTTCAAGCTCCCACGCACGGTCGGTATAATACGCCTGAATATTCCAAGCGTCATCTGTGGCCGGTCTGTCCTCAAACGCCACCAGGCGGTTCATCGGAACGCCCGGGCAGGCCAAGTCGCGCCCGGTCTTTTTATCCAGCAGAGAAATAATGTGCATATTCTCATCAAACCCGATATATACGAGTTGGTTTTCCATATGCCTTGTGTCGGCGGCAACAAATCCGCCGGTACTTGCCGCCGGGTTTTCAGACAGCGTGTATACCGCCGCCGAGTTTGCCGGGACGGACGGAATGAACACGGCCTGACCGTCCTCCGTCATTTGCCAAGCGACCGATTGTTTGTTTGGGCCGCACAGGCTTCTGCCCTTAAATTCAGCCAGCGGACGGAAGACCGGCCCGGCAGATTCTACCGGCGACGTATTGAACAGCACAAGTGAGCTATCGGCGCCGGCCAGCAGACTGCTCAGATTCTCTTTCGCCGTATCGGCCAACGTTTCCGCCTGTTCAAAGAGGGCCTCATATTGCTCCCAGCTTTGGTCATATACATCCTTGATTGACGAACCGGGAAGGATGTCGTGGAATTGGTTGAGCAGCAGAATCTTCCATGCGGCGTCCAGCTCCGCTTTGGGGTAGGCAAGCTCCGAACCAACCGTTTTTGCCAGCGAATACAGCCACTCCACATCGTGCAGCGTGAGTTCCGCCCTGCGGTTGTAAAGCTTTGTCTTCGCGATTGTCGTATAAGTGCCTCTGTGATATTCGAAGTACAATTCTCCCACCCAACGCGGAAGGCTTTTCTTTCCGGCCACCTCCTTTTCCAGCTCTTCAAAAAAGCCCAGCGCGCTGCCAAAGCGCAGTTTAGGGCTACCCGGTATTCCCCGCTGTATTCGCCGCGCTATTTCAATCATCTCGCGTGTCGGCCCGCCGCCGCCGTCTCCGTGACCGTAGGCAAGCATATAGCCGCGGTTGAGGTTCTTCTGCTGGTAGCGTTTCCATCCGCCCAGCACCGCCGTTGGATGTGTCCAGCCGTTATACGTACTCATCCAGTCTTTTTCCGGCTCCTCATATGCGCGGGTGGGGATAAAGTGGGTCAGCACCTCGCTTCCGTCGATACCGCGCCACATAAAAGTATCGTATGGAAGTTTGTTGTATTCGTTCCAGCTTATCTTTGTGGTCATAAAGTAATCAATACCGCATTTTTTCATAATCTGGGGCAGTGCGGCGCTGTATCCGAAAACGTCGGGCAGCCATAAAATACGGTTGTCAACACCAAACTCTTGCCGGAAAAAGTCTTTGCCGTGGACAAACTGACGCACCAGCGCTTCACCGGACGCCAGATTGGTGTCCGCTTCCAGCCACATGCCGCCTTCCGCCTCCCAGCGGCCTTCCAGCACACGTGCCTTGACCCTTTCGTATAACTCAGGGTGATCTTGCTTTAAGTATTTATACAACTGCGGCTGGCTGGACATAAATTCAAAATCGGGATAATCCTCCATCAGCCGCAGTATTGTGGTGAAGGTTCGGGATGTTTTGTCACGGGTCTGCGCCAAATCCCAAAGCCATGCCACGTCGATATGCGTATGCCCCACTGCGGTGCACAATACGTCTTCGGCCTTTTCGGCGTATGCTTCATAAAACTCCTTTTGGAAGAAAGCAGACGCTTTTTTCAGCGTTTCCAAGAAGTCCGGCCCATAGCCGGAACGCAGATCCAGCAGGTTGAGCGCCTGGGTAACGCAGCGCAGGATGTCATGGCGGCGGTAATCATCCACATGCAGGAGCTGCGCGGTTTCAAACGGGACAAGCAGGTCAAACCAGAAAGCCTCGACGTCCGGGTCAACAGTCATCAGCCTGCTTTTAAAGCGCAGATGGTTTTTGAAATACAGCTGATCCGTATACGCGTAATAATACAATTCATAGCGGTCGCCGGCCTTGCAGCATTCACTGAGCCGGACCGTGCTGTGGTTGGAATCCAGCGCCTGCAAAGGCTCGCCGTTGACATACAGAAGACCCTGCGGATTGGCCCATTCCCAAGAGCCGTCGTCACGCGGGCTGACCCCATACCACAGCTCTTTTCCGTCCATCTCCTCCGGCACAACGGCCGTTAGGCGAAAGGTAAAATACGCGCCGGGGGTCCCCCAAATATCAGTTTCCGTGTCAAAAGGGAGCCATTCGCCTTCTGCGGAAGGATGAGAGGTATACCTCCCCTCCCGCATGAGAACATCACCGAGCCATAGGTTATGCGTAACATAATACTGACCGCGCAGTACATCAAGCGTTTTGCGGATACGGGTCTGCTCCATCATGCGTTCGCCGTTTTTATCCACAAAATCTTTTTCGTAGTGAAACATATACAACCTCCACCATATTCATTTTTTGCCGGCTGTTCTCCCTTCCGCATCGAAATAACGGCGCAATCGGGCGGCCCCGCGTTTTGGTCTTATCGGCAATTATCTTCCTCTGCTTTGATTGACAATTTGGTCGACCTCCGCGGTGACCTCTCGCCCGCCCATTTCATACCATTGCGTTACAAATTCATCAAAATAATCAATGGGCATCTCGCCGCTGAGAATCTGCCGATACATTTCGCGCTCCAGCGTGTACAGTGATTCCCATTTGTCTGCCATTGTATCGGTGCTGTAGTGGAAGGCGGCTTTTAAGATGTTTTCAACACCGGTTCTTGTCTGGGGTGAAGCGACATAACGCGACATATACACAATCCAGTCACCGTTGACCGTACTGCTTCCGTCCGCCCACGCGGCGGCTTGGCGTACCATGTGCTGATCTGACGGGATAAGCGTAGTGTCCATCACGCCTTCGTCAATATAACGCCTTGCCGCGTCGCCCAAAACAGGAATGATATCGTACTGGACGATGTTAAAGTCTCCGGTTGGAATCGCGCTGGTCCAGTTGGCGCCGCTCCCGCGTATCAGCGCGATTTGATCAAAATACTCATCGTCAAAACCCAGAAAGACGTCGAAACAGACATTCAGTATCTTAAACAGAGCCTCCGGGTTGCTAAAGCCTTTGCGCACGGCGTACCAGTTGCGGACGTTGTTGCTGTCAACAAAGGAGAACACTCCGTTTTCGTCCAGCGGCGCGGGGTAGCAGATCAGCTCCGCGTCAGGCTGGAAATTGATAAAGTCCGGGGTGTTATACCCAAAGCTCCATCCTGTAAACCATAGCCCGGTGCGCCCCTCCTGCACGTTGTCTCTGATCTCTTCCCAGCCCTGTTCGAAAGAGAACGGATCAAGCACGCCGATATCATACATTGATTTGATCTGTGTGAGAGCCGTCTTCATTTCCGGCTGTACCGAACCGTAAAACACGCTGCCGTCGGCGTTGGTCATCCAGCTGCCCGGGTAGGCGTTGTACAGATAGCAAACGGTTTCCAAGCCGTACTGATTGGCGTTGCCCAGGAAAGAGTGCTCGCGGTACGAGTTGATGCCGACTGTATTACCGGGGCCGTTGTTGCCCGGGTCCCTTTGCATAAACTGCTGCGCCACGTTAATAATTTCATCCAGCGTTTTGGGCGGCTGAAGATTTAATGCGTCCAGCCAGTCCTTGCGCACCCAGAGAAGGTTTTGCATATAGCCGCCGGCGTTACCCGGAATGGCCATGAGATTTCCGTCTAAAGTGGTAAAATCAAAGTAATCTTCCCCATAGGTGGCATAGGTATTTTTCATGTACTCGTTGCCATAGATTTCCATCAATCCGTTCAACGGCTGGATCAAATCGTTGGCGATAAGCTGCTGGTATATCTGATAGTCGGGAATGTTGATGATATCCGGGATATCGCCGGTCATAATGTTCAAGGCCATCTGCTGCGGGTAGTTGTCCGCCATCCAAGCAACTTGAAGGTCAATGTTGAGTCTTTCCTTCAACGCGTCGAAAAGCGGGTTGTCCTCCATGGTCATGCCGTCCGGCAAATTGGGATTGACGTTGTTGACCTTTGCCGTGGTCATCGTCAAGGTTTGTTCATAACGGCCATAAGGGTCGTTGTCGCCCGCCTCAAGCGGGTTTACGTCCGCCGCTTGCTTCCCGCATGACACGGCCAGAGACAACAGCAAAAACAGACAGATTGACAGTGAAATCGCTTTTTTCATGATAAATTTTCCTTTCTTTTAGGGCGCAATGCCCGGTTTTCCGCCCGGCGCGGCGGCAATAACAATGTGTATGGATAAACGGCCATGGCCGTATTTCCCATAATAGAGTTTCTATTCCACTAGTCCCGTCCGCTCAATGCCCTGCATAAACTGCTTCTGCGCAAAGATAAATAAAATCAGCAGCGGGAGTATGTTGATAAAGCTCGCAGCCATGAATACCGCGTTGTTGATAATCGCATCCGTGTCAACAATCCCCATCTGCGCCATAAGACTTTCAAGCGCATTCGAATTGCTGATAAGATTGCCCATAGCGTTCAGCGCCACCGGGAGCGGAGGTTGCCTGCCGTAGTAAATCCCCGGTTCATAGTAATCGTTCCAATGCCACACCACAGACAATACAAAATTGACCAGTAAAACCGATTTGGCCACCGGCAGGACGATGCGAAAATATGTCCCGATAGATGTGCAGCCGTCTACACGCGCCACATCTTCCAGTTCCCGCGGAAGCCCCAAAAAGAACTGGCGAAAGATAAAGATGAACAGTCCGCCTTTCAGCCCAAAGCCAAAAAAGGTGGGAATCAGTACCGGCAGATAGGTGTTCAGCCATCCCAGATTGGAATACTGTATATACAGCGGGGCGATAAGCGTGGGGGTGGGGATGATTATCATCAGCAAAAGGAAAACAAATAACAATTTTTTTCCGGGGAAACGGTAGCGCGCGAAGCCATACGCGATAAAAGAACAGCTGATTAAGTGTCCCAGCGTACCGACGACCGTGTAGATTATACTGGTTACAGCGGCCGTATTGAAAGCCAGCGCGTGATAGGCTAAGCGGTAGTTCCCCCAATGGAGTGAGCGCGGTATCCACTGGACGGTGGAATCCATCAAGTCTTGATTAGTTTTAAGAGACGTTATGATCATATACATGAACGGATACAGAAAGACAAACGCCAGATTAAACAACAGAATATACGTGATAAGCCGCACAGCCCTGTGCCGCCACCAAGAAAAATGGGACAATTTCCCCATTTTAAGGTGTCCTATCCTCCCAAGCCTCTTTTTATCATCCATCTTTTTTGCGTCTCCTCCCTTCGTTCAGCTCTATCGTAAAGACAAACCTCTTCATAATCAAGAATATTACACATACCATCAAGAGAATGAAGATGAAGTATATCCAGCCCATCGCCGCCGCATATTCAAACTGGAAGGAATCGAACATATAGTTCCTAATCGTAATCACAAGCGCGTTACCAACATGGGTGAACTGGTCAACCAACGTGTATACCATATTCAATAGGATGATGGGCGAAATCATCGGCAGGGTTATATGCCAAAAGCAATCCCATTCGTTGGCTGAATCAATCCTGGCGGCCTCGTAGATAGAACCGGATATACCTTGCAGTCCGGCTAAAAATAAAAGTATTTGCACACCGGAGCTCCATAATATCCCCACGATTAGAGAAAGGAAAATCCCCACAATATTTGCGAACGCCGCCGGCATCAGAGCCTGAACATAGGTGGTGGCGGACAGGATGCCGGATGATTGGAGTATTTCCCCGTCTACGCCTTGATTCATAAGCTGCTGCAGCACATACCCGTTCCCGATTAGAAAGGGCAGGAAGAAAGCCGTTCTGAAAAACCCCCGGAGTTTGATTTTTTTGTTGATGAGGATGGCGATGATGAGCGAAAAGACAATGATGAGCGGCAGGTTGCGCAGCACAAGCAGCGCTGTACTCCAAAAACGCGGGAAAAAGTCAACATCTTCTAAAAACGCCCGCTTGAAATTGGCCAGTCCCGCCCATTCGATCTGCATTCCGGTCATCCTTATCATGTTCCCGAAAGCAAGGCGCAGTGACAGGAAAAGCGGGAAAACAAAGAACACGGCGAGCCCGATGATCATTGGCGCGACAAAGGTATACGCCTCCAGCACACGGCGGTGTGCGGCCTTTAGGGGCTTTATACGTTTTCTCATGTCGACACCACCTTAAAGTCCAGCGCCGGAATTACAATCCCGTCCACCGTTACATCCCGGTCGTTATAATTCACATACACCGTATGCCCTCCGTCATATTCCGAACAGACCACTCCGGGCGCGGGACGCGAGTGTGAAAGCATCTGTCTGCCCCAAAGCATCCCCAATCTGTCTTTCATGTCCGTATACCGCGCCGCGATACGCTCTGTCCAGTCCTCCGCCATACCGGAAAACAGCCAGTTCGCGTCGGTGTATTTCAACTCCTGCGGATGCTCGTGCGTAAGCTGGTAAAACGGCATAGCGCCGAACTCCACCCAAGTAAGGACTTGCATCGCCTCGTTGTAAAAGAGGTTGCCGGGGTTGGCGGTATACGGTATGGCGCCGTGCAGCACCATCGAAAGGAACGGGACGGTTTCGTCAAACAGGGCATATCCGCCGTTGCCGATAGGCATATCATATATCCGTGAAACCGAGGGGAGAAGATACTGGTTGGCGCCTTCCATCGCAAGAGGCAGACCCGCATTTGCGGCGGTCTCCAAAAGCGCTTTCATGTCTTGGGCCGTATCGGAGCGGGGAAACAGAGTCCCTGAGCGGTCATAGTCATGGTACAGATACAGTCCGACCTGCTCAAACATCACGCCCGTTCCGAGCCTTGAAAAGGATTTTAACCCCCTGTTGAAAAGCCGTCGCCCTGCCGACGCCCGCAGAATATACATATCATAGCGGCTGTTTTGAATACCGTTGCCCCCTAAAACGACGTCATTGCGCTGAGAGAAGCCGCCGTTGTTCCCGTCCGCACGCACATAGTTGACACGGGCATAAAGCGGTATGCTCTTTTCCGCCAAAAGTGAGGAGAACTCAGTAAACCCCCTTCTTCCCCCCAAATCGTACTCCGGCTTCAGCGAAGACGGATAGGCTCCATAGCCATCTGCGGCCCACGAGTTGAGCGAAACATCCATTCTGCCGACCCCTAGAGCCAAGAGCCTTTCTACAATCTCCGCCGCTTGCTCGTAGGTCGTCATCGGGATATAGACGGCGCCGAGCGGCCGCTGCTCCTGAGCGCCCATAAAAAACTCCACACCCAACGGCAGTTCTCCGTCCAGCGAAGCGTTTTGAAGGATGCCCCGCTCCAGCAGACGGGAGCGGTAGTGACGCGCCATGCCGCTGTAAGTCGCGTCGCTGCCGGATAAAAACTCGAACGAGACGGTGCAGTCACGCTCAATGCGCGTCTGGTCGGTCTTGGTCACAAACGTCGCGCTGCCTCCGCTCAGATTGGAGAGCATGACCTCAAACTGATAGCGCTGAGTGAACCGGAAACAGGCGTTTGTCAATGGGAGGGTATCGGAACCGGGCGTTATGGAGATGCTCGCGTCGAAGCTGCCGTTTTCGGCTACGGCAAGATACCCCTCATTCCCGATTCGCACGCCGTACAGAGGCAGCAACGCCTCATAGTAGCCCAGTTCAGTGGCGGAATTATTTATGTAATCCCACGGCCAGACATATTTCCGCCCGTAAATGCCAAATTCCATCGGGGAGACGTCGGCGCGGCTTAAGAACGCGTCAAAGCGCACCAATCCGCCGCTGCCGACCGGCACAAGGATATAGCCCTCGTTAAAGCGGTCGGACGCTCCCATAAACGGAAGCATATCTATTGTCAAAATCACATTTGACCCGCTCTCGATTATTCCGTCCGCCGGGATACGCGCAACCATCCTTCCGTCCTGCAGAAACACCTCAACAACGACTGTAATCCCGATTCTGGCAAAGTTATAGGTAAGCCGCGCTCCGTCCTGTATCTTGTCGGCGATTACCTGCGCGCTTTCGCTCTCGGAGAAAACCGGCTGCGGGCTAGACCTGCTGTTGTCGATATCCGCATATACGAAGGAGAACAGCGAACGGTAATTGTTCTCCCAAGTGGTGTCGGCTATCCCTGCCGCCTCAAAATCAAATAATTCTCTTGTGGCGCCGGACTGCCAAGTCTTCCCGGAGATGATATCCTCTATATAAAACATCCGCTCCGTAGTATCGTAGGCCAAAACCAGATTGTCCCGCGCCGCGAGAAGGTTCGGCCCGTTCGAGAGCCTGCCCAGCGACGGCTGTGTCACGGCGGCCGTAGGCGCGGGCTCCATTTTTGCCGTTATTACGGCGGCTCCCAGCAGCAATATCGCTATCAGCGCGACCGCGGCGGTTTTTATCTTTTTCACCCTCTCACCTCCAAAGTGAAAACCGTATTTCGCGGATAATTCCGGCGAAAAAATCATACAGCTGATTGGTAAGGGATATGCCCAACAGTATGGTAATCCATGCCAGTATGATTCCGGCGACAACCAGCACCGCCACAATGATTGTCTTGCCGGCCGAGTAGTCGTTAAGCTGGCTCAGATTGCGCAGGAAAAGCAGATACATCCATCCCGCCGCAATATAGATGGATACCCACATCAGGCCTTGCTCCTCTTGTCCCATCAACGGGGAGAACAGCACCAAAACGAAGGTGATCAGGGTGTAGGGGACGGTGGAATAGGCGGTGGCTACGAATATCTCGCCCAGCTTTGCCTCGCCGCCTACTACGGAGGTGATGGCGAACTGCATGATGACGAAGCTCACGACAGGAACCAGCAGCTGCCCGATTTCGCTGAACAGGTTCGCGGTACGCGGATCAATCATCCGCAGCGCGTAATGCGTGCCGTATATCTGATACACCCTCACGGCGGCCATCAGGACAAGCAGTAAGATTGACGGCCAATAGATTAGGCGTGTCCTGTGGCGTTTGATCAGCTCAAACAGCTCTCCCGGCTTAAACAGTGCCGCAAAGGAGCCGCGCAGCATGTTTACCGGACCGAGGCTTTGCTCCGACCCTTCGTAGAGCAAAGCAATTGCTTTATCCGCAGACTTTTTCATCTTGGAGACAAGGAATATAACCAGAAAGGCGATTGCAATCACGCCCAACGCGATCAGCAAAAAGTTAGCGCGGAAAATTTCGTGCCTGTACCGGGAAAATGCTCTGGTATACCCGGCATAGTCGCCTGCCCGGCGGAACGACTCCATCGCCTCCTGATAAAGCTCCTGCTTATGCAATGCCATCGCGACGCCCTGATGCGCCAGCGGGTAACTGCCGGTTATCTGAAGCACTCTCTCCCATGAGGCGAGGGAGGCTTCATATTCACCGTTGTAATACTCCCCCAAAGCCCTGTGTACCGTACTGATAAATTCGGTGGGGGAAAATATCTGAATATTGTTCAAGATGCGATCCAGCACATAGATGCGCCCTTGATTATCTACCGCGATGCTCGACGGCCCTTGAAACTGCCCGCCGCGTATATCGGGACGCTGCCAGTCACTGCCGAAGGAGCAAATGATATTCCCTTCGGGGTCATACTGATAAATGCGGTTCTCACTATTGCACAGCGCGGTCACGATTTGGTTTCCGTCCACAGCGATGTCACGAAAATCGGGGTAGTACAACCATGTGTCGCCGCCTTGATACCCAAACCTCTCGCCGAACAGCTTTCCCGGATTCAGAAACTTTCCGAATAATTGCTCCTGTATATTCTGCATCCATGTTTTTACGCCATAGCTGTAATAAATGCTTTCCCCCACGGCATTGAGCCTTTTTAGTTCCCCGAACTTCACATCCTTTGTCGAAGCCCAAACCATGTCGCTCTCGTCAAGGAAAAAGTTGGTGCATTCCACCGGCACTCTGCGCCCAATCTGGATAAGCTGTGATTCGGTATAAAAAATGCGGCGCAGAAAGTCAATCAAATGGAAGCCGACCTTGGCCTGCCCAAGCTCTCCTTGAAACACATTGTGGGCGTCTATTTTAAGAATTTTGGTACCCTTCAGCGCGTAAATATATCCCGAAGCGGTGACGGCGACCTTGGTGGGATCATAGATATAGTTCGGCTCATAGATGCCCTCCGGTCTGCCGTATTCCTCCACAAGATTGCCTTCAAAGTCAAGGTGTACGATGCGTCTGTTGCCGGTGTCGGCGATGAACATATTGCCGAAGTCATCCGCCCAAACACCCTGCGGGCCGGACAGCGGGCTTTCGGGCGGACCGTAAAACACGCCGAGCAGTTCGCCATCCTGAGCAAGCTTGACCACGCGGTTATTGCCGGTGTCGGCGACGAACAGGTTCCCCTCACTGTTGATAAAGAGGTCCGTAGCGTTGTTGAACGTGTCACGTCCGCTTTCGTCAGCTTTCAGAATACTGATGGTTTGCACATGCTCATAGGGCTTGGCGATGGGCAGCCCAATGGTGCCGTCCATCAGCGTGTAGTCCCACGCCGCCGCCGTGAGCGGCATAACCCAAAGAACGATAAAGGCCGCAACCAGACATACGGTTATTCGTTTGTAAATCATCTTCTTTTTCATGCTTTTATCCCCGAATGTACCATGGTGGCAATCATCTTTCTTTGCATAACCGAATACAGCACGATGACCGGGATTACCATCAAAAATGTTGCGGCGGCGACCGCGCCCGCCCTTCCTATGCTGACTGCGGCAGGGCCTCCGGCAATCATCTGAAGGGCCAGCGGAAGCGTCTTCATCGACAGAGAGGAGGTGTAGACCAGCGGCGTAAAATAATCATTCCACGACGCCACGGTTGACAGCACCACAAGCGTTGACCATGCGGGAGCGGTTGACGGCATCACGACTTTCCAAAAGGTATAAAATTCCCCGGCGCCGTCAATCCGCGCCGCCTCGAGAATTTCATTGGGAAACTGGTCCAAAAACTGTTTCATTAGAAACATACTGTAAGGTACGGCGACGGACGGCAGAATCAGCGCCCAGTAAGAGTCAATAAGCCCCAGCCCGTTGACCACTTGATAACGCGATATCTGTGTGACATGCGGCGAGAACATCAGCGCCGCAATCGACAGCATAAACAGGATATTCGACCCGGCAGGCTTTAATTTGGCGATGCCATGCGCGCACATTGAGCAGGCGATTACCGTTAGCGTGACCGTGACCGCCGTCACAAACACGGAGTTGATGAGATACCGAAGGAAGGGGACGGTGCTTCCGCCAAGGCTCATAACAAGGTCCCTGAAATTATGTGTTACCGGGCGGCGCACGAAAAAGCGCGGAGGAAACAGAAACAGTTCGTCCATTGGCTTGAATGCGGTGACGGTCAGGTAAATCAGCGGCAGCATGGTAAATACCACCATCGCCAGCATAAAGACATACAGACACACCTTAGAAGGCTTTACAGACCGGTGGAACGCGCGGGTGAACCGCTTGTTGGCGGGGATTTTTACTGTTTTCATATTATTCATGTGTCATCCCTCAGCAATCTCATGACAAATCGGCCCATGGAGAAAGTCAGAATAAACAGCACGACCGCGATTGCGGAGGCGTAGCCCATTTGGAACCGGAGAAAGGCGTAGTCGTGCAGATGAGTAACGATGGTAGCGCCCGCATAGTTCGGGCTTGGCTGCCCCGCCACAGCTACGGATATGTCAAATACGGCAAAGGATCCGGCAATCGTGCTGACGGCGCCGAACAGGAGCTGGGGCTTGAGCAGCGGCAGCGTAATCATGCGCAGCTCCTGAAGCTTGTTTTTGATGCCGTCTATGGCCGCCGCCTCATACAACTCCGGCGACACGTTCTGCAGCCCCGCGAGAAAGACCAGAAACCCCGTACCCATGCTCATCCATATGGAGATTATCATAATGACGGGCAGAATGGTCGTAGAGTCCATTGTCCATAAGATAGGGGATTGAATGAAGCCGTTGTTGAGCAAGAAATTGTTGATTAGCCCGTTGCTGTCCGGGCTGAAAAAATACAGCCAGACGGCGCCCATCGCAACGCCGCTGGTGATGGAGGGCGCATAGAACGCCAGAGAAAAAAGGTTTTTGAATCGGAGTTGGTTGATGAACCACGCGGCAAAGAAGGATATGATATATCCCAGCGGCCCCGTAATGCACGCAAACACAAAGGTGTTCTTCAGCGCGAGCAGGAATATGTCGTCGTCCATAAACAGTAGCTTATAATTGGTAAGGCCAATCCATTTGGCCGGCTGTATCATATTGTTTTGCGTGAAACTGACGCCGATGGAAACAATAACCGGCACAACCACAAAAATCACGAAAAGAACAGCAAAGGGCAGGATAAATAGATAGCCAACACCGTTTTTGCGCCAAAATTTCTTCAAAGTGAGTCCCATTGCGCCAACTCCTTTCAGTATCGATGATTTTTATTGAAAAAGCGCATCTGTTATGTTATACTCCTCCTGCCTCATTCGCATCTCCCGGTTGATGGCAAACACCGCTTCCTCCAGCGCGTCCCGGACCAAGATGTTGTTGATGACGACCCGGTTCCAAGCGTTGCTCACATGACGGGCGGTGAGATAGCCTCCCAGTACGATCGGAACCTCACGTGACCAATTCCAGAGTTCCGTGATTACAGCCAGATCCTCCGCCGGCCAAGGCAAGGTCTTGAACGCCTCTATGTTTGCCGTGTTCCAGCGCGCCTCCAAGCCAATCAGCGCTTCTATCTCGCGGGCATACTGCGCCTGCGTCTGCGCGCTCGTCCACCACTCTAAAAACTTCCAAGACGCTTCCGCCTTATCGGTTGTGGCCATAATCATATCGCACTGCCCCACAAGGCCGCCCGCCGAACGGTCTATCACGCCGTCCCTGTATATGCCGGGAATGGGCGCTATCCCCCATCTGCCGGAAATTTCCGGCGCAGCTACGGTAAACTGAGTGTACAGCGTAAAGTTCCCGATGCCAATGGGCATCTCTCCGCTGCGGAAACGGTTGAAGAAGTTTGCCGAAACGGGTATGCCGTAGACGGTGAACAGCTCCGCCATTTCCCGCATCGCCCGATATGCCTCGGGCGTGTCCAGCGCCGTTCTAAGCCCGTCCGGTGTGTAATAGTTGCCGCCGTGCTGATAAAGGTAGGTTGAGAAGTCGGCGGGGATGAATGCGTTCAAGTGCGTTTGGTACAGCATGGGTAAAATGTGGTCATATATTTCCTGACGTGTGTCGGGAAGCGGTATGCCAAGGTCGGCCAATATATCCTTGCGGTAGAACATGACGTTGAAATCCATTGTTTCCGGCAGGGCATATACGCCGTTTCTATATGTATAGGGCGTGAATATTTCTTGAACGAATCGGGTTTTGACCTTATCGAACGTATCGAACTGAGTAAGGTCAAGCACCGCGTCACGGATCGCAAACTCTACCGGCGAGGTCCATTCCGCTCCCAAAACGACGTCCGGTGAAGTACCGGAGGCAATCGACAGCATCAGCGCGTTCACGCTCCCGGCATTCAGCTGTCCCGCCGGAAGGACATTCAGCTTAATAGCGATACCGCTTTCCGGCGTAAATGTCTGGTCGGACAGCTCCGCAATCAGTTCAGCCCACTCCGTGCCGCGCGCGACCCAAACCTCAATGGTCTCCAAGACCTCTACACCGTCGTCCAGCACATTCCCGACATTGTCATAGTCCTTTGTAAAAGACAGAAATAGATTGAGAATCGTTCCCCATATGCGCGAGAAGAAATTGGAGCGCCGCCTAGCAAGCGTGTGGTCCGAATCGGTCACATAAAACGTATCTATCATCAGCGGCTGGGAAGACAGATCCGTGTACCATGTGCCGAGACTGTTGAGCGCGTTATCCAGTTCCCCGAGCTTTCTCGGGATAAAGAAAGGTCTTTCCAGCATCGAATCAATCTGCGTTGTTATCGTTAGAAAGTTGTTTGCCATTGCGGGTGTTCTTGAGGCTAGGGTGGAGATGGACTCATAGTGTGCCATCAGGCTGTCGCGCAGCGCCGTCAAATCGCCTTTCAGCGTCGGGACAACTGTGAACAGCCGGTAATCGAAGTTTGGGTCGGGGTCGGTCGTCGTGATTTTAGTAATATCGCGTATAATCTTGCCAAGCAGCGACATGTCTATATTGATGCCCCGGACGACCTCTCCGACGTTTGAAAAGCACGTTTCCATGCTGATTGTGTGCTGTTTCCCGGTTTCAAGATAGAACAGGAACGGTTCGCCGTCCTCCCCGCGCAAAAAGTCCGTGGTCCAGTTGAGGTCAAAAGGGAAATTGTAACAAAGAAGCTCGCTAAAGGGTACTTCTCCGTTGATGCTGATACGCCGCCCGGAAGGGAGCCCATCGTTCCAAAGCTGTACCGCGCGCATCCCGATTTGATATAGGCCGGATTCCGGCACAGTAAACGTCCAAGTCGCCTCCTGCCCCGCGTTTCGCCAGCGGAATCCACCGAATACGTTCAATTTGCGGCTGGTCGTCGCTTTCGGGAATGTCTGCGGATCGGCGTCGTGTTCGATTCGCATGGTTGTATCACTCTTTGACGTTAGATACGTCTCCGCTTCAAATTCGATTGCCGCCTCCGCAGACACAGACTGATAGCCTTGCCTCCGATACTCTTCCAACGCCTCGTCATAGGACGGCGGCAACACATACGGCACAACAGACACCGCTCCCAAAACCATGCGTCCGGTCACAAACTCAAGCGTAAATTCATGCTCCCCGGCCTCCAAATAAAAAGCCAGCGGTTCCCGGTAGAGCGCAAACCCGTCTCTTAGTGTCCTTGTCTGCCATGAACCCACAGATTCCTGAGACGCCCATATCTCATTGCCCAGCGTGTTGGTCCGTATCTCACCCTCGTCGCGCCACAGACCGGTAAACTGGATGTTCTCCATTTCAAAGTACATTTGCTCACCGCCGAGCAGCAATGAGCGGACGGCCGTATAGTCGCAGCCATCCGGCATGGCGTATTCAACATTCAACATATACAGCCCTGACGAGCTTATCTTTGCAGTAAAAGACAACGCGTTCACGCTCTCGGTCCACAACGCCCCCGTGCGGCCCTGCACCGACACAAGTTCCGATTCTCCTTCAAAGTGAAGGCTATCTCCTTCAATACGAACCGAGTCCCTGCCGCTTTGAACGCCTTCTTCCTCCCATTGGGAGAGAAAGAAGGCGTAATACGGAACTCTCGTGAGCAGGTTAAAGTCGTATTCTCCGGGCCGGAAAGAGAGGTTATCGCGCAACGGCGTATCCAAAACGGCAGAGCCGCTGAGCATAGGAAAGAACAGCAGCGCCGCGAGGATAACCGACAGCACCTTTCTCATCAAGACCCCTCCTTCGTTTTTAGGAAAACTTTTGCGCACAGAACGCCCATCGCCATATTTCCACCTCCGGTTCCCCGCAAGCGGATAACGCCGCAAAAAGGCAAGACACAAAAATATTTTTCTTTTATTCGCGTGTTTTATTATCGGATGACGACGTTATCCAAAACCGTGACTGTCTGAAAACCGTGTATTTCAATTCTGTTGATTCCGGGGTCGTTGTCAAATTCCGCGGTTTCCTGGTCGAAAAGTGTGTTGCCCGCAAAATCTACAGCCGTTATGCGCAGTTTATTCGTGCCGGCCGGACGGGATATGGTCAAGGCAGCGCTTCGTCCGATCATCGGCTGCCAGCCGCCACTGGACGCAAGGTCCCCCCATTCGTCATTTTCATGCTTTTGAGCGCTTATCTGGAAGTGTTCGTTGAAAGCGGACTCAAAATCCACGATGCCACGCAGCTCGTCGTCACTGTACATGAAGAAGCGGGTTACAAACCTTCCGGTATGGGTGATATCATACATGATATCCATACTAAGGGTGAACGCATTGCCCAGTGCCGCCACCGCTGTGGTCTCCAGGTCAGAGTTGAACAGAAGAGCCTCGCCTTCCCTGCTTCCGGCTTTAACGAAAACATCACCGTTCAATGTCCAAACAGATGAATTTTTTCCGTCGCCAAACCCTGCTACAGGCGCGCCAATCGACACGATACTGTCTCCGTTTGTTCCGACCACAATGTTGTCAAAGACCATTCGCGTCTCCTGTGCCACGAAAGAAAACCGGGTTACTTCGCTTATATTGGTCATATCAGAGGTTTCGCCGTAGAATATCTCTATCCCCTGTTCGTTAACCGCACGGATGACCAGCGTTTGTCCGTCCGCCTTCTTGCCGACGCTGAGATGTATATCCCCGGTGGGCAGAGAGACAGGCTCGGAGTCAAACAGGGTCGCCCAGTCCCCTGACAGCATTTGCGCCATCATCCACGCTTCGCCGGCTCCATTCATGTTTGCCGTTATAATCCCCTTCAAGGCCCAATCGTCGTCAAAGAAGTATATCCGTCCTGTGTAATTTCCGGTTGTACTTTCAAATCTCAGAACCGTGTCGATTCTCCAGTCGCCGGACAGAGTCCCTTCATACTGGGCCCGCGCGCTGTCGCCCATGCCGAGTCCGTCAATACCCAACGCGTTGCCGCCGTCTGTTGATCTGAATTTATGGTCGCCGCCCTCGAAAACCCAATCCGCGGTGTTCTCGGCAGGCCCGAAATCGCTGTATGGCTTGTAGTCCCCCAAGGACGAGCTTTCCGGAGGCGCCGCTTCCGGCTCTGTCAGTTCAGTGTATTCGTTGATAAATTCCATATTCGTAATCTGAATCTGACTCTGCCAGACAAAGAAAGAGAAATATTTCGTGCCATCCAGATAGCCTTCATCGTATGGCCTGGTGTGTATGGTATGGGCAATGTCTCCGTTCAGATCAATGAATTGGATGTTCAAGATATCGGTTCCGGTTTTGTAGGACGCGATCATGTCGAAGATCGGGTAACCGATTGGCACCCACGTCGTGCCACCGGCTTTGGTAGACCAGCTATCGTTTCTTAACTGCTGAGCGTTCTCAAAATAAAGGTTGTTGTTCCCGTCAAGCCTGACGGTAAACATTCCATACTGATCCGGCACTTGAAAATCGAAGTCGTCGTTGTCTATAAGTTCGCCGCCGAAAGAAAACCGGGCGACTCCGGTATCCCCTCCGTTCCAATTGCCGATTTGGACGCGGGCTTTCGCCGTCCAGTCCCCGCTGAACTCTTCGCCTATGTACCACACAAAGCCTTCTTGAGCATTGTCAATGATAAGGCGCTCCTCGCCGTTGACGACATTTCGGACGGCATAGTCGAAGATGTAATCCGAGCTGTCCTCATGCGGTCCGGGATCAATGGCTTCAATGGCAGTCTCCGTGCCGCCGTCAACACTGTATGTCACAACCTTAACTCCGGTGAACGCCGCGCTGCCTTTACCCGCCAGCCCGGCTCTGTTCATCAGTCTCATAAAGGTAGAGGGTATCTCCTCCGCAACGCCGGAATACAACTCGATATCACCGCTGTAGACACTGACGGCCAGATTGCGGTCCTCGGCCAGCTTCGACACATTCAGCGTGACCGGCCCGTTCACGGCAAAGGGGTCTGTTCTCAGCAGCTCGTTAAAGCCGCCGCCCGCCAAATACGCGACGGTCAGCACAGCATCTTCCCCGTCAACAGTCAGTAATATCTGACTGATGCCGACCAAGTCGAGGGTGCCCAATGCAAAACCGGCCTCCTGCGCCCCGCCGGAGAGGTCGATTGTCGCGCTGAGATCCCATGCGTCCCTCAGCGTAAAGGACGTGTTGTACGCCTCGCTGCCGGCGCCGCCGGTCACGGTCAGCGCGTCGCCGTTTTCCTCGTCCGCCGAGTCAACTCTCCATTCATCGGTAATGCTCCAGCCGCTCACGGTTTCCCTGTCGAGCTGCCGGACAGGCCCGGCGTCGGGGGCGGAAGACGTTGCGTCCGAAGGAGGTTCGTCCGATGGGGAGTTGCAGGCGGTCAGTGCAAGCGTCAGCATGACCAGAATCAATGTAGCTGTCTTTTTCATAAAATTTTACCTTCCCTTATAAAAATTTGCGTTATGTTCCTCGAAATATTCTTCGACTGTGTCCTCGTAATCCGCCGGCGCGTAAATGGTATTTTCTACGCCGCAATGCTCATTAAACGCATTCCGCAAAGAACCGGATTGCACGGCATTAGTATAGCATCATAAAATCATTTTGTCAATCAGTTTTTCAAAATAATTTGCGAATAATTTCACAGCGTGTGCAACATGTCGTTATCGGGTCATTTTTCCGGGTGGGGATATGGTGGGAATGCCCCATTGACGTACAAATACAACCGAGCGCTCAAAAAATTTGTCAAGCATTTTTTATATATGCGGAAAACAGATTGACAAACGCGAGGGAATGCGGTAGAATTACTTTCAGTGTACAGATTACGTAGTGAGGAGGCTGTTCTGGATGGTCGCGGGGAAACATATCGGCAATGCTACTGATCTCAAGGCAAACAATAGCGCGGCAATCTTGCGCGCGCTGTATGACAGGTCCCTGTCCCGCTCCGATCTTGGAAGGGCTTGCGGCCTGACGAGGGCTGCCGTCAGCGATCATATTCGGGAAATGATCGCCGCCACATTGGTATATGAAACAGGTTCGCCGAAGGAAGCCGCGCGGGGGCGCAAGCCTATTCTGCTGGAGATCAATCCGTCGTACGCCTATTTCGGAGGCATATACCTGTCCAGAAGCGTATGCCGCTACGGCATTACCGACCTAAAAGGGAATGCCATCGCGTCAGACAGTCTGGACGGCGTGGCGCATATGCGGCCGAACACCGTTTTGGACATCGTCTCTGCGCGTCTGCTGGAAATGGCGGAGCAAAACAGGATTTCTCCGGAAAAGCTGGTCGGCATCGGCGTCAGCGTTCCCGGTCCTGTCAATACCGCCGACGGCATTATTTTGATTCCGCCGAAATTCGGGGAGTGGCACCGGTATCCCATATGCCAACTGCTGACCGCCCGCACAGGCAGACCGGTGTACGTGGAAAACAACGCCGCGGCGTGTACGCTGGCGGAACTGCATTTCGGAGCGGGACGCACCTACGGGAGTTTTATTTATCTGCTGGTGGACAGCGGGATCGGCGGCGGCATTGTTTTGGGCGGACGCAGACTGATGGACCGGAACGGCTTCGGCTCGGAGATCGGGCACACCTCGATCAAGACGGACGGGCGTTATTGCGACTGCGGCAACCGAGGCTGCTTGGAACGGTATGCCTCTGTTCCGACGGTTTTGCGCGACTATTTCGCTCCGGAGGAGGGGATAACCTGTTGGGAGCAGGTGGTAGATCAGGCGGAGGAAGGGGACAAACGCTGCTGTGAAGTGATAGAGCGCGTATCAGAGTATCTTTCTACAACGCTGATTACCTTTATCAACGCGTTGGAGCCGCAGGCGGTCGTTCTTAGCGGAGACCTCCGCTACCGTCCGAAGCGTATACTGACGCTCCTCTCAAAGCATATCCAAGAACGTTCAATTATGCGGGATTGGCGGCGTGTAGAGGTTTTAGCGTCTGAACTGGACGAGAGCAGTGATCTGTTGAGCTCTGCCAATATCGCCATTGATGCTTATATACGCAGATAATACGCATCCAAATCTAAAACACTCATATCATTAGTCGGCCTCAGAAGGTGTTTTGTTCAATTGCTTGTGTTGTGCTATGGTTTGTGCTGTTGTACAAGGTAAAGGAGGCCGGATTTTTCGGCTTGGCGTTTATCTGTTCACTGCGATGAATTTCATATCAGCAGTTGGTTACGTGCTTTTCCCTTTGGAGGCCTGTAAAAAAATTCGTAACAGATAACGGGTTGTTAACAATCAAACCCGATCTGCGCAGTTTCGGTTTTGATTGTTCCCCGGAGTTCCAATGAATCGGCGCGCCGTCAAAAATGTTCGAATCATGGGTAACTATTCCCGAAGTATAACATACTGTTGATTTATGATAATGATAAATCCATTAAATAAAATGTTGTAAATATCGCGTGTCTTGCCGTACTCGTCAATATTTTTTTGCAATTCGCTTATCTCGTTCATGCGCAATAAAAAATTATCAAACACTCGATTAAATTAGAGTTTGACCTGTTCTAACCCGGCGTGGGTTTTGATATATTCGTCAATGCTGTCGATAATGTATAGCGGGCTTGTCATGTGCAGCCCATCGGACAGTTATATCAGATTACTTGGTATATAACAATTCATTGCGTCAATGGCAATGGCTTCCTCACACATACAAATAATCCCGCCGCAGCCTCGTTTTATCGGTGTTTTGTCAAGCAATGCAAACTTTTTGACATCGCGATTGTCAGGGTTGGCCGATTTTTTTATTTCCAACGGATGGATCGCATTGTCTAGCTCAACAAAGATGTCAATCTCTTTTTTGTTGGAATCCCTATAGTAGGTCATGTTTGCCTTGGTTTGGGAATATGCATAATTTTTAAGCAGCTCTGTTATCACATAATTCTCATAATAATGTCCGCTGGATGCGCCATTCATAAGCGTCTGATGTGTCGGCCACATGGATAGGTAAGCGGCCAACCCTGTATCGCAAAAATATAGCTTTGGTGTTTTTGTCAGTCGCTGCAATGCATTGTTGGAAAATGGCCGAAGCAGAAAGACAATCCCCATGCTCTCCAAGAGCCTGAGCCAATCCTTTGCGGTAGGTTGGGAAATTTCCGCTGCGTCCGCTAGTGTTTTGAAATTTACCTGCTCCGATATGAGCGCAGCGCATACAGTCAAAAACTTTCCAAACTTCAAAGTATCTATTACACCGCCAAGCTCTGTAGCGTCACCCATGAGATAGGTTTTGACATAGGCACGGAGGCTTGTATGTCT
>Ga0099364_10000365_pt1 | contig 75550 bp, 85 predicted proteins | sample TergutTh196P3_FD_73070 | JGI IMG/M metagenome (GOLD analysis project Ga0099364, IMG submission 73070) | Microcerotermes parvus P3 segment gut microbial communities from Pointe-Noire, Republic of the Congo - Th196 P3 | ecosystem: Host-associated > Arthropoda: Insects > Digestive system > Gut ...
AAATCTTCACCGATGAAGAAGCCGCCGTAAAAGCAATCAAAGAATCCACCAGAGGAACAATCACAATAAGCCCCTCACTCGGCGCGACACCGCGAATATCAGCGGCATTATCGGAAGCAAACGCAACCGTAAGAGTTTGGTTCCCCCACGGAAACCACGGCGTAATGCTCAGAAGCACGGATATTAACAGCAAGTCGGGGCTGAAAGACCTTAACTTCGCAGGCGGCAGGGTAGAAGTACCCGAAAGCATTTCAAGCAGGTTTCCTAATGCTTCTTCTGTAACGGGCATGAGCTTTGTGCAAGATGGCGATTTCGGGAGTGTTGAGGCTGTGACGCTTTCGGTGAAATTGGAGCTTGAACCTAAGCTTTGGGGGAGTAAAGTGGCGGTTTATTCTGTTAACGCGGACGGGAGCTTAACGCGGTTGCCCGCAAGCAGAATCGTCGGCGGGTTTGGGACTGTAAATGTTACGATTTCTAATTATAATTCGCTTATATTTGTGGTTGAATAATGTTTCCTCTTCAATCTTGCAAAACAGCACCGCTCCCTCCCCCCGTCAGCTTCGCTGACACCCCCCTCCCGGAGGGGGGCTTTTTTTCTTGCCTCCCTCCCAGAGGGAGGTGCCGCCCGCAGGCGGCGGAGGGAGCTAAGACGTAGGGAGTGGCGGCGGAGGCAATGTAGGGGACGGGCTTGCCCGTCCCGCAAAAAAAAGATTTTTGCTAAATACTTGAAATCTTGCATTAAATATGGTACAATTAAACAAACGGACACGAAATGCGCGAGACTGCAAAGTGGCGCAGAACAGGGGTTAAGGAGTATATAATATGGGGATATTGAAGCGGCGCGTTGCCATTATCGGCGGCGGGCAGTTGGGCAAGATGATGATTTTAGAGGCAAAGCGGCTCGGAATTTACTGCGCCGTGCTTGACCCGGACACGGAATGTGCCGCAAGGTCTGTGGCGGACGAATACGTTAACGCGCGGTTTGACGATGTCAGCGCAGTTATGGCTTTGGCAGCAAGAGCGGACGTGGTTACCTTTGAGCTTGAACATGTCGGGCGGGATTGTCTGCTTGCTCTTGAAAAATCGGGGCTGGACGTTCGCCCCTCGCCAGCTTCGCTTTTGTTAATACAAAATAAATTTGTTCAGAAAACGAAACTTAAAGAAGCCCAAATACCCGTGCCCGAATTTATTTCAATAGCCGCCGCCCCCGATTGCGCTTTGGGCAAAAACGGCGATTTGGCGCGCGCGGGCGAGCTTCTTAACTATCCGTATATGCTGAAAGCCTGCTGCGGCGGTTATGACGGCAAGGGCAACGCCCCCGTCCTTTCCGGCGAAAACGCAGAGGGGGCATATTCTGCTTTGGGCGGAGGCAAAATTGAGCTTATGGCGGAGGGGTTTGTTCGGTTTGAAAAAGAAATATCCGTCCTCGCTTGCCGTTCCGTTGACGGCGACACCGTCGTATACCCCATAGCGCAAAACCAACATGAGGACAGCATACTTAAAGAAACACGCGCCCCCGCCTGTGTTACCGAGGAAACGGCACGTAAAGCCCGCGAAATAGCCGCGCGCGTTATGGACGTATTCGGCGCAGTCGGGATGTTTTGCGTTGAGATGTTCGTAACCCGAGAGGGGGACGTTTTAGTTAACGAAATCGCCCCCAGACCGCATAATTCCGGGCATTATACAATTGATTCCTGCTTTGTCAATCAATTTGAACAGCATATCCGCGCCGTCGTCGGGCTTCCGCTTGCAGAGCCTATGATGTTCGGCGCGGCTGTTATGCGTAATTTATTAGGCGAGGGCGATGGCATAGCCGAGGTTTACGGCGCGAAAGAAGCACTTGCAATTGACGGCGTTAAGCTCCATATATACGGCAAGCCCGAAGTCCGCGCCCGCCGCAAAATGGGTCACTTAACCGCTTGCGCTGATACGATTGAAGAGGCTTTAGCAAAAGCTGATAAGGCTTGCGGGGTTGTTAAAATCGGAGTATAAGATAGGAGTATAACTATGGTTTCAATTATTATGGGCAGTGAATCGGATTTGAGCGTTATGCGGGATGCGGGGGAGGTTTTAAAAGGCTTCGGGATTCCGTTTGAAATGAAAATTATCTCCGCCCACAGAACGCCTTTTCGCATGGCGGAATATTCACGCGAAGCGGCGGAGCACGGGGTTCGGGTTATAATCGCGGGGGCGGGCGGGGCGGCGCACTTGCCGGGAATGGTTGCGGCTATGACGGTTTTGCCTGTAATCGGTGTCCCTGTTAAATCTGCCGCTTTAAACGGCGTTGATTCACTTTATTCAATCGTTCAGATGCCTTACGGCGTACCTGTTGCAACCATGGCGATAAACGGCGCGAAAAACGCCGCTTTGTTCGCCGCGCGGATGCTGGGGGCGTTTGATAAAGAACTTGCCGCGAAGCTTGAAAGCTTCATGCAAGAAATGGAGCGTAATGTAATTGAAACCTCCGAGAGGGTTGAGAATATAGGCAAGTTTTGATGAAGGATGGTTATTTGAATGTTTGCAGAAGTTGAGCGGTTGTATGCTGAATTGAAGGGTATTCGTCCGCTTTCTTCGGAAAGTGTCAGGCGTTTGGCTGAAGATTTTGTTCTTGATTATACCTATAATTCTAACGCAATTGAGGGCAGTACATTAACACTTGATGAAACCGCACTTGTGTTAAAGGAAGACGTTACCATCAGCGGAAAGCCTTTAAGCCATCATCTGGAAGCAATCGGGCACAGGGATGCGTATTATTATATTGAAAATTTGGTAAAAAACAAAATTCCGATTACCGAGAAAGCTATAAAAAACATTCACTCGCTTGTTTTAGCGGGCAGACAGGAGGACAAGGGCGTATACAGAAGCGTCCCCGTCCGAGTTGGGAGTTATACGCCGTGTCAGCCCTTTGAAATCCCTGTTAAAATGGAGCAGCTAATGAACGAATACAACACCTGCATGAAAGACTTGCACATGATTGAATTAACCGCAATATTCCATTTAAAATTTGAAAAAATCCACCCGTTCGTTGACGGAAACGGGCGAGTCGGCAGATTGCTCCTTAACTTTGAGCTGATGAGAAACGGCTACCCGCCTATTAATATAAAATTCACCGACAGGCAGAGATATTACGAGTGCTTCAATCAAGACAGCGGCGGCAGTGAAACGGGCTCAAAAATGGTTAAGCTGGTTTGTGATTACGTAACATACGAGCTAAAAAGATATATTGAGATTGCTAAGCAATCGGAAATGATTAGAGAACAAACCAATTGAAATTATTATACGGAGGGGATTGCTATGCTCGGTAAAATTAACGAGGAATGTGGCGTGTTTGCGATTTACAGTGAAAAGAATACCGATGTTAATATTCAAACCTATATGGGCTTGTATGCCCTGCAACACAGGGGGCAGGAATCTTGCGGAATCGTCGTCAATGAGGGCGGGGTTTTTACGCACCATATAGATACAGGGCTTGTCCCCGATGTTTTCACCAGCGATAAGGTTGAGGGCTTGGGCAGGGGCAATATTGCTATCGGTCATGTCCGCTATTCGGCTAATAAAAAAGCGATACGAAGCAATGCCCAGCCGCTTGTAATCCGCCACGCTAAAGGACCTATGGCGATTGCTTATAACGGAAGCCTTGTCAACGCGGACAAGCTTAGGTTTGAATATGAGCACAGAGGCTCGATTTTCCACGCTTCAAACGGCGCGGAGGTTATTGCATACGCTATAACGGAGCAAAGGCTTGTATGCGATTCAATTGAGAAAGCGGTTTGCGGGGCTATGTATAAGCTTGAGGGGGCGTATTCCCTTGTCGTCATGTCGCCTAAAAAGCTGATTGCCGCCCGCGACCCGATAGGCTTCCGCCCGCTTTCTTTGGGCAGGATGGCGGACGGCGCGTATGTCGTTTCCTCCGAAACCTGCGCGATTGACAGCGTTGGTGCGGAATTTGTAAGAAACCTGCTCCCGGGCGAGGTGATTACTATAGACGAGGAGGGCGTTCGCTCCGATAAGACCCATTGTTCAAAAGCCGAAAGCCGGATTTGCGTATTTGAATATGTATATTTTGCCCGCCCGGATTCCGTGGTCGAGGGGGCAAGCGTACATAGGGCAAGGCTTAGGGCGGGGAAATACCTCTGGCGCGAACACCCCGCCCCGGCTGACGTTGTAATCGGCGTGCCGGACAGCGGATTGGATGCGGCGTTGGGGTTATCCCGCGAATCGGGCATCCCCTACGGCTTAGGCTTTGTCAAAAACCGCTATGTCGGCAGAACTTTTATACAGTCTACTCAGGCGCAACGGGCAGATTCTGTCAAAATTAAGCTTAACGTGGTAAACGATACGGTAAAGGGCAAGCGGGTTATATTGGTTGACGATAGTATAGTGAGAGGGACTACCGTCAAGCGGATTGTTAATCTGATTAGGGAAGCGGGGGCAATCGAGGTGCATGTCCGCATTTCAAGCCCGCCGTTTTTGAACCCCTGCTATTTCGGAACGGACATAGACAGCCGGGACAAGCTAATCGCCTGCCGCATGACACTCGCTGAAATAAAAGACGAAATAGGCGCGGATTCCCTCGGATATATCAGCGTAGACAGCACGAACAAGCTTGCGGGTAACGCCGAGTGCGGCTTCTGCGATGCTTGCTTCACGGGGAATTATCCTATGAAAGTGCCGGATTTGGTGGCGGATAAATACTCGGTTAAGCTGGGGGGTAAGGGTTGAGTTTGTTGCTCATTGCTTATTGTTTATTTTTTGGAATTTATTACAGGGAGTTGAAATTTGCTTATGGATACGGGAGATAACATGTCATTTAAAAATCAAATGCTTTTTATGCTGTTCTCTTTTATACTCGGCTCTTTTGCCGGGGCGGTTATATGGCTGTTTTTAAAGGTGGTAGCGGTTGGGATAAACTTTTGGTGGGAATTTATTCCATCATATTTTACATTTGCGTATTATCCTTTTGTTATCTGCATTGTCGGTGGGGTCATCATCGGAGTTTGGCGGAGAATCGCGGGGGATTACCCCGAGAATTTAGAGGAGGTTATATCGGTCGTTAAGAAAACCAAGCGTTATGCGCCCCGTAAAACCCATACGCTTTTTATATCGGCGGCTTTGCCCCTTATGTTCGGCGGCAGTATCGGTCCCGAGGCGGGGCTTTCGGGGGTGGTTGCATCGCTTTGCACTTGGGTGGGAGACCGCTTTAAGTATATGAATAAAAAATTCAAGGAGCTTGCCGAGGTCGGCGTACCCGCGACTTTAAGCATTTTGTTTAACGCGCCCTTATTCGGAATTATGTCCCACTTAGAAAACGAAGACGGCGAAGATTCCTTCCCCGGCAAAACTAAGATTATGATTTATTTTTCCTCAATTCTGGGCGGTATAGGCGTTTTGTTCGTGCTCAGCAGTCTTTTGGGCGGCGGCTTACATATAGAGAAGTTTGAAGCGGCTTCGTCCGGGCATTTTGAGAGAATCATGTTTTTGCCCTTAGCCCTGCTCGGGGTTGCCGGAGGTTTGGCTTATCACCTTTTTGACAATTTAGCACGCATTATTATGAAGCCTCTCGAACGCTTACCCATTATATCCTCTGTAATCGGAGGGGTAGCACTCGGATTCTGCGCGATGTTTACGCCCTTGCTTATTTTTTCGGGTGAAGAGGCTATCACAGAGATTATGTCAAGCTTTGCGGCTGCTATGCCGTTCACCCTTTTAATGGGCGGACTTGTAAAGCTTATCATTACAAGTATATGTATAAATACAGGCTGGCGGGGCGGACATATCATTCCGGTTATATTTTCCGGGATTTGCATGGGCAAAGGTATGGCACTTCTCAGCGGTGCTGACCCGGTTTTTGCCACGATTGCCGTGACCGCCGCTTTGTGCGGCTCGATTATGAAAAAGCCGCTTGCCGTTATTGTAATCCTGCTGATTTTCTTCCCCGTAAATAATATTGTGCTTTTATCGGCGGCGGCTTTTATCGGCTGTTTTATTTCACCTAAGAAAAAAGAGGCTGAGAAAGCCGAGAATAAGGAGTTGGAGTTAGCAAAATGAACAGTTATTCTGAAAGCTACAAAAACGCAGGCGTTGACGTTACGGCGGGCTACAAGGCTGTAGAGCTTATAAAAACGCATGTCCAAAGAACGGTGATAAGCGGAGTGATGCCCGGATTCGGCGGATTCGGCGGCTTGTTTGAGCCCGATTTAAGCGGAATGAAAAACCCCGTTCTCGTTTCGGGCACGGACGGGGTGGGGACTAAGCTTAAAATAGCGTTCCTTATGGATAAGCATGACACGATAGGGATTGATTGCGTAGCCATGTGCGTAAACGATATCATATGCTTAGGAGCGAAGCCGCTTTTTTTCCTTGATTATATTGCTTGCGGCAAAAATAACCCGGAAAAAACCGCGCTGATTGTAAAGGGCGTAGCGGACGGCTGTGCCGAATCCGGCTGTGCTCTTATAGGCGGCGAAACTGCCGAGCACCCGGGGCTTATGCCCGAAGATGAATACGACCTTGCGGGCTTCTCCGTAGGGATTGTGGATAAGGATAAGCTGTTAAAGCCCGAAACGCAAAAAGCGGGCGATATGATTATCGCGCTTAAATCAAGCGGGGTTCATTCAAACGGTTTTTCGCTGATTCGCAAGATTTTTGACGTAAGCGAGAAAAATTTAGCGCGGCATGATTCGGAAATCGGCTCAACACTGGGCGAATGTCTGCTCACGCCGACTAAGCTTTACGTTAAGCCAATCCTCGCGCTGATTAAGAATATAAACGTAAAATCCGTAAATCACATTACGGGCGGCGGCTTTTATGAGAATATACCACGCAATCTTCCCACTAACTTAACCGCGAAGATTTCACGGAGCGAGGTGCGGGTTCTCCCCGTATTTGACTTAATATCCTCTGTAGGGAGCATACCCGAAAGGGATATGTTCAACACCTTTAATATGGGCGTCGGCATGACCGTTGTCGTCGATAAAAACGATGCGGACAAGGCGATTGCCGCCCTCAAAGCGGAGGGTGAGGAGGCGTATGTTTTAGGTGAGCTTGCGGAGGGTGACGGAGGGGTTATTATAGCTTGAATCAATTCAAGCAGTGGTTAGTGATGAGTGTTTAGGGATTATTTGCACCTTATTGGTGCGGGAAAGGCATGGTCTTTAAAATGAAGCTTAGGCTGGTTTGCCCTTGCCATTTCGGCTTGGAGAGCGTCTTAAAATTTGAGATGAATAAAATAGGCGGCGAAGACATTACCGTAAAGGATGGGAGGGTTGAGTTTACGGGTGATTTATCCGTACTGGTGCGCGCTAATATCTGCTTGCTTTCGGCGGAGCGGGTTTTGGTCAAACTGGGCGAGTTTAAGGCGGAGACATTTGAGGAGCTTTTTCAAGGCGTAAAGGCTCTGCCGCTTGAAGATTTTATAGGTAAAGCGGATAGATTCCCGGTTAAGGGTCATTCTCTCGGCTCAACCCTCAAAAGCGTTCCCGACTGTCAGTCAATCATAAAAAAAGCGGCAGTTGAGAGGCTTAAGCAAAGGTATGGGATTTCGTGGTTTGAGGAAACGGGGGCATTGTATCAGCTTCAATTCGGTATAATGAACAATATCGCGTCAATATATATCGACAGCACGGGCGAGGGACTGCATAAAAGGGGCTACCGCAAAAACAGCGTCACAGCCCCGATTAAAGAAACCCTTGCCGCAGGGATGGTTGACCTTGCGCGGATTCGGGAAAACAGCATAGTCTGCGACCCTTTCTGCGGAAGCGGCACTTTTTTGATTGAAGCCGCTTATAAGGCTATGAATATCGCTCCCGGGCTTAACCGCCGTTTTGAGTCTGAAAATTGGGGCGTTGCGGGTTTAGCGTTATGGAAAGAGGAGCGCGAAAGGGCGAGAGCCGCCATAAAAAAAGAAACGGATTTTTTTGCATATGGCTATGATAACGACCCCGAAGCCGTAGCCTTAACAGCGGCAAATTGCAAAAAAGCAGGCGTGAGCGACAGGGTATCGGTTAAAACGGCAGATATAAAGAGCTACAAAGCTCCGCCCGAAGCCATTACCATTTGCAACCCTCCCTACGGCGAAAGGATGCTGGAAATAAAAGAAGCGGAAGCTCTTTATTCCGCTTTGGGAAAAAGCTTTTCCGCCAAAAGCTTCCGCGAAGCTCCGTACTATGTAATTACGCCGCACGAGGAGTTTGAAAGCTTTTTCGGCTATAAGCCCGATAAAAAGCGTAAGCTTTATAATGGGATGATTAAGTGTCAGCTTTATATGTACTTTAAGTGAAGCACAGCCGCTTTGTTGCGGCAAAACAAAAGCCCGCGCCTGTAGAGGCGCGGGACATTGCACTTGGAGCTGGTGGACGGACTCGAACCCCCGACCTGCTGATTACAAATCAGCTGCTCTACCAACTGAGCTACACCAGCGATTTTTTGCTGTATAAGAATATAGCGGTGCGGATTAGTTTTTTCATTTTTAGCTTTTTAAGAAAATGATTGGTCGGGGCGACAGGACTTGAACCCGCGGCATCTTGGTCCCAAACCAAGCACTCTACCAAACTGAGCTACGCCCCGGCGGCGATGTCTGCTACACCTATTAAAAGTGTAACATTGTTAATTATACTACAAAACAAAATCAATGTCAAGTTTTTTTAGAAAAAAATTATTAACTTGGCTTTTTTTGTGAAATATAACCAATAAATTTGTATTTTTTATTAATGTTTCTTTATTTTGTTAACATTTTTTTCATTGCAATGTAAGATTTTTTCTGTTATAATGTATAATGGTTTTGCATAGACGCCGAGCAAGCAAGGGGCAATGGCGGGTAAAAAAAGGTGGGCTTTATGCGGATTAAGCTTTTCAGCGAGATGATTAACAATGAACTTTCCTTTTTATTGCCGCGCACGTTAATTTTGGATTGCATTGTCTTTGCGGCGACCCTGCCCGTGTACGGACTTGGTTCGGAAGTGCCGCTGGGGTTACTTTGGGGTACTTTGGCGATGCTGACTAACTTTGTTATCTTGGGGATGTCAAGCGAGAAGGCAGTAGACCGCGGAGCGGGTGCGAAGCGGTATATGCGAAAGTGGTATGTATTGAGGATGGGGATAATGGCGGCTTTTATATACGTATCAATAGTAATTTCAGAAATTAACTTTTTAGCGGCGGTTTTACCTCTTTTTTATCCGAAAGCGGCATATACTTTAAACGCCGTATATCAGAATCGAAAGAAAGACAAATAAATTTGCGGAAAGGCGGTCTTGTAAAATGAGTGTTGAAGGACCACGCATAGTATTGAAAATTTTGATTGGTGATTATACTTTATATGTAACAGAAACGATTGTTAACAGCTTTATCGTTGTCGCCCTGCTGTCGCTGCTGGCTGTTTGGCTGGGGAGCGGGCTCAAAAAGAATCCCGATTCTAAAAAGCAGGCGTTTGCCGAGATGTTCGTCAGCTTTATGAACAAGCTTACCGATGAAAATCTGGGCGCGGGTTGCCGCATTTACGCGCCTTATCTTGCGGGGCTGTTCCTTTTCATATTTATAGGAGCGATTATAGGTTTGGTTGGATTGCGGGGAATTCCCTCGGATATAAGCGTTACCGCTACGCTGGCACTTATGACGGCGTGTATGATATTTTATAACAGCGTTAAGTCAAATACCTTTGTCGGGCATTTTAAAGGGCTTGCAAGCCCCCCCTTTATGCTGGCACTTAATATACTGGGCGAATTTACAACACCTGCATCAATGGCGATTCGTCTGTTCGGAAACGTATCCAGCGGCTCTATTATAACCGCGCTGATATATGCCGCTCTGACAGGCGCGAGCGTTGCGGTTTACAAGCTTTTGGGGATGGCTTTTGATACATACTATTTCAATATCTTTCAAGTCGGCGTGCCCGCTGTTCTTTCAATATATTTTGACTTATTTGCCGGTTGCGTACAGGCTTACGTGTTTATAAATCTTACAATGGCTTACATAAGAAACGCAGGAAGCGATTAAGTTTTACTTGGGCTTTGAGGTTAATAAATAACCGTAAAATTAGACGGTTAGTTATTATAAATTACATAAAATGTAAAATGGAGGTATTTTAATAATGGAAAACGAAGCTTTATTGAATGCACAAGCAACGGTGTTGGCGGCTCAAGCCATAGGCGCGGGGATTGCGCTGGTTGCCGGAATAGGTCCCGGATTTGGTGAGGGTTATATCGTGTCACAGGCGATTGAAACAGTCGGCAGGCAGCCGGAAGCCAGAAGCTTTGCAACTTCTACTATGTTTATCGGGTGCGCGATTACCGAAACACCCGCTATTTACAGCTTGCTGGTCGCTCTTATTCTGCTGTTCGCTAACCCGTTCCTCGGACTTCTCGGCTCGTAAGGTTGAAAGTTGCGCGGAATTTAAACGCGATAACCGAGAAAGGAAGGTCATGGGTAAATGGAATATTTAGGCTTTATGTCGTTTGACCCTGTTACGATTGCAGGTACGCTTCTTAACACCTTAATCCTGTTCTATATGTATAAGCGTTTCCTTTTTGATAAAGTAAACGCCCTTTTGGACGCGCGGAACAGCGAGGTCTCCAAGACCTATGAGGAGGCTGACAGCGCGCTCGAAAACGCCAAAAAAATGGAAAAGGACTACGAAGAAAAGCTATTAGCCGCCAAAGAGGAATCCGCTGAAATAGTTAGGAAGGCGACCAATAAAGCGCAGGGCAGATATGATGAAATTTTAAGCGAGGCTAATGAGGATTCGCGCAGAATTATCGAAAAAGCCAACTCTGACATGGAACTGGAAAAGAAGCGCGCCGTGAATCAAATCAAGGATGAAATCTCGGATATTGCCGTATCAATCGCGGAAAGGGTCGTTTCCAAGGAAATCGATGCTTCCCTGCATGAAAGGCTTATTGATGATTTTATAAGGGAAATCGGTGATGCGTCATGACAAGCAATATAGAAAAGATTTATTCCGAGGCATTGTTCTCACTGGCGTCGGAGCAGGGACGCGCCGACGCGGTAAACGCCGAGCTTGCGTTGCTCTCAAAAATATTCGAGTCGCACCCGGATATGGTTAAGGTTTTAAACGCCCCGACAATAGACGGCGAAGAAAAGGCGGATTTTATAGAAAAGGTTTTCAAAGGAAGAACCTCTGAAATTACATATAATTTTATACGCCTTATTACCGATAAAAAACGCGCTTCCTATCTGTCGGCTATTTCGGAAAGCTTTAAAGACCGCGTTAACGATATGAAGAATATCGTTGAGATTAAGGTGACAAGTGCGAGCCCGCTTAATGAAGGCGCGCGTTCAAGGTTAAAGACCGCGCTTGAGGCTTCTTATAACAAGAGCGTTATTTTAGAAGAAGCCGTAGACCCCGAAATTTTGGGCGGTATTGTCGTCAGCTACGGTAACACGCTGCTGGACGGGTCGGTAAAGACAAAGCTTCAGACTATGCGTAATCAGTTGAAAAACACGATGGCGTAATAGCTCTACTATACGGGAAGGAATGATGAACTTAATGGATTTGCGACCTGATGAAATTACCGGTATCATTAAAGAACAGATTAAAAATTACAGCTCAAAAATTGAGCTTGCCGACACGGGAACGGTCGTCACTATCGGCGATGGCATAGCGCGGCTGCACGGGCTGGAAAAGTGTATGGCGGGCGAGCTTTTAGAGTTTGACGACGGCGTTCAGGCAATGGCTCTTAATCTGGAGCAAGGTTTTGTCGGAGCGGTTATGCTGGGCTCTGACGCAAAAATTAAAGAGGGAGACTCCGCGAAGCGAACGGGTACGGTTGTTTCCATCCCCGTAGGCGATGGCGTTTTAGGCAGAGTAGTAAACTCTCTCGGGCATCCGATTGACGGCTTGGGTGAAATAGTAGCCGAGGATACCATGCCCTTGGAAAGATTAGCACCCGGTATTATCACGCGGCAATCGGTAAACAGACCGCTTCAAACCGGTATTAAAGCTATAGACTCAATGATTCCGGTCGGCAGAGGTCAGCGCGAACTGATTATCGGCGACAGGCAGACGGGTAAAACCGCAATTTCGCTGGATACCATCATTAACCAAAAGGGACAAGATGTTATCTGCATTTATGTTGCGATAGGGCAAAAGCGTTCTACTGTGGCAAATGTGGTTGAAACGCTGAAAAAGGCGGGAGCTATGGATTATTCCGTAGTCGTATCGGCGACCGCTTCCGAGCTTGCTCCTCTGCAATATATCGCGCCTTACACAGGCTGTGCCATAGGCGAGTATTTCTTAGAGCAAGGCAAGGATGTGCTCTGTATTTATGATGACCTCTCCAAGCACGCCGTAGCGTACAGAACACTCTCTCTTTTGCTTAAACGTCCTCCGGGGCGCGAAGCGTATCCGGGCGATGTTTTCTACCTCCATTCACGCCTTTTGGAGCGCGCCTGCTGCTTGAACGTGGAATATTACAGCAATAAGTACGGTGCGGATTTCATAAGTAATTATGAGAAAAAATACAATAAGAAATTTGTGGGCGGTTCTTTGACAGCACTTCCCGTAATTGAAACGCAGGCGGGGGACGTCTCCGCGTATATCCCGACAAATGTAATTTCAATAACGGACGGGCAGATTTTTCTTGAAACCGACCTTTTCAACGCAGGGCAACGTCCTGCCGTTAACCCGGGTATTTCCGTATCGCGTGTTGGCGGAGCGGCGCAGATTAAGGCTATGAAAAGGGTTTCGGGTTCGCTGAAGCTTACCTACTCTCAGTACAGAGAGCTTCAGACCTTTGCCCAATTCGGCTCAGACCTTGATAAGGACACGAAGATGCGGCTTGCATTGGGAGAGCGCGTTGTTGAAGTCTTGAAGCAGAACAAAAATTCGCCTCTGAAGGTTGAGGAGCAGGTAGTGATTATCTACGCTGTTACTAACAGGTATTTAAGGGATATTGAAATCAGCCGGATAGGCGAATTTGAGAGCGAACTGCTTCGGCATGTCGGCGAATCACATCCGGGCATATATGAATCCATTAAAACCACAGGCGATTTGACTAAGGATAACGAAACAGCCCTCAAGGATGTTTTGAGCGACTTTGTCAAAAAGTTTAACGGATAGTTAAATATACATTAGGAACTGTTTAGAAATAAGTTGATTATTTATCCGCAGGATTTTTGTCGTTAGGCTAGGCAAAAATCCGCAGAAATACGAGTGTATTTCAAGGATTTTTAACAACGCATAACGGTAAAAAGACAAGGATAAATGAGCAAATTATTTCTAAACAGTTCCTTGTTTATAATTGATTAGGCGGAGCGTATCCGACGGAGCATATTCAGCGGAGAGTAAGAACTCCCGCTGAAACTCCAAACTCTCGTTAAGTAGTATATTAACGGAAAGGAAGGATTCATTTGGCTTCCGGCAATATGAAAGAAATAAAGCGTCGAATTAAAAGCGTTGAGTCCACCAAGCAAATCACCAAGGCAATGCAGCTGGTAGCTTCCTCAAAATTAAAAAAAGCAAAAAATAAGGCAGACCAAGCGCGCCCTTATTTTAATGCTTTGTACAATACCATGCAGGAAATACAATCCGAAAACGCGGATTTCTTCTCGGAATATATCGAGAAAAGAGCAGAAACCAAAACCGCGCTCCTTATTGTCATATCGGGCGACAGGGGGTTGGCGGGCGGTTTTAATTCTAACATCTTTAAAATGGCGCAGTCAAGAATCAATGAGCTGAAGGAAGCGGGGACGGAGATTAAAATCGTTGCCATAGGTAAGAAATCCGTTGAATATTACACGAAAAGAGGATTTGTTCTGCTTGGCTCTCATGTTTCCGTAGGAGAGCATCTGACTATGGAGGATGCAGCCGCTATGGCGGATTCGCTTTCAAGCTCCTACATTAACGGGGAATTTGACGAGGTTGAGATTTTTTATACCAAATATGTCTCGCCTATCGCTCAGCTGGCGGAGCAAAAATCGTTGCTTCCCTTAAAAATTGATTCTGAGAAGCCGAAATATAAAATTTTGACCATTTACGAGCCTACGGCGCAAGAGGTTTTCAATGAAATTGTGCCGAAATATATCACGGGAGTTATTTACTGCGCGGTATCTGACAGCTTCGCGGCTGAGCAAGCGGCGAGGCGCATGGCGATGGAAAGCGCGACCGACAACGCGGACGCGATGATTTCCGACCTGTCGCTAAAATACAATCGCGCCCGTCAAGCTTCAATTACCCAAGAAATCAATGAGATAGTAGGCGGAGCGGCAGGGCTTTAGCACTTAGGAGCGAGGACTCTAAAAATAATTTTCAATTGTCAATTTTCAATTGTCAATTGACATATGAGGTGATTTTTCAATGCCTGAAAAAAATGTAGGCAAGGTGGTACAGATTATCGGCGCGGTTGTTGATATAAAATTTTCCAAGGAAAGCCGCCCAAGACTGCTAAACGCGATTGAAATTCAGCACGGCGGGGAGACCTTGGTGTGCGAAGTGGCACAGCATATCGGCGATGATGTCGTGCGCTGTATCGCGATGTCGTCTACCGATGGGTTGGTGCGCGGTGTTGATGCTGTTGACACGGGCGACTATATCACCGTACCCGTAAGCAGCAGTAAAGAGGAAGGCGAAAAAATTCTGGGCAGAATTTTCAACGTCTTGGGAGAGCCGGTTGACAATAAGCCGGCACCGAATACAAAGGAGCGTTGGGCGATTCACCGCGAAGCTCCGTCTTACGAGGAACAATCGGCTACCAACGATGTATTGGAAACGGGTATAAAGGTAGTTGATTTGATTTGCCCTTATTTGAAGGGCGGTAAAATCGGGCTGTTCGGAGGCGCGGGCGTAGGAAAGACCGTTCTGATTCAAGAGCTTATCAATAATGTTGCGAACCAGCACGGCGGTATCTCTGTATTTACCGGCGTTGGAGAAAGAACCCGCGAAGGTAACGACCTGTTCAACGAAATGTCCGATTCCGGCGTTATTGACAAGACCGTGCTTGTTTACGGTCAGATGAACGAGCCGCCGGGGGCGCGTATGAGGGTAGGACTTTCGGGTCTTACCATTGCCGAATATTTTCGCGATGTTGAGAATCAAGACGTGCTTTTGTTTATTGATAATATCTTCAGATTTACGCAGGCGGGCTCTGAGGTTTCCGCGCTTTTGGGGCGTATGCCCTCAGCGGTTGGATACCAGCCTACTCTTGCTACCGAGATGGGTGCTTTACAGGAGAGGATTACTTCCACAAATAAAGGCTCAATTACGTCTGTTCAAGCCGTTTATGTTCCTGCGGACGACTTGACCGACCCCGCTCCCGCCACAACCTTTGCACACCTTGATGCCACAACGGTTCTGTCAAGAAATATAGCATCGCTCGGAATTTATCCCGCCGTTGACCCGCTTGATTCCACATCAAGGATTTTATCTCCCGAAATAGTCGGAAAAGAGCATTATGAGGTTGCGAGAACGGTTCAAAACATACTGCAAAGATACACGGAGCTTCAAGATATAATCGCGATAATGGGTATGGACGAGTTATCGGACGAGGACAAGACCATAGTTGCGCGGGCAAGAAAAATCCAGCGTTTCCTTTCTCAGCCCTTTAATGTCGCCGAAACCTTTACGGGGATGAAAGGAAAATATGTGCCGCTTAAAGAAACCATTAGGGGCTTTAAAGAAATCATAGAGGGCTTGCACGATGAGTTGCCCGAGTCAGCGTTTTTATTTGTAGGCACGATTGAAGAAGCCGTGCAAAAAGCGGCTGAATCCAAAGAGGCGGAAGGCTAAGCGGAAAGGGTGGTACTACATATGGCTGCAACGTATGCTTTGAAGGTGTTAACGCCCGAAACGAAGTTTTTCGATGATGAAGCAACGCAAATTTCAATCAGAACAACCGTTGGCGACCTCGGTATTCTTGCGAACCACTACAGCCTTGCGGCAATTGTAAAGCCGGGCAAGATGAAGATAATGCGGAAAGACGGAGCTTGGCGCACAGCCGAAATCTCATCGGGCATTATTAAGGTTGGCAAAAACAGCGTGACGGTTCTGATTGACAACGCGGAGTGGGAAAAAGAAAGCAAGTGAACCGCGAGCCGCTGAAAGCTAAAAAATATAAAAAACCATACCGCAGTTTTAGCGGTATGGTTTTTTTACTATAACTGATAAGTTCAAATTAATCAATCTCAACCATAATCTTTTGGTTAATTCTGCCCGCTCCCGCGCGCATTACGGTTCTTATAGCTTTAGCGATTCTCCCCTGCTTGCCGATAACCCGACCCATGTCGGAGGGAGCAACGTGCAGGTGATAAACGACAACGCCGCTGCTATCAGGCTCGTCAACGTCAACAGAAACGGCATCGGCATCCTCTACAAGACCGTTCACTATAGCGAGCAACAGTTCCTTCATTAAAACATCTCCTTTTCAATGGTGATTCAACGAGAGAGATTCTAAACAGACTTAATTCCCTGTTTTTCCAGCAATCTTTTCACGGTATCGGTAGGCTGTGCGCCGTTTGCCATCCACTTTTTTGCCTTTTCCTCATCAATTTTGATTACGGAGGGGTCTTTAGTGGAATCATAGTAACCGATTTCTTCAATAAACCTGCCGTCACGCGGGTATCTTGAATCCGCCACCACAATTCTGTAGAAGGGGGCTTTTTTTGCGCCCATCCTCCTAAGTCTGATTTTTACTGCCATATATATTACCTTTCCTTTCCGCAGTCTTTTGACCGCATTATATTATACTAACTGATAAACACGCCGAATAAGACAAGAAGAATACCTAAAACCGCAAATCCGACACGCATTACAGTACGAGAGCCTTTATGAAAAAAATGCCTCTGCCGCGCCATGCTTTTAAAGTACCAATCCCAATTAAAGACAGCCGCTAAAATATTAAAAACACCGACCGCCGTAAACAAAACAAAATATAAATAATCCATGCTTCTGCCGCGTCGCAACAATTCATCTAAAATTCTAACGGCGGAAAGCCTCCCCCCATCATGCCGGGCGGCATTCTAAGCTTATTCCTTTTTCCCTTTTGGTTTTTGCCCAAAACGCCCATCTGCTTCATTAGCTTTTGCATTTCTTCAAATTGTTTAAGCAGGCGGTTTACATCTGTGACGGTGTTGCCGCTTCCCGAGGCAATCCGCTTTTTTCGGGACGGATTTACCAAGGAGGGCTTTGCGCGCTCGGCGGGGGTCATCGAAAGGATAATCGCCTCAACTCTGGTAAGCTGATTATCGTCAATGTCTGCATCGCTCAATTTATCGCCCAAGCCCGGCAACATTCCGAGCACCTGCTTTAACGGACCCATTTTTTTGATTTGCTTCATCTGCTCCAAAAGGTCGGTTAAATCAAATGAGTTTTCCTTCAAACGCTTTTCAAGCTTGTCGGTGTTTACTTCATCAAAATTTACCTGCGCTTTTTCAATTAAGGTGAGAATATCGCCCATCCCTAAAATCCGCGACGCCATTCTCTCCGGGTGAAACTGCTCGAAATCCTCCAGCTTTTCGCCCATCCCTACAAACTTTATCGGCTTTCCCGTAACCGCCAGCACGGACAATGCCGCACCGCCGCGTGTGTCCGAATCAAGCTTTGACATAAGAACGCTGTCAATCCCCAACGCCTCGTCGAAGGATTTCGCAATGTTAACGGCATCCTGCCCCGTCATAGCATCAACGACAAGCATGATTTCGTGGGGAGCGGTTTCGGATTTTATGGTTTTCAGCTCACCCATCAGTGCCTCGTCAATGTGAAGCCGCCCTGCGGTATCGAGTATAACTATATCGTTGCCGTAATCCTTGGCGTGTTTTACGGCTTCGCGCGCTATGGTTACGGGGTTGATTTGACCCATCTCAAATACCTTGACCTCAGCTCGTTCACCAACGACTTTAAGCTGATTGATTGCCGCCGGACGATATATATCACACGCTACAAGTAACGGGCGTTTCCCCATATTTTTGAAAAATTTGGCAAGCTTTGCCGCGTGGGTGGTTTTACCCGAGCCTTGAAGTCCGCACATCATTATAATGCAGGGCGGCTTGGATGGGGTGTTAATCCGCGCATTGCTTTCACCCATCAGCGAAATAAGCTCATCGTTGACGATTTTGACAACCTGCTGCCCCGGCGTTAAGCTTGTCAAAACCTCCTCGCCTACGGCGCGTTCCGACACCTTTCCTACAAAGTCCTTGACGACCTTGTAGTTTACGTCAGCCTCCAGCAGAGCCAGCCGCACCTCGCGCATAGCCTCCTTAACGTCCTTCTCGTCAAGCACGCCCCTGCTCTTCAAACGCTTAAACACATTGTTAAGCTTTTCGGATAGTCCCTCAAACGCCATAGCAACACCCCCTTGTTAATCATTTGTTAATATTTAACGCTATTAATTAAACAGAAATTAAATATTAATTAACTGTTAATATTTAATAAAACCCGACAGTTATTTATTTGTCAAAAAAGCTCTTTGTTTTCATCTGCAAGCTTTACAAGGTATTCCGCACGCCTGTAAATAGCACGCGGATAGCCCAGATTCGCACATTCGCGCATTATATCGGCGCAGAGAACGCCAACCTCATCAATTATTTCGTAATACTTCTTGGATTTTTCGGCTAGGTGGAACTTTTCTTCCATTTCAAGCAAGGTTTGCTCGCCGCGCTTTATGCTGTCGCGCACCCCTTGTCTGGTAATTTTTGTATGTTCAGCGATTTCAGCAAGCGACAAATCTTCATTATAGTAAAGATTTACTGCCTCCTGCTGTTTTTCGGTAAGCATTTTTGAGTAATAGTCCAGCAATACAGAAATTTGCAGGTTTTTTTGAGGATTCATCTGCCAATGCACACCCTTTCCGAAAGGAGTATGTTTTGTGTTTTTATACAAATTTTATACATAAAAGCTAATGATTCTCACATTCGTAAAGCACAATTACTTTACATATTATACACCATAAGGAGTTATTTGTCAAGTGTTTTTTTAAAGTTTATGTAAAAAATAATAAAAATGAATCAGAGAGGTAAATATTTTTATGGAAATTGCTAAAATCGGCAGGGAAAACGCTGCGGTATATGCCCGCGCCCCTATAGGACTTTACGGCTACGCCACGGTATTTTTATTCGGGGGGATTATTTATTCGCTGATTGAGGTTTTGGCGCGGGGCTATACGCATTGGTCGATGACCGTAACGGGCGGGCTTTGCCTTTTGATTATGTTCCGGCATTTTACCGCTAACCCCGAAAAGAATATATTTAAAAAGTGCCTTTACGGCGCGCTTATTATTACGGCTCTTGAATTTGCCGCAGGCTGTATTGTGAACCTTTGGCTGGGCTGGGGGGTTTGGGATTACTCTAATCTTTATATGAATGTTTTAGGGCAGATTTGCCTGCCTTTTATGGTTATATGGTACGGGCTTTCGTTTGCGGCGGTATGGATTTGCGATTTTTTAAACAAACAATTAACGCGGCGTTACTTTTAACGCCGTTTTAAATTTTACATTGCATGATGTTCTTGTATGTTACGACCCTGCTATGGTACAATTTAAAACAAGCTAATGTTTCTATGCGAAGCATTAGCTTGTTTTATTTCATAGGGGGTATGTTTATGAAAATATACGGCTACATCAGAGTTTCAAGCCAAGACCAAAACGAGGACAGACAGCTGAACGCCATGCGCGAAAAGCAAGTTCCGCCCGATAACATCTATACGGACAAGCAAAGCGGAAAGGATTTTCAACGCTCCGAATATGCCGCACTTGTAAAAAAGCTAAAGCAAGGGGATTTGCTTTACATTTTGAGCATTGACCGTTTAGGGCGTAATTATGAGGAGATTCAGAACCAATGGCGGATTTTAACCAAAGAGCGGGGCATTGACATTGCCGTGATTGATATGCCGCTCCTTGATACCCGCTTGAATAAAGACCTAATGGGTGCGTTTATCGCCGATTTGGTTCTGCAAATACTTAGCTTTTGCGCTCATAATGAGCGGGATAATATCCGCAAAAGGCAAGCGGAGGGCATTGCCGCCGCTAAAGCCCGAGGCGTCCGCTTCGGCAGACCCGTCAAAAAGCCACCCGAAAATTTCAGCGTTATTGTAAAGCAATGGGAGCGGGGAAAGCTTATGACTAAAGAGGTTTTAGAACTGCTAAACCTCACCGAAAGCACGTTTTACAGGCGGTATCGGGAGTATAAGGGGGGGAGGGGGAAATAAAAAAGTCCGTCAAAAGGTGTACTTTTTGACGGGTTTTTAATATGTAAAAATTTTATCATAAAATGACAAAAATTGCAACCCATTTATTAAAATTTTGTATAAATAGACAAAAAAATTGTATTTTTTTGGTTGAAACATACCTTTGTCAAAAAGTACAGGTTTTGAAGATGGAGGCGGACGTTTGTGTGGATTGTATTGATAATTATCGCAATTTTGATAATACCGATTATTAAGAAATGTATCAAAAAAGAACGCAGGGACATATTAAGTTATCAACGTAGGGTAGGTATTATAGACGAAGCAAGTTATTTCAAACAAATGAACGAGCTTAATTATGACTATGCTGATACGGAAAATGAATCTATCGCTCCCTTTATTTGGGGACTTTTAGGTTCTGCTTTAATGTTTTTGTGGACGTTCGGGACTATGTCTTTATATGATATTTTTTTGGTTGGTCCTTCTTTATGGTTCTGGATAATTACAATTTTTAATATTGCAATTATCGCTGTTGGCGCATTGGGAGCAATAAAAAGAAAAAAGAAATTATTTAAAGTTGCTATTGTTATGGTCATAATTGAAATAGGACTAATTATTTACCGATACTACGGTTCTTCATACCTACTCTTAAGCTTTATCAGAAGTTATGGTTTTTTTCATCTAATTTCAATGATATGCTTTATAAATGCGGCAAGAAGGGCGATTAAGTAAGTATTATAACTATGCCAATCGCGACCATTGCGGTAAAAATTAAGCGAAAAGCGGCAGAGAGAGGGGCACTAAAAGCTATGATAATCCTTATAATTTTTATTATTATTGCTTGTTTTGTTGTTGGAGAAGTAATGAATTTGGGTGCTCCGGGTGTTATTAGCTTTTTGGCGGGGCTTTTTATAGGTGTTGGCGTAGTAGCGACAGGTTATGAGGGTGCCGGAGCCTTACTTCCATCAGTAGTTGTTTGGATTATCGGTCTTTTTATTTCACTTAAAATTAAGGAAAAAAAGTCATCGCCATACTATCCGCCTTATCTAATTGACCTTGACCCGGCTAAGAACAGCGAATTATGCGGAAATTTAAATACTGATGGATTCTTTTGCAGGAGAACCGGCAAACCATGCACAGGAAAAAACGCATCAAAAAGAGATTGCTATTTCTCAATCTGATAAATTTTGCAGGAAAGGAATGAATCATTCATGCCGATAAGAGATGTTTACGGTAAAATTATCGTAAAGCAGGTAGGAAACAGGCTTTTGGACAATTACGGAAGCTGGGTTTATGAAATTCGAGGCGACCGAATTTATGACACATACGGGAATTGGAAATACGAAATTAGAGGAGGACGAATTTACGATACCTGTGGAAATTGGAAGTATGAAATTCGCGGCGACCGAATTTATAACACATCGGGAAAATGGCTGGGGTCGGATTATTGAGTAATAAAATTCTATTATGTCTCGTGGTCAAGACACGCTATTTCAACGCTTGCCAGAATAGGTCATAAAGAAGCGTTAAAGTTACAATAAAAAACATAAAAACAGGGTTTAGTTGAAGCCCTGTTTTTTATATATTACCTTGGGTAAATAAATTTTTTAAAATTTATTTTGCAATATTTGTCGAAAAAGCTTGACAAGTCACTTTTTATGTGGTATTATTCATTTACAGGCGTAGATTGACGAAATAAAAAGCATAAATAAGAAAGGATGTTTAAACACGTGGAAAACAAAGTATTAAAGGTAAAGGAAGGAGAAGATAATCATGAATAACGGAAATGTTGAAAAAGCCAAGGAAGTGCTTAAAAAGGCGAATCGGGAATTCACCGACTTATGCAGAATTATAGCGGAGGAAGTGCCGATTGATAAGGATGCTCTTCAAATTTACCGAACAACAGCGGAGCTTAATATACTAACCTCTCAGCTCATTGACAAGGACGAGCCAAGGACTTACGAGGGTGCAATTGAGGTTAACAACAGGCAGGCTATGGTTTCAATAAAAGACATTGAAATCAGAGGAAGCATAGAGTTTGAGATTGAGCAGGAAGGAAATTGGGTTAGAGGTCGCCGCGAAAACAGTCAATACGGGCAGATTTTTATAGGCGATGGCATCTCCTTGATTCTTTCGGACGGCATGAAGGGGCGAGTGTCACTGCCGCTTAAAGAATACAAATAAGCGAAATGGATTATGGCTTCCAAATTCCGAAAGCATCAGCTAAGATGCTTTCGGGATTTTTATTCGTGCGTTTACCGCGTATAAAGTAATGAAAACGCTTGACAAAGCCTTTAATGTTGTGTATAATTAAAAAAACAGTATTAAGGGGGATGAAAAAAATTATTGAAAATACTAATATATGGTGGGAAGGTCTGGACAATATTATTAAAATCCTCTACTGCATAGCAATCCCTTCTACTTTAGTGATGCTTATCCAGACTGTCCTGTCACTATGCGGATTCGGAGATGGTATGGACGTTAACATAAGCGATACCTCCGCTCTTGACTTCAGCGCGACTGATGTGGATATAGCCGACCTCGGAAATGTCCCCGATTCGCCCGTATCAACGAATTACAGCGGCTTGAAGCTGATTACGATTCAAGGGGTTATGACATTTTTTACTATATTTTCATGGTGCGCTATCGCGCTTATTGCTTCGGGTGTGCCGGTTGCGGCGGGGCTGGTCGTTGGGGCTTGCGCCGGAAGTGCCGCGATGTACGGCGCGGCGGCATTAATTAAATTCCTAAAATCGCTGACTCATGACGGAACCTTGAATTTAAGCAATGCCATAGGCGAAGCGGCGGAGGTTTATATGCCGATTCCCCCTAAGGGCGAGGGCTCGGGAAAGGTAACCCTTCATGTTCAAGGGCGTTTTATGGAATGTTCGGCTGTTACAAACGAGCACGGTACGCTAAAAACAGGAGAAAGCGTAAAGGTAACAGGTCTGCAGGGCGAAATGCTGGTGGTAGAGGCGGTTTAGTTTTGACAATAACATAAGAACCTTAGATAAGCGAAATTAAAAACAGGAGGGTTTTTTATGCCTGATTTGCAAATTGAAACGGTGATTTTTATCTGCGTGGTCGTTGTTGCGGTGATTTCTTTGGCGGCGGCTGTCTTGTCGAGATACCGCAAATGCCCGTCCGACAAAATTTTGGTGAAATACGGTAAGCTTCGCGCTGAAAACGGCGTGAAAAGGAGCGCGGAGTGTATCCACGGGGGTGCGGCGTTTATCGTGCCCGTCATTCAATCGTATCAGTACTTAGACCTTACGCCTATGTCGATTAACATCGACCTTAGAAACGCGCTTTCAAAGCAGAATATCCGCGTTGACGTACCGTCAAGGTTTACGGTGGGGATTTCGACCGAGCCCGGAATCATGCAGAATGCCGCCGAGCGGTTGCTTGGGCTGAAGCTTGTAGAAATCCAAGAATTGGCAAAGGATATTATTCTGGGTCAGCTTCGTCTTGTCATCGCGACTATGGAGATTGAGGAGATTAATACCGACCGTGATAAGTTTTTAATCGCGGTATCTAAGAATGTTGAGCTTGAGCTTAAAAAAATCGGGCTTCGCCTTATTAACGTGAATATTACGGATATTAAGGACGAATCGGGCTACATTGAGGCGTTGGGTAAAGAGGCGGCGGCAAAGGCTATTAACGATGCTAAAAAGAGCGTTGCCGAGAAAGACCGCGATGGTGCGGTCGGGCAGGCGAATGCTTACCGCGACCAGCGTATCCAAGTAGCGGCGGCGAACGCTACCGCAATTGAGGGCGAGAATAATGCTAAAATAGAGATTTCGCAATCGGAAGCTTTGCGTAAGCAAAAGGAAGCGGAAGCGGATGCGCGGGCGACCAATAACGCTAAAAAAGCAATTGCCGAAACGGAGCGCGATGGTGAAATCGGGCAGGCGAACGCGCTTAAAGACCAGAGAATCCAAGTGGCATCGGCAAATGCCTCCGCTATTGAGGGCGAAAACAATGCAAGGGTATCCATAGCGCAATCGGAGGCTTTGCGGCGCGAAAAAGAGGCTGAGGCGTTAAAGCAGGCAACGGCGGCGGAAGCGGTTCAGTCCGCGAGGGCTAAGCAGGAGGCGTATCTTGCCCAACAACAAGCCGAGCTTGCGCGCGCGGAGTTGGAAACGGCTACGCGGAGAGCCGATATAATTGTCAAGGCGCAGATTGAGAAAGAGCAAACCGTGATTGACGCGGAGGCTAAAGCCGAGGTCACACGCCGCCACGCGCAAGGCGATGCGGACGCGGTTTACGCCAAGATGTTGGCAGAAGCTAAGGGTGCTAAGGAAATTCTCGAAAAGCAGGCAGAGGGTATGAGTGCGCTTGTGAAATCGGCGGGGGATAACCCCGATGCGGCGGTTAAGCTTATTATCGCCGACAAGCTGGAGGTTCTTACAAAAATCCAAGTTGAAGCAATCAAAAACATCAAAATTGATAAGGTTACGGTCTGGGACAGCGGCGCGAACAGCGCGGACGGCAAAACCGCAACGGCTGATTTTCTCTCCGGCATGATGAAGTCGGTGCCGCCGTTAAACGAGCTTTTTAAACAGTCCGGCATGGAATTGCCGCAGCTTTTGGGCAGAGAACTTGAAGCGAATAACGAAACGGAAGCATTGTAAGAAGCAGGGCGGAAAATTCGCCGGAACACAGGCGGCGAACGGCTATGAGAACGGCTTCTTATGATAAGAAAGGTTGATAAAAATGTCGGCTCAAAAATCAATGGAAAAAATTGTTAATCTTTGCAAAAACAGGGGCTTCATCTACCCCGGCTCGGAGATTTACGGGGGACTTGCCAATACTTGGGATTACGGACCGCTTGGCGTTGAGTTTAAAAATAATGTCAAAAGAGCTTGGTGGAAAAAGTTTGTGCAGGAGTGCCCTTATAATGTGGGGCTTGACAGCGCAATCCTTATGAACCCTCAAGTTTGGGTTGCGTCGGGTCATGCCTGCGGCTTCTCCGACCCGCTTATGGATTGCAAGGAGTGCAAAACCCGCCACCGCGCCGACCAGCTGATTGAAGCTAATTCCGATGCTGTTCCGGCGGGGTGGTCAAATGAAGAAATGTCTGAGTTTATTGAGAAAAACAATATCCCCTGCCCTAAATGCCAAAAGACAAATTTTACGGCTATACGGCAATTTAATCTTATGTTTAAGACATTTCAAGGCATTACCGAGGACAGTAAAAACGAGATTTACCTCCGACCCGAAACGGCGCAGGGGATTTTTATAAATTTCGGCAATATTCAAAGGACGGCGCGGAAAAAGATACCGTTCGGCGTTTGCCAAACAGGAAAGGCTTTTCGGAATGAAATTACCCCGGGTAACTTTATTTTCCGCACCCGCGAGTTTGAGCAGATGGAGCTTGAATTTTTCTGCAAGCCGGGCACTGATTTGGAATGGTTTGAATACTGGAGAGGGTTCTGCCGCGATTGGCTGTTTTCTCTGGGACTTAAAGAAGAAAACGTAAGGCTGCGCGACCACAATAAGGACGAGCTTTGCTTCTACTCCAAAGCCACGACCGATATTGAGTATCTTTTCCCTTTCGGCTGGGGAGAGCTTTGGGGCATAGCCGACAGAACGGATTACGACCTAACCCAGCATATAAATTCCAGCGGGAAGAGCTTGGAATATTTTGACCCGGATGATAACTCAAAGTATATCCCTTATGTTGTTGAGCCGTCTGTAGGGGTTGACCGCGCCGCTCTTGCGTTTTTCTGCGAGGCTTACGATGAGGAGGAGTTGGAAGGCGGAGAGGTTCGCACGGTAATGCACTTTCATCCGGCGTTAGCACCGGTTAAGGCGGCTGTTCTTCCGCTTACAAAGAAGCTGAAGGAGCAATCGACAGAGGTTTATTCCATGCTGGCGAAAAGGTTTAATGTCGAGTATGACGAGGCAGGTGCAATCGGGAAGCGGTATAGGCGGCAGGATGAAATCGGCACTCCGTTCTGCATAACCTTTGACTTTGATTCAATTGAGGACGGCTGTGTCACAGTCCGCGAGAGGGACAGCATGGCGCAAGAGCGTGTTAAGCTTGACGCGCTAATCGGGTATCTGGAAAAAAGGCTGGAATTTTAACTTGCAATGCTTTGAAATATATGGTATAATAATAAAAAAAAGGAGAAGCTTATGAGGAAAACTAAAATAGTATGCACAATCGGACCGGCGACCGATGATGAAAAGGTTTTGCGGGAAATGATGCTTGCCGGCATGAACGTAGCGCGCTTCAACTTTTCCCACGGAGACTACGACACGCATAAAAAGAGATTTGAGCAATTGGTAAAAATTCGCGAGGAATTAAATCTGCCGATAGCTACGCTTATGGACACAAAGGGTCCCGAGGTTCGTATATGCGAATTTAAAGACGGAGAGCCCGTGTGTATTAAAAACGGAGCAACCTTTACTTTAACCACAAAGAGCGTTGAGGGGACGGAGGATATTGTCTCCATAACCCACGAGGGTTTGCCGGGCGATGTCCGACCGGGTGCGCGGATATTGATAGACGATGGGAATATTGAACTGAGAGCCGAAAAGGTCAACGATACCGATATAATATGCACCGTAATATGCGGCGGTAAGCTTTCTAACAAAAAGGGGATGAACATACCGGGGGTTGAGCTTTCACTCCCTTATATCTCCGACAGCGATATGAGCGACCTTGAATTCGGGGCGAAAATGAAGTATGATTTTATCGCGGCTTCCTTTGTGCGTTCAGCCGCCGATGTAAATTTAATGAGAAAATACTTAAAAAGCCTGGGCTGGACAACGCCGCGTATAATAGCCAAGATTGAAAATCGGGACGGGGTAGACAATATAGACGAAATCATATCAGCCGCCGATGGGATTATGGTAGCGCGGGGAGATTTGGGGGTTGAAATTCCCTTTGAGCAACTGCCTGCCGTTCAAAAGGATATAATTTCCAAGGTGTATACGGCGGGAAAATCGGTAATAACCGCAACCCAGATGCTTGAATCAATGGTTGAAAATCCGCGCCCGACAAGAGCCGAAACCACCGATATAGCCAACGCCGTCTATGACGGAACCTCTGCGGTTATGCTTTCGGGCGAAACGGCGGCGGGCAAGCACCCCGTAGAAGCGGTCAGAACCATGGCGAGAATTGCCGAAACCACCGAGAATACCATCAATTACAAGGTTCGTCATTCCTCGCAAAGAGTTTTAAACCGTAATACGGTAACCAACGCTATTTCACACGCCGCAGTTACAACGGCGCACGATTTGGGAGCGAAAGCAATCATAACCGTTACCAAATCCGGCTCAACTGCCAGAGATTTATCAAAATATCGACCGTCGTGCCCTATCATAGGCTGTACGCCAAGCGAAATTGCCTTGCGGCAGATGAATATGAGCTGGGGCGTAACGCCTATCTATATAGACGAAAAAAAGGACACGGACTCTTTATTTGACTGCGCGGTAAGCGCGGCAATCTCAATAAAACTGGTGGAATCCGGCGATGTCGCCGTAATTACCGCGGGTATACCGCTCGGCATAGCGGGGAATACAAATATGCTGAAGGTTGAAACTCTTACGATGGATTGAACGGAGGGATATGATGAGTAAGAACGGTGTTAGGAACGCATTGATTTTCTCGGCGGTGTTAACTATTGTTGCATTTGCCATGGACGTGATATTCAAGCCGAATATCAGAGTTGTCGATGAGGAGGGGAATGTTAAGGCGAATATTTACTCCGGCAAAAAGGGAGTCGCCGCTTCAAATAAGAAGCCGGGTTTCTTGGATGCTCTGGGCACATTTGTTAACATTCTATACACGATTATTAATATAATTTTGACCCTTCGCTTGTTTAAAGAGCTTAAAAACTAAGAACACGGCGGCTTCTGAATCGGAGGTGAAGGCTATGCCAACCGCACAAGAAGATGTCGCTTGGGTTGAAAAGCTTTACGGCATAAAAGCCGTTTAACGAGGCTTGAGGACTTAGGAATGAGGACTGAATAGGTAAAGTCCCCCACCTTTACAGGAGGGGGACTTTATTAGCCGTTCAACTTCAATTATCAATTGTCCATTGTAAATTGTCAATTGTTTACAACGCTGTGCTTAGGATTTTTACTTCAATACCTGCTTCGGGGATTGATATACTTTTCAGTGTGTTTTCGGCAGGGTCAAAGAGAAGCTGATAATCTTGACCGTTGACATTGCCGGAAAAACGAACGCCGTCCTCGGTTTGGGTAAAGCTCATCTCGTTCATGGCGGCGGCATTGTCAAAAACGCGGAAAAGGGTTGCAAAGACTGCGCCCGACTCCAGCTTTTCCAAAGGAATCTCAAAGCTCAATTCCCCCATTGAGGCTACAACGCTTTCGTCATTGTAGTTGAGCGTTAGCCCCGCCATGGTTTCCGGCTCGGAAACAACCATGCTCCAAAGCCCTGTTCCGTATCGGGTGATTGTCGCTTTAACCTCCGTGCCATCGTAGCTGATAATCACCTCGCTTGTGAACGCCCTGTTCAAATCAGGGACTTTTCCTTTTATAAGCTCCTCCATTGATTTACAAGATGTAAACATTGTAACAAACAATACTATAAGTATAACAGTTAAGAATACTTTTTTCAAACTAACTCCTCCCAATCTTTGAACACAAGGGGAAGCTCTGTTATAACATCTGACGGAAGCATACCTGCTTGGGATAGTCTTTCAGCTGCCCTGTCCGCCGCAAGCCCGTGTATTAAAACTCCAGCCGAAGCCGCTTCAAGGGGCTTCATGCCCTGTGCGGCGAGGGAAGCAATTATCCCGGTCAGCACATCACCGCTGCCACCCTTGCTCAACCCCGGGTTGCCCGCATGACAAACCTCGGCAAAACCCTCGCCCGTAATGATGGTCGGCACACCCTTGGCGACAACAATGATTCCGTATTTTTGAGCCAGCATGACGGCTGTGCCGTATCTGCCCAAGCCGGATTCAATACCCAAGGCGCGCGCTAATCGGGTAAGCTCGGCTTCGTGCGGCGTGATAATCAGATTGCTCCTTGCGTTCTTTATAATATCTATGTTGTCCGCAAGGCAATTTATTCCGTCCGCGTCTAAAATGATTGGACATTCAATATTTTTTATAATTTCCTTGACAATTACCGCAACGCCGCCTGTAACCGAAAGCCCGCATCCGATTGAAACAGCGGTAGCTTGCTCTGCCGCGCTTAATATTTGAACGACATTTTCTGCGGCAATCGCGCCGCTTTTATCAGCACTTAACGGCAGATAAACGGCTTCATATATTGACGAAGCCAGCCTTTCAATGACTGACTCCACCGAGGCAAGCCGCACCAACCCCGCACCGCTTCGCAAAGCCGCCAAAGTTGATAACGCCGCCGCCCCGCTCATCCGCTTACAGCCCGCGATATTCAAAAGCTTGCCGTAATTGCCCTTATGAGAATCCACCTTTCGCTTGGGCAAAGAGGCGATTACTTTTTCCTCAGACAGCTCCCTTTTTTTGATTTGCTCGGGCGAAGCGCAGACCATGCAACATGCTCCTCTAATAATGAAATTGCCTTTCAACTATAGTAACGCTTGACATAACCATGGATTTATTGTGAGCACAGCTTATATACACTTGCTTTCCCATATCCGTAATAAGCTTTTTCGAGCTCCCGGAAAAGCTTAGGTAGTATGAACCGCTGTAATCGGCAAGAACTGAAACCTCGCACATTTTACAGTCGCGGAAGCTTGCACCTATAGCCTTTTTAAACGCTACCTTTCCGCAAAACATTTCCCCTATCGTATAGGGAGAGAAGTTTTTGCTCATTAAAAATTTCATCTCCTGCGGCGAAAAAAACCGCGAACGGAAGCGCGGCGAAGCCGCAAGTTTTTTCATCTTATCCATGTCGGCAAAATATAGTCCCTTATTCATTGGCAAAATTCCTCCGCTTATTATTATTATTATTTACAGTTTACTTCTTACAGCTCTTGCAAGGTATGGTTTAAGGGCGTTCTTAACCCTGTCATCGGGTGAAAAAATAAGACGTGCATTTCCGAAAGACTTATGCTTGAACTCGGCGTAATAGTCGCAGCACTCACTTTCTTCCGAAACTCCTGCGGCTAGAATTAAGGTTGCCTCACCGTCAAGCGCGGGAGCGTTCTTTAATTCGCCGTAGTCTGTAAAATCCGAGGCTTTGATAGTCAAAAGCCGCCGTCGCTTTCGTTTGCCTATAATTTTATCAATATCAAGCTCCCCGTTGGTGACGATATATTCGTATTCGCTGTCATAACCCGATAATATCAAGCGGGTTATGTAAATAATAAAAATAAGAAAGAGGATACCTATGGGGAACAGCAGCAAGGTTGTAATCACAGCGACAAGCCCCATTGCAAGAGCAGTTAATAGCTTTAAGGCTGTATCCTTTCCGCTCGGGGGCTTCTTCACAATTTGTTCAACAAAAATATCCATTTTTTCCCCTTAGTTAAGTAGTTTTTTTTGTATATATTCATTATATCACAAGCTTTCAAAAGTTTCAAGTGGAAAACACTTGCTTTTTGCAACTTTATTGTGTATAATATATTAATGTAAATAGTAAATATGTCCAACATGTGTTATAATCGAAAGGAATAGTTTAAAATGAAAGAAAAATTGGAGCAGATTCTTGAAAAAGCCATGCGAGAGCTTAACCATGCCTTTGCCATTGATGAGGTTGATAAGCTTGATATTTTGAGGGTTGGCTTTTTAGGAAAAAAAGGGGAGCTTACCTCTGTATTAAAACAGATGGGCGGGCTTTCCGCCGAGGAACGACCCGTGGTGGGTAAGCTTGCCAATGATGTGAGGGAGCAGATTGAAACAAAGCTCTCCGAGGTTTCCGCAGAGCTTAAAGCGCAAAAGGTTCGGAAGGCTATGGAGGATGAAAAAATCGATGTAACGCTTCCGGGCAAAAAAAGAGCCATCGGCAGACTTCACCCGCTGACGGCTGTTATGAATGAAATCGAGGAAATATTTTTAGGGATGGGTTTTGAGGTCGCCTCGGGTCCCGAGGTTGAATATGTTTATTATAACTTCGACGCGCTGAATTCCCCCCCCGACCACCCCGCCCGCGATATTACCGATACTTTTTATATCACAGACGATATATTGCTGAGATGCCATACCTCAACCGTTCAGGTGCGGGTGATGGAAACGCAAAAGCCGCCGATTCGGATTATATCCCCCGGGCGTGTTTACCGCTCCGATGCGGTAGACGCTACACACTCGCCGATTTTCCATCAAATTGAGGGGCTTTATATCGACAAGGGTGTAACCATGTCTGATTTAGCGGGTACACTTGATGAGCTTATGAAGCGGCTCTACGGCGGCGATTGCAAAATAAGGCTTCGCCCTCACCACTTCCCGTTTACAGAGCCTTCCGCCGAGGTTGACGTAATGTGCTTTAAATGCGCGGGGCAGGGCTGCTCTATGTGCAAGCAGGAGGGCTATATCGAGCTTTTGGGCGCGGGGATGGTTCACCCCAAGGTGCTTAAAAACTGCGGGATTGACCCGGAGGTTTACAGCGGGTTCGCGTTCGGCATGGGACTTGACCGCGTAGTAATGAGGCGTTACGGCATTACCGATTTGAGATTGCTTTACGAAAACGATGTTCGGTTTTTGGGGCAATTTTAGGAATAGCAGGCTCTTAGCGGGGTCAAAAGCCAATCCCAATGAATAGGAGACATGAAAACATGAACAAGCCCGTCAGAAATGTTTTAAAGGCAAAGTTGGACATAATATTCAAAAAGCTTTTTACGGAAAATATGAAGCTTTTAATAGATTTAATTTCAAGCTTGCTGAATATACCGATTGAAGCTATCCAAAATGTTAAAATCAAAAACTCGGAAATTCTGCCCGATGGCATTGACGGCAAGTTTGTCCGAATGGACTTAAACATGGAGGTTGACGGCAAGCTTATTAACATCGAAATGCAGTACGGCAAGGACTTTTATTATAAGGACAGAACCTTGTTTTATTGGTCAAAGCTCTACGGCGGGGAGCTTTTAAGCGGCGAAAGCTACAAGGATTTGAAACAAAGCATTTGCATTAACATCGTGGATTTTCCTGTGTTTGATTGCTCGGAGTATCATTCGCACTTTACCGTAATGGAAAAAGAACGGCATGAAATTTTGTCGGACAAATGTGCTATACACTTTTTTGAGCTTAGGAAAATCGGGAAAGCAATTAATCAAAACGACAGAACAAAGCTTTGGCTTCAACTAATCAACGCCGAAACGGAGGAGGAGTTTGAGATGTTAAAGCAAACAGGAGTTGCCCCAATCCAAGAAGCCGTATACATCATCTACCAAATGAGCGAGGATGAAAAAATCCAAGAAGCCGCCCGTATAAGAGAGAAAGCTCTGCATGTCGAAGCCTCAAATATGAGCGGGGCGAGGGATGAGGGGTTGCAGGAGGGGTTGCAAAAGGGGTTGCAAGCCGGGAGGCGAGAGCAGTCTTTAGATATTGCCCGCAATCTCATTAGTATAAATATGCCCTTTGAGCAAATTGCTGAAATTACCGGCTTAACTCTTGAAGAAGCAGTTGCTTTAGCATCGGCTGATTTAAGGAGTTGTCACTAACGCAATAGGAGGAATTATAATGAATTTATCAATGAAATGGCTGAATGATTATGTGGACTTATCGGACTTGCCTATAAAAGAATTTTGCCTTGGAATGACTATGAGCGGCTCTAAGGTTGAGGGCTATGAGGTCGAGGGCGCGGAGCTTGAAAATGTGGTCGTCGGGGAAATATTATCCGTTGAGCCGCATGAAAATGCGGACACTTTGGTGGTATGCAAAGTTAACGTAGGGGCAAGCGCGCCGATTCAGATAGTAACGGGCGCGCCTAATGTAAAGGCGGGCGATATTGTCCCTGTTGCACTTCACGGCTCAACTTTGCCGGGGGGAGTTAAAATTAAAAAGGGCAAGCTTAGGGGGGTTGAGTCTCAAGGAATGCTTTGCTCCTTTAACGAGTTGGGGCTTACCCTCAATGACTTCCCATACGCCGACCCGAACGGCATACTTTTATTAGAAGAAGAGGACGGCGCAACTCTTGAAATAGGGCTTGACATAAGGAGCGCACTAAACCTAAACGATACGCAGGTTGAATTTGAAATTACCTCAAACCGCCCCGATTGCCTTTCGGTTTTAGGGCTGGCAAGGGAGGCAAGCGCGACCTTTAACCGCCCGCTCAAAATAAAAGAGCCGGAATACAGCGGGGCGGATGATGACATTAACGCCCTGCTTAAAGTCAAAATCCATGATGAAAAATTATGCCCGCGCTATATTGCGGGGGTTGTGAAAAATGTTAAAATCGGCAAATCCCCGCTTTGGTTGAGGGAGCGTTTGCGCGCTTGCGGCGTTCGCCCTATAAATAATCTTGTCGATATTACAAACTTTTGTATGCTGGAATACGGTCATCCGATGCACGCCTTTGATATACGCTGTTTGAGCGGAAATGAAATCAACGTCCGCGTTGCGAATGATGGCGAAAAAATCACCACGCTGGACGGTGTTGAACGTGAACTGACGAATAGTATGCTCGTCATAGCGGACGGTGAAAAGCCTGTAGCAGTCGCGGGAGTTATGGGCGGGGAATACAGCGGGATTACCGATGATACCGTTGATGTTGTGTTTGAGTCGGCTTGCTTTAACGGCGGCTCTGTAAGGAATACCGCAAAAGCGTTAGGTATGCGCTCCGATGCTTCCGCGCGCTTTGAAAAAGGGCTTGACCCGCAAAATGCTTTAGCGGCGATTAAAAGGGCATTTGAGCTTGTAGAAATGCTTGACTGCGGCAACCCCGTAAAAAATATGCTGGACAATGATTATTCGGAGAAAAGCTACAAGGGAGTGAAATTCAACCCCGCTTGGATTAATGCTTTTCTGGGCGCGGATATTCCCGAAGCAGACATGACGGATTACATCACGCGGCTTGGGTTTACTGTTAAAGGTAACATGGTTTACGCCCCTGCGGTTCGCATTGATATTGAATGTGAAGCTGATATTGCCGAGGAAATAGCGCGGATTTACGGATATAATAACATTCCGCGCAGAATGATTGAAGGGGTTGCGAAAGCTTCCGTATCCCCCGCGCAAAAATTTGAGCGCGCAATAAAAGCCGCGATGACGGCGGCAGGCGCGAATGAGATTATCACATATTCATTCACAAGCCCTAAAAATTTCGAGAAGTTAAGGCTTCAAGAAAATAACCCGCTGAGAAAAGCAGTTGTAATAACCAATCCTTTGGGCGAGGATGCGTCCGTTATGAGGACTACAATGCTACCCTCCATGCTTGAAATACTTGCGCGCAATTACAATAACCGCAACCCGCAAGCTTCGCTTTTCGAGCTTGGCAAGGAATATATCCCCGCCCAAGACGGCGGCTTGCCTAATGAAGTTTCGGTTTTATGCTTAGGCATGTACGGAGTGGGCGTTGACTTTTATGATTTAAAGGGGATTATAGAAAGCTTGCTTGACAAATCCGGCATTAAGGGATGCGAATATGCCGCGCCTAATGCAAATGATGAAAATTTCTGCAATGAAGAAAGCGCGTTCCACGGAGGGCGGTGCGCTTTAATATCCAAGGATGGCGTTTATATAGGAATAATGGGTGAAATCCACCCCGAAACCGCCCAAGCCTATGAAATTGAAACGAAGGTATACAGCGCGAAGCTGTTGATTCCGGCAATGCAAGCTTCCGCCTCTGCCGGAAAGCTTTACAAGCCGTTGCCTAAATTCCCCGCCGCTGTCCGCGATATAGCGGTGGTTTGCGATGATGATTTACCCGCCGCCGCGGTTGAAAAAGCAATAGCGGCAGGTGTCGGCAATATTCTTGAATCTGTCGCGCTGTTTGATGTATACAAGGGCAAGCAAATCCCCGAAGGTAAAAAATCGCTTGCTTATTCAATTACCATGCGCTCGCCCAAAGCAACCCTTACCGATGAGGAAGCGGATAAAGCTGTAAGCAAAGCTCTGAAAGCTCTGTCCGCTTTGGGGGCGGAGATAAGGGGTTAACGCCCATTCTGCGGGAGCGCGATGAGCCGCTATGTTCTTAGGAAAGGATGAAATTATACTTGAACAGCCCTGAAATACAAAAGCTTTTGGATAATCCCGACTTTAACGGCGCGGTTAATCTGCCCGGAGGTGAATTTGAAGGACCGTTTTATATTAACCGCCCTTGCACGGTTACGGGGAATAACACAACTCTTTGGAGCGGCGGCGGCTGTATCGTTACGGTTAATTCCCCGAATGTTACCCTTAAAAATATGCGGATTGAAATTACGGGCGTTCATCTGCCCCCGCATAAAAATATTGCCGTCTATTCCGTAAAGCGGGATACTGCGTTTGAAAACGTAGAGGTGAGCGGCAATATCGCGGGCATAGACGGCGAGGAGAAATTTTGGGGGATTCCTAAAGCTCTGGCTCTGGGAAAATTCCCCGCTAACCGCAATAATAAATTTACGGCGATTTTGGAGATTCCCGTTAAAACGGAGATTGAAGCCAAGTTTTACGATATTGAGATAACGCCGACAACCCTTAACCCCGGTCGCAACGCGTTGGAGATTACAACTGCTCCGATAAGGGCGGGTTCTTATGTTTATGGTGAAATTTTGCTTAAATCGGCGGTAATAAGGCGCGTAACCCTAAGCGGCTCAGCCGATGCTTCGATTGCGGAGCAGTCTGATGCGCCGATGCTTTTTGAGCCGAGCTTTGAGGCTTTTAAGGGGAATGAGAATATTGAGGCAAGCATTATCTACCCTGAAATAACGGAGCTTGCCGAAGCCGCGCAACACTCCACCCTGCCCCTTTACGCGCCGGATTATGAGGATAAATACATAGTAGGCAGAGGGATGAGAATAATTTTAAACTCTGAGGAGTTGGAAATTGAGCTTGTATGCACGGATTTGCTGTCCTATGCGGATATAGATTCTTATGCCTTTATTCTCGGCGATGACGGGGCTGTTTCAAGCAATGAGCAGCTTGTTTTCTTCGGCAGGGACTGTTCCCCGTGCAAATCCGTGCGCTACTTAAACACGGACAGGAGGGTGATGCTTGTCAACACAAGCACCCTGCCGAGCAACGCGGCGCAGATAGATTTTGTATTTTCCATTTACGGAAACGACAGGCGGGTTGATTTCAGCAAATTGAAAAACCCTGCCGTAAGCATAAAATGCGGAGACGGCAGAGTTTTTATCCTTCCGATTGACGGAAGCAGAGGCGTGAAAACAATCATAGCACTGGAGCTGACTAGGACGGAAAGCAATTGGGAGCTTATCCCGCTGGGGATGACCTACCGCTTCGGGATGGAACGGCTTTGCGGAGATTACGGGGTTAGGACTGCTGATTGATAATTTGATTAACTGATAGTATATAATATTATCAATATAACTTAATGTAAATAAATTTACTTATGAGTTTGCGCCGGAACGATACTTTTCAAACGCCGCTACTTCATCGGGGAGCGGGTCATCTTCCTCAATGTCGTCCCATGTTTTAGGTTTAAGTGCGTAGGCTCTTCTTATATATATCAAAATACGCTCTGCTTCATTTTCCTCAATAAAATTCAGCATACTAAGCAATTGTTCTTTTGCTGACATAGTTTTCACCCTTTCATTTTATTATATCATATTTAATTTCAAATGTCAAGAATTTACTTAATTCAGCGAAATAAAAAGCCCGTCAAAAGGTGTACTTTTTGACGGGTTTTTAATATGTAAAAATTTTATCATAAAATACTAAAAATTGCAACCTGTTTTTCAAATTTTTGTATAAATAGACAAAATAATTGTGTTTTTTTGGTTGTTGTATACCTTTGTCAAAAGGTACACTTTTTGACAGCTTTGTAAATCGCTTAAATTTATTATTTGAGTTAAAGAAGGTCTGAATATGGTAACGCAAGTTCATGATATGAGGTGTCGAAGTTGCGGGGCGGCGGCTGATATTGGTCAAACTAAATGCCGATTCTGCAATCAACCTGTCTTGATTTCAACTTTCACGAGCGTACACGCTATGCCAATGCCGATGATAAATCAGTATGCCGCCACATACAGAGAAGCCTTGCAAGGCGAGCCTAACGCAAAAGACCTAAACAACGGTATCGCTATGTGTTACTTGAAGCTTAAACTATATGATAAAGCTTTAGGCGCGTTTGAAAAAGCGATAGAGGCTCATTTTGACAATTCGGAAACATTCTTTTATGCCGCAATTTGCCTGCTTGGCGGTAAAAAGGCTTTTTTGGCGCAACGAGTAACAATTGATAAAATCGAGGAATACCTTAATGCGGCTTTGGCAATAGAGCCGAGAGGAATTTATCATTATTTTTTAGCTTATATAAAGTATGATTATTTTGAGCGGAAATTTTTTAATACGTCACCTACCTATCAAGAGGCATTAGGGGCGGCAAACAGCGCAGGGCTATCACCGCTTGATGTTGAACAGCTTTATGAGATTTTGGGCGTTTCACGCCCTGAAACGCTATAATATACTTGCCTTTTGACCTAGTTTTAAGCCTCATTCAACGGTGAGGATTGAAATATAACTTTTAATTTAACGGAGGTTGTTCTTATGAATTACAAACGAAACAATTGGTACTTTCAACCCAAAACTGGACTCATAGTTTTTGGTTGCACTTTGCTTTTTATGGGGATAATTATTTTAATGTTTTCCTTTTTTTATGGTACACTGTTTTTAATCGGTGCATTAGCAATCTTTTTCTTAACTTCCTTAGGAATTAAGCTTGATGAGCTTGACCGCTCATGTGAAGAGTTAGTTAATAACATGAAAGAGGAAGCTTTTTCATATTTCGGCATTGATGAGGAGCAGGTTAATGAAGCACCTGCCATGATTGTCAGCGGTTATGAATTTGGAGAAGATTTTGACGAGGATATAGGGCAAATTGTTTTTTGTAAAAAAGGCGAAGGTGGAGTATGGCGTTCATCACAGTATAAAGTATCGGTGTTATTATTTTCAAGGGAACAAATTTACTTTTTCTCACGTTCATTTTCGATTGTCAAAAAGGGGGATGTACAACAATACACGGACGAATTTTTTTACAGGGATATTGTTTCCGTTACTGTCATGAAAGAAAAAACTTTAGTTCCGAAAAACATGTCATTGATGATGGCAAAACTTGACCCTCGAGTAAAAGTAGAAAAGACTGCTGTAAGTTATGATGTACTTAAAATAACTACAACCGGCGGTACAACTATTAAAGCTGTAATTAAAAATAGCGCGGAATTTGACCGCTCATTTAATGCCATGCGGAATCTGCTGAGGGATAAAAAACAAATAATGGCTTAACGTAAACTAATCACATAACAAGGAGGCTAATACAATGCCGCTTTTCGGAAAAAACCCAAACGAATCCGCTTATATCGGCGGTAAAAAGCACTGGGCTGATGTAATTAAAAATTCAAGTTCCGGCGACCTTCTTATTTGGCGACAGCCGGAAGAAGATTTCAACACAAACTCAACGCTTATAGTAATGCCCGGTGAAGAAGCTATTTTCATCAAGGGCGGCGTTATTGAGCAAACATTTGACAACGGTACATACAAACTCTCGACCGAAAATTATCCATTTATCAGCCGTCTACGCAACAATCTCACGGGCGGCATCAGTACATTTAACTGTGTTGTGTACTTTGTACGCAAAGCACACAGTATGGAGATTTTGTGGGGTACATCCTCGCCAATTCAAGTGCGCGATAAACTACTTGGCATTGCTACAAAACTCCGAGCAAGGGGAGCATATAAGATTCAAGTTGACAATCCGCAAAAATTCCTTACAAAGCTTATTGGGAATAATGTCAACATGATGGAGCAACAGGAACTATTGGATGATTATTTCGCAAACGAATTTCAAAGTAAAATCAAATCAAGCATTACCCGCGCACTTAACGAAACGCAAACCGAGCTTCTTGGAATCGAGGCTCGCCTTGATGAATTTGCGGAAGTAGTTGAGCCGTTCTTCTGTGATGTGTTTGAAGATTACGGTTTGAAAATGATAAAATTTTCGATTGCCGCTATTGATATTGATGATGATGAAATCCGCCGCCGTTATGATGAAATTGGAATGGATGCCATCGCAAAAATGCGTAACGCACAGGCTAACAGAGGCGTTATGGATGTTCTCGGAGACGATTGGGGCAGACAGCAATCCGCGAATATTCTCGGCACACTTGCCGCTAACCCGGGTTCCGGTGGAATTGCCGCTGCCGGAGCGGGGCTTGGTATGGGAATGGCTGCCGGGGGTGTATTTGGGAATATGGCACAGCAAATGGTTACGCCCATGCAACCGCCACCACCCGCAACCAGTGGCGTTGATGACCCTGTTGCTACTCTTAAAAAATTAAAAGATATGCTTGACCTCGGATTGATTGAACAATCTGAGTTTGATACAAAAAAAGCAGAAATTATGAGCAGAATGTAGTGAGGTGGCGATATGAAAAAGACAAATATTTTATGGGCTATCCTGAATCTCGTTTTTTTAGTAATTTTCAATGCTATTTTCTTTATAATAGGCGGTACAGAGCATAATACATCTGTATGGATTTCATATGCGTTCATTCATTTTGCGTATTTCATGCTGTTGCTCACGCCGAGATTGATTCGCAGAGGGAAAAGCACAGCGGTATTTGGATTTTCGCTGTTTGCAATATCGACTACCTATTTTCTTTTGCAATTTGTCACAGGCATAATATTTATATTGATTGCCCCCGATAGTTATTGTTCTGCACTTTTGGTTCAACTTTGCATAGCCGGGCTGAACGGAATTATAGTGGTTGCCAATATGATTGCCAACGAACGCACGGCTGAAGCTGAGGAAAAAAGACAACACCAAATCGCATATGTTAAGGAGGCTTCCGTGAAAATAAAAGGCTTGTTAGATAAAATTGACGGCAAAGAAGAAAGAAAAATAGTAACGCGAGTTTATGATGCTATTTATTCAAGCCCTGTCAAATCGCATCCAAACTTAATTGAAATTGAAAATCGCATTATCCGTTCAATCAATGAGCTTGAACACGCAGTTGCAACAGGTAATAAAGACGACATTATTTCTTTGGCAAACTCATTACTGCCGACCATAAACGAAAGAAACAACCTGCGGGAGTGTTGACTAAATAATCACACTCTCCATCCCGCCCCGCGCCTAAATTCAACTACATCTCCCCCCGATTCTCCAAAGCCTTAAACAAAGTAACCTCATCGGCGTATTCAAGTATGCCGCCTATCGGTAAGCCGAACGCCAGCCTTGTTACTTTTATTCCGAGCGGCTTCAAAAGCTTTGAGATGTACATAGCGGTAGCTTCGCCCTCAACCGTCGGGTTGGTCGCCATAATAACCTCGGCTATGTCGCGAGTTTGTATACGCTTCAAAAGCTCCTTAATGCGAATATCGCCGGGCGCGATGCCGTCAATCGGCGAAATCAGCCCGTGGAGAACATGGTACGCGCCCTTATATTCACGGGTTCGCTCAAACGCGCTTATATCCTTGGGCGTTTCAACAACGCAAATTGTAGATTTATCGCGCCTTGCATCATCGCATATGGGGCATATTTCGCCCTCTGTAAGATTTTGGCAGACGGTACAGCATTTTACCGTGCTGTGTGCTCTGATTACAGCGTCCGCAAATGCACGCGCCTCGTCCTCCGTCATACTCATCACAAAATAAGCCAGTCTCTGCGCCGTTTTCATGCCGATTCCGGGCAATTTAGCAAACTGCTCCGACAGCAGGACTAGTGGCAAAGCCATATTCTCCATAGTAGCTACCGCCCATCAAATGTTATAATATTATCATCAAAATTAACGCTGAAATTGAATAAGCTAAGTACATTCATGCCGATAATGCCATCGAAAGGGAAGCTGTCAAGATTTTTATGTGAATGAACGTCAACATTGGTTAATTCTACAGAACCTATTTTAACCTTGGGAACTTGAATTTCGTGAATATCAACATATCCTCCCGCCGTTCTTGCTTTAGATTTTTTGGCATTGCTGAAACAGCCCAGCTCTTTTAAAACTCTTTCAGCAAATGAGGTAGTATTCGCGCCTGTGTCAATCAGCATGAACACCTTGCGGTATCTGTTATCAACAATGCTCCAAAATGGAACATCCGCATACATTAATCCTTTGATTATTTTTATATTAATTTTTTCCATCACAGCAAATACCCCCCCGCTTCATCGGGAAATTCACCGATAAAGCGATAATAGCTATCGGGATTTTTGAACCACATATCCTGTATTTCAAACTTGTCTTTTCCGTATGCTATAACCTCGCCGCCTAAAAAACCGTTGAATTCCGTCCATTTGCAATTGATGAAGCAAACAAAATTCCCGTCATATTGCTTTTCAATTTCTTCCATGGTTTGGTACATGGTTATTCCTCCTTTTTTATAGTTGAGAGTTGATTTAATCCCCGAATTTAATTTCCTCAAATTCGCAAATATCGTAGTAGCCGATTTTGCGGTATATTCCGCGTGCGGCATAGTTTGCGGCGTTGGCGAACAGGCAGCAGTATTTTTTGCGCTCCAACAGAGTGCGTGACAGAGCCGCCGTAACAGACGAAGCGTAACCCCTGCCGCGATAATAGGGCGGAGTATAAACGCCGCTTATCATAGCACCGTTCTCCGTGTTCCAATCATTATAAGCCTGCGATACGGGGTGGGAATCTTCCCATATATAATAAGAATCCTTGCCGAGGTGATGTTCCAAACGCTTGGCGTTTAGCTCAATGCTGAAATTTTCAACGCCGCAATCCTCTCTGAAAACACGCTCCCAATACGGGGCGTAGAACATATCGTCCTCCCTGAAAGGTCGGCAGAAGCCCGGTGCTTTTTCGACTTCGTTAATCTTATCAAGGCGCATCATATTAAGCCGCATTATTTTCATTTGCAGATGTTTCTCCGCGCCATTGTCTGCCGCGTAATTTTGTGCAAACCGCTCCGCGAGCCCCCGCTCTGCCAATATGCCCGGAATCCTCGGAAATTCAACAATTTGTGAATCAATTTTTTTTATTTCATCGGCAAGCAGTTTAACCGCCGCTTCATTCGGTATATTGCGTGTTTCGTAAACAAGCATATTAAACGGCGGCGTTTGGGCGGCGGTAAGCAAAACTCCACCGTCTGAACCCTTAACCGCCGCTAAAAACCAATCTGATTTATCTAATTCTTTATCTTCAATAAAACTAATCGGCAGACTGTTTTGCGCTTCATTTTCAAGCAAAATCTCAAATGTGTCCGCCGCAAAGGATTCGATGTTATTGTATCGTATGAATTTCATATGTAATTGCCTGCTTTCGCCGGAATCTTTTCAGCCTCACTGCGGGTTGGATTTATGTTGAAGTCCGTATATTTTTCCTTGAAATTTTTTGAATCGTACAATAAAAATTTTATACTGTGAATTGATGAATACTCATCTTCGGCGAATCTTGGAAAATTTGTTTTAATGAGTTCAAATAGTCTTCTTCTTTGCTCATAATCAAAACCCCTGAACTCAAACAAAAGCACGTAAACAATGGGTTTTGTAAAAATTTCGCCTTTAGCTAACCTTTTTAACAAGGTGTCTTTAAGCTTAGAATGAGTTTCGCACACAAACTGTATCTTACCACACTTGGGGCAAATACCGTCACGCGGACAATTTGACGCGCATTTCGAGCTTTTCTTGGTTTTTATGATGAATTTTCTACGTTCGCGTTCAATAACATCTTGTGGAATATTAGGGTTATCAAGATTTTTGACCTCTATAAACAAAAATTCATCCGGCATTTCCAAAGTAAAGTCTACAGAACTTAATCCCGGATAACTTACAGCATCAGCTTTGCAAGGGTTGTATTCAACAGGGAAACAGAAATCAAAACCGCTTTCGTCCTTAAATTTTTTAAACTGCATATTAACCCCCCATTGCCTTTTCGATAACAGCATTAAATAAATTTTCCGATGCCTCTTCAATAGGGTTATTTTCCAATTCCGAATATGAATTGGCGGTCGTGTTCTTTATAATTCCTGCCTCATCTTTATATAGGGACAAGAATAGTACATTATCTGTATTTTCTCTTTTAATGTCAATATGCTTTGCAAAAGTATAATTATGAGTTGCAACAAAAATCTGAACGCCGATGCGGGATAATTTAAGCAAAATATCAACAAGCTCCGGGATAAGCTCCGGATTTAAGCTGTTTTCGGGTTCGTCCCAAAAAAGTATTGCGCCCGGTTCAAGCTGTCCGCTTGCAACAAGTAAACCGAGATAGCCGAATTTTTTAAACCCGCTTGCTTCGTCAGAAAAAGGTATGCGGTTACCGTCCGTTTTTATTGTATAATACGTCCCCTCGCTTTGAACCCATTCAACAGTTCCGCCGATAATATTAACAACCTTTTGACCGATGGATTTTTGCATTTCTGATTGTTCTTGCATTGGAACATCCAAGGCAGATATGAGCACATCCTTGTAAATTCCACTAAAGCCCGTTGGTTTTTGTGCAATAAACGTCAACAGACCTTTCGCGTGTTCAAGTATATCCTTTTCGGGGATAAAGATATTTGAGGTTATTTTTTCACCATCTATAATAATATTTACTCTGTTTTGATACCTGTGTAACGCAACAATATTCCCATATTGACGCGCGTAATCACTATACATTGCTTTCAACAACGTAGTCTTCCCTGTCCCGTTCCCTCCAATGATAACATTAACACCCTTACAGAAATCAACGGCAAACTCGCCCTTAAAAACGCGAAAATCCTCAATTTCTACCCGACTGACAGCCATTCATTCCCACTCCTTATAGTCAATTAACAATTAACAGTCAACAGTTAACAATTCAGCTTTGCCAAAACGCAGAGTCATCGTATGGCATATACATTGGTATCGGCGGCAAGAATCTTTCAAACCTCAATTGATTATATAACTTATCTGCGTAAGGGTCGGGAATTTCTACATCATGAGGACCATCATTCCACGACCAAATAAAAATGATTTCAACTTCATTTTCTTCATCATATCGCAAACCATGATATTGATAAGTTCCGCTGCTCTGCACATCCGGCAGTATCTCCCTGGATATTACAGTAGCTCGGTTTTCTCTGTCAACAAGAAGCAGCATACTATATAGTTCCTCCAATTTATCCAAAGGAACATCAGGAATATCGGCAACGCTATGCTTTGCTCTGTAATCTATAAAGTCCAGCCCGTAATAATCCTCATATGTCGCTTCTTCCAGTCTGTGATATACATCCGATATGCGATAATATTCAAGGGGATTTTCTATCATAAAGTTAAAAAACTTGACCTCGCCTTGATTCGTAAGATAGTGCCCCGTAATATTTTCACTACGATTCATATCGTGATTATAGGTTGCGATAAAAACTATTTCCGGCATATTATTTAGTTTTTGATTATTTTCAGCTTCAGAAGGCAAAAACAAATTCACACATAGTAACACAATAGTCGGCAATATTTTTATGCTTTTCATACAGATACCACCCTAATGTTTCTCTAACAATGAACAGTTAACAATTATAGTGTCAGCTTCGCCGACAACTTAAAATGTTACGCCAAAGGCGTAACTCCGAAATTGTTAACTGTTAACTGTTAATTGTCAATTGTTAATTGTTCAAAATATTCCCGGCAGATTAACCCCGCCCGTAATCGCTCCCATTTCGCTTTCGGTTGTTTCTTCGATTTTGCGGACGGTATCGTTAAACGCGCTTATGATTAAATCTTGGAGCATTTCAATATCGTCCGGGTCAACAACTTCGGGCTTGATTTCAAGTGACTTGATTTCCTTTTTGCCGCTCATCGTAACAGCGACAGCTCCGCCGCCCGCACTGCTGTTGAACTCCCTTGTTTCAATATCCTGCTGAAGCTCGGTAATTTGAGCCTGCATGTTTTGAACCTGTTTCATCATCTGGTTCATATTTTGAGCTCCGCCGCCCATCCCAGCCGGTAATCTTGATTTCATTTTAAAAAACTCCTTTTAAATTAATTTATTTCAATCGGTATGTTATTTTCAGCCGCTTTGTCAATCAAAGCTTGCAGACGAGATTTTGGGGGTGAGGGTTGAAGTTTTGGAGGTGGGGTTTGAGGTTCAGGGTTTGAGGGCTGGAGGTTTGGGGGGGGAATTTGAGGTTCGGGATTTGAGGGGTGAATGTTGGGGGGTTCATTATCACCCTCATTCCTCATTTCTAATCCCGCGTTCTCAGTTTCCGTTCCCGTGTATTTTGCTCTGATATTATAAGCCTTGCCTGTTATATATTTAACTGCCTCCCGCAATTTTGCGGCGTTTTCGGCTTTCTTTAGTAAATTCAAAAAAAACTTGTTCTGCGCGCAGATAAATAAAAATCCTTGATTTTCAAAAGCCGTTGAACCGTTTAATGTCCCCGATACAGAGGGGCAGATTTGAGAGAAATATTCCAAAATCTCCGCCCATTGCAAAACAGGCTTGAAGCTCCCCCCTGATTCCTGAGTCTTAGGGGGGGGCTGATTTGGTTGTACGGCGGCAGACATTGGCGGCGGCTCGTATGACGGCGGAGGAGGGGAATAGCCGTAATCTTCCTGCAAACTTGACGGTCGCCGGGGCGGAGCATACGCGGTAGCAGGTTTGGGCGGAATCGCCGCTTGCGGGGGTGCTGCAAATTGTGATGGTGCAACTGCTTGCGGCGGTGCGGCTTGCAGAGCGGGCTTTACGGCGCAAAGGCGAATCATGCACATCTCGGTTTCAACCCGTTTAAGCGGGGTTCGCGCAAGCCGCTCGTTGCTCTTTTGCAAGATTTCAAGCTTGTCCAAAACATCGCCCAAGGCAAGCCCTTTTGCAACGGCTTTAAGACGCTCAATTTCATTCGGCATACAAGCTAAAATGCCCGTATTATCGGGCGCGGCTTTGAGCATCATAATATTTCTGAATTGCGCGATTAATTCATCGCAAAGCTTTTGCATATCCTTTGACATGCCGTAAAGCTTGTCAATGACGACCACAGCTTTTGCCGCGTCCTTTTCGGCAATTGCCTCAACAATGTCAAACAGATATTCACGCCCCGCAATCCCTGCGGCTTCGGATACTGTTTCTATAGTCACCGTTTCGGCAAACGCCGTGCATTGGTCAAGCAGTGAAAGGGCGTCTCTCATGCCGCCGTCGGCTGTGCGCGCAATCAACTCCGCCGCTTCTTTTTCAAGAGCGATTTGCTCTTTTCCGGCAATAAGCAAAAGTCTTTCGGTAATATTATCGGGCAGTATTCGGCGAAAATCGAACCGCTGGCAACGGGATAAAATTGTCGGTATTACCTTGTGTATTTCGGTAGTCGCCAGTATAAATTTAACATGCGCCGGGGGTTCTTCCATGATTTTCAAAAGCGCGCCCCAAGCGTCCTTTGAAAGCATGTGAACCTCGTCTATGATATATATTTTATATTTGCACCGCTCCGGCGTGTAAACCGCGCCTTCGCGCAGGTTGCGAACATCGTCCACGCCGTTATTGGAAGCCGCGTCAATTTCAATCATATCCGAAAGCGCGCCCATTTCCGCATCAATACAAATGCCGCATTTAAGGCATGGATTACCATCGGTCGGGCTTTCGCAGTTAACGGCTTTAGCGAAAATCCGCGCACAGGTTGTCTTGCCCGTACCCCGTGAGCCTGTGAATATATAGGCGTGAGCCGTCTTTTCACTCACAAGCTGATTTTGCAAAGTTACCGTTATATGCGGCTGTGACACAACATCGTCAAAGGTGAGCGGGCGGTATTTTCTGTATAAGGCTTTATACATAGTTATATTCCTTTACTCAAATACATTTTCCGGCTTTATATTTTTCATATTTTCGCCGATTTTATCAAGCAGACCCGCGCCCTCCGCAATTTTGCAGTAATAGCTCTTAAAGCCGTCTATATCGTCCATGTTATTGGTCAAGGCGCGGCTGAAATATTCCATACTTAAATCAAGGTTTTTTCTTTGGAGATGAACCAGAGAGCATCCGCCCAAAGCAAAGGCGTAATTTTTACCCGATTCTATAGATTTCTCAAAATACTCCAAGGCTTTTTCGGCATCGCCGCTTTTGAGGCAGGTTAAGCCCATATCGGTCAATATATAATCAATATCGGTATTCCTTTTCAAAAGCGAATTATAAACCTCCATCGCTTCATGGAAACAGCCTGTGTTTGTATAACATCTGCCCGCCATTATGTAAATGTCATCGCAGTTTATATTGAGCTCGATTGCCTTTTCAAAATATTTGGCGGCATTTGTCGGATACCCCATAATCTGGTAACAGCGCGCATGAAAATATGACAATACGGCACGCCACGAATCCGCCATATTATGATTTTCAAGCTCATTGAAAAAATCAAGAGCTTTGTTATAATCGCACAGATGAAGCGCGTGAACCCCCTTGCGGAACATCCAAGAAGTTCGAGAAAATGAATTAAAGGTATTCCCTATAATGAGCGTGTCAAAAGGGTAAAAGTTAGAAACGGAAGCATCGATACAAGCTAAAATTAAGTTGGTGACCAAGGGGAGCAGCACGATAACGATAATCAATACAAGGCTGAATTCGCGGGTGCAAAGCCCCATAAGCCCCGCCGCCGCCGAAAGCACCGACACAAACAGCGAAATAGGAGTAGTTACCTTGCTGTTTCTGATAAAATTGCTCAGAAAACAGCTTAAACCAAGAAAATTGCCCATAACAAATATTCCTTTCTATATTAAGAGTGAGGAATGAGGAACGGTGACCCCCCTCAATCCTCACTTCAATCTTCCCGCCCGATACATAGGTGTGCGGACGGGCTGCGGCACACAAAACATTCCGCTTAATGCTGCTCGGTTCCCCGCCTGACATGGTTCACGGCGTCCCGTTGCACAGAGTCCGCACACCTATATACCGGTTCAATTTAAATATATTATAGCACATTTAAATTTGATTTGCAATAGGTTAGAGAAATTTTTATTCTTGACTTTTTTTAAAAAAACTCAAACCCCTAAAAATCACGCGCTCCCCCAACCCCAATTTGCTAATTTTTGGTTATTTTGCACAAAAAAAAAAAAAAAAACAACTACATTTCCTACAAATAGCACAAAAACCCATTTACAAACAAAATCAAATAGTGTAATATTATAGTATTGTGAAAGGAGTTAAAAATTATGAAAAAATTAACAGCGATTGCTCTAACGGCGGCTATGTTATTGTCTTTATCAGCGTGCGGAGGCGTTGATAATTCGCAAAGGGAGAAATATGACAGGGTTATGGCTGAGAATAATTCGGTGCATTAGTTGCTTTGGGCGGAATGGTATTTTGTTTAGTTTTTTGTATAATGTCCATAGTTGGCGCGGTAAAAGCAGGAAAGGTTATTGACGGAAAGTATTTGCGTGATGTTCAAAGTAATCTTGTTGGGTTTTAAATTGAGTTTGCTCAATTAAAATAAAAAATTATTGGAGGTTATCACTATGAAAAAGAAAATTTTAAGCGTAATTTTAGCCCTGGCAGTCATGTTACCGCTATTTGCAATTCCCGCAACCGCAAATGACAAATGGGAGGGGTATATAAGAATATCTAAATCCGAGGATTTAGAACTCATGGGTTCATATGCTAATCGTTCCGGCAAATTCTATCTGACAAATGATATTGACATGAAAGACTATGGAGTATGGACACCGATTAATGGCTTTCAAGGAACACTTGACGGCAATGGCTTTGCTATAAGAAATTTAACAAGCACAAAAGGCGGTCTGTTTGGAACTTTAGGCACAAACACGACTAATGCAAATATTACAATAAAAAACCTTGGATTAATAAATGTGTTTATTCAAAACGATGGAGATGTGGGAGCATTGATAAATCGTTGTGATAGATATTTAGGGGGTAGGGTAAATATAGAAAATGTTTATGTAACTGGGAAAATTGCAAACACGGCGGCAACATCAACATCCGTTATAGTAAATTGTGCCGGTGGTCTTATAGGTAATTGGTTTACCAATAGAAAAGCGGCTCTAAGTTTAAAGAACTGTTATAATGCCGCAACGGTAACATCTGAGCAACACGCCGGGGGAATATTGGGTTATTCTTATGACAATGTTGAGTTTAATAATTGCGTGAACGCTGGAGAAATCAGCGGTAAAACTCAATATGTAGGTGGTATTGTCGCATATACTAATAGCTTATTGCGTTCTTCATACAGTTATGGAATAATACGAAATACTAGCACATCGGGTACTGTTAGTTCGCCGGGTGGATTAGTAGGCTATGCCGAGAAAAATATTTTAATGCAAGATTGTGCCACTTCATCAAGCCGTGCGATAGGCGGTGATACAAATAACTCTACAGAGGTAAGAGTAAATGTTCCCCTAGCTGACTTCAAAAAACAAGAAACCTACAAAGGGTTTGATTTCAGAAATATTTGGTACATTCACCCGCAAGTTAACAACGGATACCCCATTCTCCGCATTATGATGAAAAACTATAGAATACCTGCCGAAAGCAACAGCACTTCATCGCCGGAACAAACTGTAAATTACGTGACCACGGCAAATGTAAATCTTCGCTCAAATCCCAGCACATCATCAACTGCTATAGTTGTCGTTCTTAAAGGCGAAACCGTTAGAAGTTCAGGCAGCAGAAGCGGTTGGCATAAGGTTACATATAAGGGGCAATCGGGATATATCAATGCAGATTATCTCGAAAAAGCCAGCGGGTAAAGCTTTTCATCTTTTTATTTACCCCCGCCCCACCCATTCAACCCGGCTCTCCTCATCGCTCCGAATATCCGATTGGAAAAGCCTTTATCCGCCTTATCCCTTTCGGCGAGGAACTGCTTGGTTTTTTCACGGGAGGTATGACCGTCAACCGGGCATTTTGATTTGACTATGGGCAATGAATGACGCTTAGCCGCGCTTATAACCACCCTTTCCGGGGCAAAGACAAGCGGACGGATAACGGTCAAATCTTTGCGCGAAAGGTAGTTTTTCGGCGCGAAGCACCCAAGTCTGCCCTCGTTGAACAGGTTCATGATAAAGGTTTCTACTACATCTTCAAAATTATGACCCAAGGCAATTTTATTGCACCCTAATTCCTTAGCGGCGTTATGTAAGGCACCTCTTCGCATACGGGCGCAGAGCGAGCAGGGATTGCTCTCCTTGCGTATGTCAAAAACAACCTCCGCTATATCGCTCGGCACTACTCTGTATTCCACCCCAAGCTCATTGCATAAATCCAGCACCGCCGAGTAATCCCCGTCAATGCTGTTAAATCGCGGGTCGATTGTTACGGCGGCAACGCCATAGTCAATTCCGGCAAATCTTTTCAGAAGAACAAGCCCTTTGAGAAGAACAAGGCTGTCCTTCCCGCCCGAAACGCCTACGGCTATTTTATCGCCGTCCTGTATTAAATCAAATTCCTGTACAGCTTTTCGCATATAGCTTAGAATCCTTTGCATAAAGACCACCCCTTAAAAATTCAATAGGCTCTAAACGGGAAGGGTTATTTTAACCGTAGTCCCAACCCCGAGCTTGCTGAAAATGTCCAGATTTCCCCCGTGCATGGAGATAATTTCATCGGCAATGGCAAGACCTATGCCCGAGCCGCGTTTGGTATGGTTTGCTTTGTAGAACTTTGTTCTTATTTTCGGAAGGTCATGTTCGCTTATACCGCAACCCGTATCGGAAACGTCAATTTGTATATGCTCCGCATCCGACATAAGAGCTTGAACGGTCACCTCGCCCCCGCTGTCGGTATATTTTATGGCATTATCTATTACGTTTATGAATACCTGCCGCAGGCGGTTTTTATCTCCGAATATGAAAGGAAGCATATCCGGCTCTTCATATATTACGGTGATGCCGTCTTTTTTCGCACGCTCGGCGTAAATCAGCACAGCCTCCCCAATCTCCGCCAGAATATCAAGCTTTTCCTTGTTCAGAGAAAGGCGTTTATTCTGCATACGCGAAAAATCCAAAAGCTCCTCCACCATCTGAGAGAGTCTTTCTGTTTCTCCTGTTATAACGCGCATCCCTTTTTCTACCGCATCGCCGTCATTCGGCATACTTCTTATCGTTTCAGCCCAGCCCTTTATAGCGGTCAGCGGTGTTCTCAATTCGTGTGATACGCTGGAGATGAAGTCGTTCTTCATATTTTCGGAAAGGGCAAGCTCCTTTGCCATGTTATTGACGGCATCGCAAAGCTGCCCTATTTCGTCATCATTTTTCTTTTGTATTCTGATTGAAAAATCTCCTACGGCATACCTGCGCGCAGTGCCGCTCAGCTGTGTAACGGGGATAACGATTGAGCGGATAAAATAAGAGCCTGTAAAGAACATAAAGCAAAGCATTAATACGCAGATTACAATCAGTGCAAAAGCGGCGTAGTAAATCTGCTTGTCCACATCTTCAAGGGAGCTTACCAAGCGTACTGCCGTGTAGCCGGAACTGTTAGGCGGGGTAATCACGCTGATTGCCATTATTTTTTCTCCGCCGGACGACCGCCCGACTGCGTAGCCGCTGGAGCCGTTGTCGAGCGCGTCGAAATAATCGCTTAAAAATAAATTTACAGTGGGAGCAAAGCCGGAGGAGGTGAGCTCAATCTCCCCTCTGGAATTTATTGCCATAAGCTCCATCTTTTCTTTTTCCGACCATCTTTCGACTACGTTCCGCAAATCCGCGGAAAAGCCCAAGGCGGAATTATTATAAGAGGCTTGAAGCATACTTGAAACCATATTCATGCGCGAAACCATATATTGCTGTGCCGCGCTGTAGTAATAATTCCTTATGAAAAACACAGCCGCGGTAATCAATATCGTCAGAACAATGAAAACCCCGCCCAAGCTGTTCACAAGCCATCGCCGCGTTATGCTTGTTTTACGCATTCTGCTCACCTCCTATTCGGAAACATGCGAAAGTATGTAATCAGCGATAATTTCATACGCTTCACGCGTAAGAGCGGACATTTCCGAATCCTCGGACATAGAGGAGGGGAGCTTGCCATCGTTGCCCGTAAGCTCGGTGTTTACATCTAAGTAATAAATGCCGTTTCGGTTTGCAAAGCTCAGAGCGGCTGAGTTAAACGAGTTGATTTTGGCATTTGTCCGCTCTTGTGTTTCGGAATCGGCGGGTATAGGAAAAAGCGAAATCAGGTAAATTGCAGTGCCGGGGTTTTGCTCCTTTATATTGTCAATAAACTCTTGGTAATGAGCAGTAAAAACACTTTCGCTGAATTCATAAGCTTCCTGCGAGCCTATAAGCAGGTAGAGAGCTTCGGGGCTTATGCTTTCGACCAGAGCCGGGATAGTTGTTACCTCGCCTTTATATGAAGTCATAAAGGAATCAAGGTTGTCAAATTTAAGACCGTTTTGTGCAATTACCCTATCCGGCGGCACTAATGAATATTCGGCAAGCCCTTTTAAATCGGCATTTCCGATAAAAAGAGCGGTATCAAAGTATTCCTTGCCCCGTGGCTCTGACCTTACTACCGGGTTTATAACCCTTTTAGCCGAATCAACCGATAAATTAGCATAGACAGCCGGCTCTTCTGAACTGTTCGCGCTTAATCCCGTAATGATATAGCTGTCATCCCTCATATAAAGCGTGAAGCAGACAGCAAAGCTTGCAATTGTAAAAAGAAACAGGAACGATAACCGAAATTTCGGACGTTTTCTCTCCTTGCGGCAGAACTCCATAAGATACACTCCTTAAGTAATTGTAAAATTATAGTAAATTCGATAAGCTTTTATGTCGTAAAGACGTATAATTATATTATACATTAATTATTCAATATATGCAAGTTACAATTTTTTTACACGCAAAAAAAACACCGCATTTTTTTAAAAGCGGCATTTTTTTGTTGTATATGAATCAATACGTAATCGCATGAATAACCTTCATGTCGTCTATTCGCGCTGATACAATCCGTCCGTTCCCTATCATGTAGATAACTTCCCCCTTTAATACAGCTCTTGCAAAAGCCGCGCTTTCGTCAAGGTCTGTATATTCTATAACGCCTTTCAGCTCAAAGCCGGAGAAATCGTTATAGCTGAACACATAATATTGATTTACCGTGCCGAATTGATTATTATAATAAACAGGCACGCCGATAATTGAATTTTCGCGGTTTAAAAACAATGCACGCTTTGAAAAAAGAGCTTTTGATACGATAACCCCCTGATTTTCAGCAAAATCTATGCTGTTAATCAAAATACCGTTATCAACGCTGTACATGCCGAGTTTCAGACCAACCGTGTTGCCGGAATTGTCGTAAACGGAGCTTATGCCGATTTCCTCTGTTTCGGTAAATTCAAGAAGATACTCAGCCGAAGCCGCGCTGGATTGCGACCTAAGCCACTCGTTATCTTGGTTTTGAGCGTATTCGCTTTCCGTGTCGATGAATTCGGTTTCACCGTAAGCAATAACCTCCGCGCTGTCAAGCGTAAAGCTTGTGACCAGCTTGTAGTTAACGCCCGAATCGGTAAAATAGATATTATCTTCGTCTAAGCGGACATCTCTTCCCGTTCCTAAAACAGCCTTTACCGAAATATCCGGTACATCGGGCTGAATCGCGCTAATTACCGTGTAATCGGTACTGCTCGCCGATGAGGGGATGATGATGTTGCTCGGTTCTACAAAAAATCTTTCACCGTTTACAAAATAGGCGGGTACAAAATTTTCAAGCTCTGAACCCTCGCCAAGCGGACTGACGCGATAATCCGTGTAAGACGTAACAATATAAATCGCGCCGTCTTTTACTCTTGAAGCTAAATAACGACCGTTTTGCTCGTAGGATGTTACATGCTTCGGACTTGCCTTATCCTTTACATCAAAGATTTCCAAAACAACATTTGTTTTGGGTTGAAAGCTTTTCTCAGAATTCTCGGCAGTTTTATCAGGGGGTGCTGCCCCATCCGTAAAAACCGATTGCTGTAAGACTTCGCCGGAATTTTGCGGGGCAGGGTCAATAATGTCTGACGGCTGAGTGTCCGATTCGTCTGCTGGAACAAACTCTTCGGTTGCAGAGTTGTCAGCGTTATCAACATTTCCGTGAGCCGCGCTTTTATTGAAAGTGAAAGTTTCTTCATCTTTTTCCGAAACCAGTATAAGCGTATCGCCGTGAAGTATAAGCGCGACGGGAAGGTTAAGCCCGTGTTCAACGACAGCTGTGATTTCCATGGTATCCATATCAACGATATGCAGAGTATCGCCGAATACGCAATAAATGCTATTACCATCGCTTTGCACTAAATCCGCGCCGGAAAACAAGCTCTCGTCAAGCGTTGACGTTGTACCGGGCTGTGTTGCCGCAGTTTTCGCGGTTTCGGGCGGTTCTGTTACCGTAACGGGGGGGTGTGTGGTTATGCTTCCCTTAGGTTCAACCGTTTCGCCGCTTGTGATGGATGATTCTACGATAATGTTTGAAATAATACTTTCAATTTGCTCGTAAGAGTCAGCCGATGCGGGTACATCATAAACTCTCGGTCTTTCAATGTCCGGCATTTCATAGGTCTTGTTGTAGCTTAGTAAACCGACCGCTAATACTAAACATGCGGCGGCAGCTCCCGCAGTCCTTATTGTAATGGTGCGACGTAATGCAGAGGTGACAGGAATCGGCTTATTATTTTTATGCTCTGATTTCCTGTGGGACTGTTCGGATTTAGCCTTAATCATAAGTGCGATATTGCTCGGAGCGAGTTCAACGGGAATCTCAAGCTCATCGAACATTTCATTTAAGCTGTCCTCAAATCTCATTAATTCCAACCTCCTTTCAGCTTTTTTCTGTCAGCATGTTTCTCAGCTTAATTTTAGCGCGCGCCGCTTTGGACCTGACGGTATTTGCAGACATACCGACAATTTGGGCAATCTCCTCGCTTTTATAGCCTGAAACAACGCTAAGTGATAAGACAAGTCTTTCATCCTCGTTCAGCTTTCTGAACTCCTCCATTAACTCAATGCCGTTATAATTAATTCCGTTTTGCTTTCCTTGTTCTACATTATCAATGCTGTCAAGCTCTACTTGGTAATTATTTTTCTTTATATAATCCTTCTGCTTGTTTTTTATCTTTACAGTAAGGATTTTAATTATCCAAGCCTTGAACGCTTTTTCGTCGCGCAAATTTTTTATTGAGGAGTAGGCTTCCATAACCGCGTCGCTAACCGCGTCGGAAGCGTCGTGCTGATTTTTAAGATTTGAGAAAGCTATGCGGTATAAATCTTTATATACAAGAGAGTACAGTTCGGCAAAAGCGTCTGCGTCTCCGTTTCTTGCTTTCCTTACCGCTAAAGCAAAGTCGGTATTCATTTTTCTTAATATCACCTCGCTGCGTTTAACGCAACAAAAATACGATGACATTATACCGCACCTTTTTCAAACCTTAAAAAAGACCTGCTATATAGGTAGTGGCTAATTATGCCCGTTTTGTTGCAGTCATATATTAAATTTGTAAAAACTCACAAAAATCAATTCAAAACTTGTTATAAATGCACAAATAAATAGTGTATGACTATATCGATTCGGCGACCATATCTTCAAACTTATATCCCATACCTCTAAGGGTGACTATGAATTTTCTGTATTCGCCCAAGGAATTTCTCAGCATTTTAATGTGGGTGTCAATCGTTCGGTCGTCTCCGTAAAAGTCGTAACCCCATATATCCTCCAGCAGTTTTTCTCTGGAGAGCGCGACCCCCTTGCGGCGCACTAAGTAAAATAACAGCTCGTATTCTTTAGGTGTTAAAGAAGCGGGAACGCCGTTTACCAGAACCTCGCGCCCCGTTATATTAATAACAAGCTCCTCGAAAATGTATTTTTCGGTACTGTTTAATTTTAAACCCGCTCTTTTAAGCACCGCATTGATTCTCGCCATGAGCTCCTTAGGGGAAAAGGGCTTTACTATATAATCATCTATGCCGATTTCAAATCCGAAAAGCTTGTCATATTCTTCGCCCCTTGCGGAAAGCATAATTATCGGCGTTTGCTTATGCTTACGGATTTCCTTGCAGGCAGAGTAGCCGTCTAAGCGCGGCATCATTATATCCATGATGATAATATCGAAATCCTCGCGGCGGCAGAAGTCTACGGCTTGCATCCCATCGCTTGCTTCTGTTATGTCATAGCCCTCAAATTCGGCGTATTCTTTGATAACTTTTCTGATTCTGTTTTCATCGTCTGCAATCAGTATCTTAGGCATTTTACAGTAACCTCCGATTTTTCAATATGTTGATTAGCGTATGCCGTATGAGCTTTTGATAATCGGAGGCTGCTGTATACTGTACTCCTAAAGCTTCTTATATCTGACCTTATCATTGGTTTTAAGCTTCATTTTAGGCAGGCAGGGGGTTAGGGCGGCTATGGCAACCTCAATCTGCTTTTCAGTTGGCTCTCTTGTGGTAATATGCTGAAGCCATATGCCGGGCGCGGATATAAACCGCGTAATGATATTATCATAGCGTCCTGCTATTTTAATGATTTCGTAGGCAATCGATGCCTCGGGGAGCAAAAATAAAAGCTGAAGCCCAAATCTGACCCACATATTATCACGCGGCAGAAATAATCCCACAATTACGCTTAGGATAAGAACCAGCAGTATAAAGCTCGTCCCGCAGCGGGGGTGAAACCGGGGGTGTGCGGCTATGTTTTGGACGGTAAGCTTTTTCCGCGCTTCATAGCAGGCAATCGCCTTATGCTCCGCGCCGTGATATTGAAAGACCGTTTTGATAGACGGCATGAAGGAAATTCCGAACATATAGCCCGTAATTAAGATAACTCTGACAAAGCCCTCGGTTACGGAGCGCGAAAAGTCAGTATCGGGCATCCCCGCCTTAATCAGCAGATTAGCTGTAAAGACAGGACCGCCCTTGAAAACGACTAATGAAAGCGCAAAGGTTATTACAACGGTAACGACCATAATGACAGGCAACAGCTTATCGATAAAGTTATCGCCGAATTTCGCGCTCAGTTTATCATACAGCCATTGCTCAACCTTAGAGAGTTCTTCCTCCTCATCGTCCTCGGTGATTTGCTTTTCCGAGGATTTCATTGTACAGCGGATTCCTTCTTTCATGCTGATAAAGAAGTTAATACACCCTCTTATAAATGGTGCTTTCGTATACCAAGGGGCGTTTTTGCCGGTTTTAATCGACCATGTTTCAACCTCGATTTCGCCGCTCGGCATACGGCAAGCCATAGCCGCCGTGCCGAGACCGCGCATCATGATTCCTTCAATCAGAGCTTGACCACCTATTTTTGATTTAAAGCGATTGCCTTCTTTTTCTTTTTTCAAAATAAATTCTCCTATGTTCGCGCTCCACGACCCCTTCAGTCTCTTCTGCAGGTATTAAAGAATGCTCTGTCCAGCACGATAAAGTCATCGATTTCGGGTATAATCTTCCCGAAATTTTGACCCTGCACGGTAACCAGCACGGCGATTTTACCAATATTTTTCAGCTGCTTGAAGATAGGGATGTAATCGGTATCTCCGCTTACTATGTACGCTATGTCGAAGGAGTTGTAATGCGCTTTGCTTAGAATGTGTATTGCCAAGTTTATGTCCGTCCCTTTTTCGACCTTGTAGTAGGTGCTTCTGTTGGTTATATCCATCTCAATGGTCGGGTCGGTCGGTCTTGCGTAATAGCTGCTCTCCACTACGTCTATATACCGCGTGTTTTTCAGCCCCGAAATCCACTTGTAGTGCTTGCAGAGCCGTTCATCCCTCATTAAAAAGTCATCCGGTCTCGGCGCGAAAATAAAGGCTTTTAAAAAATCAACATTCTCAATTTTCATTGTTATGTTTTTAAACAGCACATTATAATCCAGCTTAGGTGAAAACTCGTTTTCCGAACGGTAATAGTTTTGGATGCTGATGTCAAAGTTCAAGTGGTCTAAAAAAATCATTCCTCTTAACATAAAATACCTCTTTCTTAAAATCTTAAGGGCTAAGTGCTGAAAAAGCAGTTAGCCCTTTCGTTTAAAGTCTCGTACAAAAGGCAGGTTTAAAAACCATCTTTCGTAATTTTTGTTAAGTTTACGCTTAACTATATTATTATAACCCTATTTTTGCAGAAAGTCAACTTCAAGCTGAAAAATTAGTTAATTTGCACAATAGCTACCCTCAAAAATATGCTATATCAGAGTATAACAAACAATTCCGCCGGAAGCGGAATTGATAAGTATATTTCGGTGTGCTTAATAATTTTCCGCCTTAACTAAGAAGTAAGCTTGAGGATGTTCGCAAACAGGGCAGAGCGGCGGAGCTTGCGTGCTTGTATGAGCGTGACCGCAGTTTTGGCAACGCCAAACAACTTTCTCACCCTTCGCGAAAACATTGCCCGACTTTATATTGTCAAGCAGAGCTTGAAAACGCTCCTCGTGAGTCTTTTCAATTTTGGCGACTGATTCAAACAAGAATGCGATATGCTCAAAGCCCTCGTTTCTTGCTACCTGCGCGAAGCCCGAGTACATATCGGTCCATTCGTAATTTTCTCCGTCAATCGCATCCTGCAGATTTTGCTCCGTATCGGGTACTCCTTCGTTTAAGAGCTTAAACCAGATTTTGGCATGTTCCTTTTCATTATTAGCGGAATCTTCAAAAATTTCGGCGATTTGGACATAGCCTTCTTTTTTTGCCTTAGCGGCGTAATAGGTATACTTATTACGCGCCTGCGATTCTCCCGCAAAAGCGGTTTTAAGATTGGATTCGGTTAAGGTTCCTTTGATATTAGCGGTTGCCATAATATTGCCCCCTTAAAGTTAAAATTAAGATTATTTTATAATTATACACTAATTTACATGATTTGTCAATCAAAGTATTCGCTAAAAGTTAACGAAAAATTACCGAAAAATTACCGCAATTTTACCAAGGCTTGACCGCTCCCGCAATATCTTGAAGGTGACCCAAGCCGTTGTCATGAGCATATTTTTCAAGCCCCTCAATGATTTCCGCGGGAATATTGGGGTTTGAAAACAAAGCAGTGCCGATTTGAACAATTTTCGCGCCTGCCATCATCATCTCAACGGTATCCTCCCACGAAGAGATTCCGCCTATACCGCATACGGGAATCTTAACAGCCCCCGCCACCTGCCAAACCATGCGGAGCGCAACAGGGAAAACAGCGGGACCCGACAGCCCGCCTACGTTATTTTTGAGGATAGGGCGCGCAGTCTTTATATCAATCCGCATACCAAGCAGGGTGTTGATTAGAGATACCGCGTCAGCACCCTCCGATTCAACCGCCTTCGCTATATCGGCTATATTGGTAACATTCGGCGAAAGCTTGACCATCAGCGGCTTTTTTGAAGAGCTCCGCACGATTTTAGTGATTTCAGCCGCTCCCTCGCAAGTCACCCCGAAAGCGATTCCGCCCGCCTTTACGTTTGGGCATGATATGTTGAGTTCGACCATATCAACGGAGGTGGCATCAAGCCTTTGGGCGACCTCGCGGTATTCCTCCGCCGTTTTTCCGGCTATATTAGCTATAACGACAGTGTTTTTTTGCTTTAAAAAGGGGAGCTCATTTTCAATAAAGCTGTTTATGCCGGGGTTTTGAAGCCCTACGCTGTTGAGCATACCGCTTGCGGTTTCGGCTATGCGCGGAGGCTTGTTGCCGTCCCTGCTTTCAATCGAAGTTCCCTTTACCGCAATGCCGCCAAGGATTGAAAGCGGGAAAAATTCCTCATATTCCCGACCGTATCCGAAAGCACCCGAAGCCGCTACAATTGGGTTTTTGAATTTAACCCCTGCGAATTCGACCGATAATTGAGCCTTGGGGGTGTTTATTGAGCTACTCATCAAAAACCACCTCCTCGCCGTAAAATACCGGACCGTCCTTACAAACGTGAGCATAATATTCCGCTCCGTTTTTGACCGCTCTGCAAGCGCAGACTAAGCACGCACCAACGCCGCAACCCATCCGCTCTTCCATTGAAATCTGGCACTTTATATCATATTCGCGGGAGATTTCGGCAATTGCTTTCAGCATTGCTTTAGCTCCGCAGGCGTAGATAATATCCGGCTTTTGAGCCGCAAGGGCTTCTCGCAGAGCATCGGAAACCAAGCCTTTTCTTCCCATTGAGCCGTCCTCGGTGCAAAGTATGGTTTCCGCGCCTGTTTTTTTAAACTCATCTTGTAATATAACGGACGAAGCACCTCTAAAGCCGCTGATTACAGTGCCGTTTACGCCGAATTTCTCCGCTAAGGGCAACATCGGCGGCGCGCCGATTCCGCCGCTTACAATCATCGCTGTATCGTAAGCAAGGTTAAAGCCCTTGCCTAAGGGTGCGAGAATATCAAGCGTGTCGCCCAGATTAAGTATTGACAGAGCCTTTGTCCCCTTACCTCTCACCTCGAAAATAAGCCTTAAAGTGCCTCTTTCTACGCTTATACCGGCAATTGAGATAGGTCGGCGAAGGGTGAAGCCGTCCGCCTTAATATTTACAAACTGCCCTGCCTCGGCAATCCCGGCAATTTCGGGGCAATATATTGTAAAATCGTATATTTCTTTTGCCAAGGCAATTTTCGAGATGATAGGGTATTTTCCTTGTTTGTATTTCATTGACTTATCCCCTTATATCATGTACAGTTCACAATGTACAATGCTTAATCACTGTACAAAGCGCACCATTTCTCTATTATCGGGACAGGCAAGCCTGTCCCCTACATAACGACATAACCCTATTGCACGTTGAAAATGTTCGAATATTCAAACCGAATATATAACTTCTCCTGTTTTAATTACATGTTCGACAAAGCCACTGGGGTCATGAGTTTCGTCTAATAGGTGGGGTTCTATATCAATACAGATATTGCGGTTCAACTTCCCCAATAAAGATGCTGTTTTAAGCCATTCGCCCTCAAAATTATTCATAATAACCGCAATATCAATATCACTCCATTCATGAGGAGTGCCGTTTACATAAGAGCCGAAAAGTATTATTTTATCAGGGCTCAAAGCATTTTTCACCGTTTCGGCGTATTGATTTGCTATTTCCCTAACTCTTTCTTTACAAAACACAGAAATTCCTCCGTTTCTTTTAATAATTGCTTGCAGTAATCTGCTGTCAAGGTTTTTGCAAGGCTTTCCTTATATTCGGGGTATCTCGCCTCTATTTGAAGCGGGCTTAAATCTTCTAAAAGGGTAAGTTGCTTATCAGACAACTTGTCATGTATCTCTGCCTTTACCGCCAATTTTTTTAGGTGATGTGTCTTAGGAGGAACTTCATGCGTAACTTTTGCAACGATAGCTTTTAACGCCTTTTCAACAATTAAATGACAGAAAAAGCCCATTTGCAGATAATGTTTCTTCTCAAACAGAGATTTTGAAACATTTACATCATCATCAGCTAAATCAAGCCAATATTCAACCTTATCAAGCACTTTTAGCTCCCCCCGATTTAAACCATGTTTATATTATACACTATCTTTCTCGTTATGTCAACGAGTTAAATGTATATGTTATGCGGAGGCTCATTGAAACCGGTCGTAAAAGGTGACATCGTATTGTTATGCGGATATGACTGGGTCGTGCTTGAAGTGGTTGACGGCAAAAAAGCTTTGATTCTCAGCGATAAAGTGCTGAAAACGGTTATATATTCAAACCGAATCAATATACTCTTCGACCGCTTCAAGAAACATTTTTGCATTATTCGCCTGTTCCTCAACTTCTTCTTTTGAAACAATGTAAAAATCTTCATAATCGCTGTCGTTGCGAATGTCAAATGCTTTGCTGATAATTTTTGAAAAAGCCTTGGGGAGTTTTTCGGTTTTGAGATAATGTTGATTGAAATAGGCAATAACCGATGAATGTTTCTTAAAATCAACATTCTCCAGAGCTAAGACCGCTCTCATGGAATGAAAAATGCAATAATATGAACGATTAGCAGAATCGGCGAATAAATCATTTTCTATATTCAAATATGCGGCTTTAAGGCAGGTTTTTGCTTTATCAATTCTTGCCTTAGATAAGCCAAAAGAACTATAATCACGCATTTATCTCCACCCCATCTTTCAAAACATTCATATAAAACGGTAAAATGCTTCGATAACCGTTAAAAATTTCGCTCCCTGTTACATGAACACTGACAATAACATCATGTTCTAAGTCGAAATAACCTCTTAAATCGTTAATTTTATTGCGTGTTTTCCCCGCCTCTTCTTGCGGAATATCGGCTAAAATAAAAATATCAATGTCGGAATCTTCGTCATAATCGCCCCTTGCATAAGAACCGTATAAATATATTTTTTCAAGCTTATCGCCCAAAACTTGGACGGCTGCACTATATACATTCTGTTTCACCAAATCTAAAACAGGTTTATTGCACACAGAAATCACCTCCGACTTAAACTGTATTCATATTATACACTATCTTTCTCATTATGTCAACGAGTTAAATGTATATGTTATAATGATATGGTCTAAATAAAAAACCAACCAACCCCTCACTCCTCTTACCCTCCAATCATTAGTCATTTTGCACAAAAAAAAAAAAACATCTACATTTCTTCCAAATTATACAAAAACCCCTTTACAAACAAAACCAAATCGTTTATGATTAAGGAGATGTGCAAATATTTTGTGCGGTTATAAAAATTAGGAGGTTTTTGTTATGAAAAAATGGCGTTCGGTTATCTCAATTTTAGTGGCGGCGGTAATGGCGGTTTCTGTGGCGGGTTGCGGCAACAGAATAAGTAACGACCCTTATGGCATAAACGGTCTTTGGCGCTTTGAAAAAAAAACAGGGTATAGAAACGTCCGAGACATCGCACTTGAATTTAGCGGCAATAGTGTTGTTTATTCGGAGTTTGATTATATCTTTGTTAAGTCTGCAATAACAGAAAACGACCTGAACACAGGTGGATTTCAATGGGCTTGGGTTGATGAATTGAATAAACCCTATTGGTGGGAACCGTTGGAAGGTTGGACATATGAATTGTTAGAACTTAGTTCAAAAGATGGAGATGGATATTTAGTTCATTATAGGAAAATATCTCCTCTTGGGTCGACTTTTTCAATTTCTGATGATAACAGAATAGAGTTTGTTTGGAAAATTGGCGATGGTGATATTATTAATGCCCATGATATTAAGCGTACCGAAAACACCATGGATATACTTGGATTTAAATATGCTGAACGGGTTCATACTCAATCCTACGAATACGATAAATTTATTCGCGAGAGTTAAATGACAACGACGAGGCTACCCGAATCAACACTTAAGGGTGTTCGTCCCGCTATGCGTGTCACTTTGGAATAATAGTCGGGATAATTTTACCCCGACTGCACTTTGAAAACACTTTGATTAGTTATATCAACGAGCTAAACAGAAAATTTATTTAAAGGAGAGATTTATAATGTATTGTTCTAAATGCGGCTATAAAAATGCCGAAAATTCAAAGTTTTGTAATTCATGCGGTCAAACTATGGCGGGGAGTAATGAGGTGCAACCGCCTCAGCAAAATCAAAAAATGGATTCGAATATGATTGTGTGTTGTATCATTGGGCTTTTGGGTACAATTGGGTTTTTGTATGGTATAGTTAAAGAAGTTGATGCATACCAACAATGGGGGCGTTATTATGAACCTTCCTTTAGTTCTGTGATTATTCTGCTTGTATCAATATTTTCGATTGTATACAGTTTAGCAGTTATTATAAAAGAAGCGATTAAAAGAAAGCAACAATTAGAAAATATTAAATCTGATAATAACAGCAATTGAACCCAACACCAAACATTTCCGTGCAAACGCTTGACAATGCACAATTAATATGCTATAATATCCTTATAAGCTAATGAAAGGGTGTTAATTGTGGCTGATACAACTAATTTAAGCATAAGAATTGACCGCGGTTTAAAAGACGAAGCAGACAGAATGTTTTCTGCTTTGGGAATGAATTTGACAACCGCCATTACCGTTTTCGTGAAACAGGCGGTAATGCAGAGGAGAATCCCTTTTGAAATTACCCTTCCTAACGACGGCAAAGAGGCTTCACGGCAAGCGGCGATTGAGGCTACGGAAAGAATTTGGCAAAACTCCATAAAAAATGGTACAGACAATATGACTTTGGACGAAATTAATTCGGAAATATCGGCTGCTCGGCGGGAGCGTCGCGAACGACGGCAAAGCGAGGCGAGTGTATGAGTGCACAACGAGCTGTAATTGATACAAACATATTCGTCTCTGCTTTGATGTCGCCCAACGGGAAAACCGCTAAAATCCATAAGATGTTTCTTTCGGGGGCAGTTAAGATGATTTACAACGATGATATTTTAGCGGAATATCAAGATGTTTTTTATCGTCCCCGCTTAAAAATCCCAACAAGTGATGCAGATTCTGTGCTTGTTGCAGTAAATAATCTCGGAGAGAAAATTCATCCCGCAAAAAGCATAATGGAAATGTCTGACGAAGACGACCGCATTTTTTATGATACGGCAAAATGTGCGGGAGCGTATTTAATTACCGGCAACACAAAACATTATCCGAATGAATCGTTTATCCTTACCCCTGCGGCATTTTTGGAGTTGCCGGAAAATAACATTATCCGATAAAATAAATCCCCGCCGCCTACAGCAAAACAGGCGGCGGGGATTTATTTCTCAAAATTCGGTATCAAACATTTCCGTTACCATTCACCACGAGTTGTTAAGGTTTTAAAAAAATATAATAATTATTATATTAACCCTTGCAATTGCGGACGAAATATATTATAATAAAGTATATATTTACGAAAAACAGGTGATTATATGGAAGAGCTGGAAATAAAAAGGGGAAGAGGACGACCCAAAAAGGAATTGTCGGACAATATTAATAACGAAGCAACCGAGTTTATCCCCGTTACGGAATATAAGCCGCGCGCACAGCTTCGGGAGCAAACGGAAAGCGATATTTTCGCGCTTGACATCGGAACGCGCACGGTCGTAGGCATTTTAGGCTATATGGACGATGATGTGTTCAACGTCGTTTCAAGCGTTACGGTCGCTCATAGCCAGCGTTCCATGATAGACGGGCAGATTGAGGATATACGCGAGGTTGCGCGTATTGCTGAAATTGTAAAGTCGGAGCTGGAGCAAAAATGCGGTATAAGGCTTGATAAGGTCGCTGTTGCCGCCGCCGGAAGGGCTTTGAAAACCCGCCATGCGTCTAAGGAATTTAAAATTGAAGAAAAGAACGCAATTAAGGAGGAGCAGGTCAGAGCCTTTGAGGTTGAGACCGTGCTGGAGGCTCAAAGCGAGCTTGACATTGACGGAAAAGAGGATTCATCCTCTTTTTACTGCGTTGGTCATACCGTAATAAGCTACGCGCTTGATGATTATAAATTAAAGAGCATTGCGGGGCATAGGGGTAAAAAAGTGTCGGTTGAGCTTGTGGCGGCGTTTTTGCCTAACGCGGTTGTGGAAAGTCTTTATTCGGTTATGGAGCTTTGCGGCTTTGAGGTTGTTAACATGACACTGGAGCCTATAGCGGCAATGAATGTTATCATACCGCCGGATGTAAGGCTTATAAATATCGCGCTGGTAGACATCGGCGCGGGGACTTCTGACATTGCTATTTCAAAAAACGGGAGCATCATAGCTTATTCCATGTCAACGCTTGCGGGCGATGAGGTTACGGAAGAAATCATCAAATCCTGCCTTGTGGATTTTCAGATGGCTGAGAGCATGAAGCAAAGCGGGAAAAAAGAATACTTAGAATATACAGATATATTCGGGCAAACTCATCTAATGAAAACGGAGGACTTTTTTAAAACCCTTTCCCGTGTTTTGGCAAGCTTAGCGGACAATATCGCAGAAAATATAATCAAAATTAACGGAGAGGAAGCTCCGGCGGCAGTATTTTTAGTGGGCGGGGGAAGCCTTGTGCCGGGGCTTGCAAAGGTCTTGGCTGAGAAATTGGGGTTGCCCGAGAGCCGCGTTGTCGTAGGGGGGAAAAGCGTAGCGAAACATGTCAATTTCGGCAATTCCCATACGGACAGCCCCGAGTACGTTACCCCTGTAGGGATAGCCCTTACGTCTGCTATGGATAAAGGCTATGACTTTTCCACTATTAGCTTAAACGGGAAAAAGGTGCGCGTATTCAATACCCGAATCGCCACCCTCATTGACCTGCTGGCTTCAGCAGGCTATAACTCATCTCAAATAATAGGACGCTCCGGGCGAAACCTAACCTTTACCCTTAACGGCGAAAAGCATACCCTAAAGGGCGAGCTTGCCGTTCCGGCTGAAATTACCCTTAACGGCAACCCTGTTTCGATAAACACGGCGGTTAAGCAGGGGGATTCGGTTGAATTCACCCCTGCGGTGAGCGGTGAGAACGCTTCGGTAAGAATTTCCGATTTAGCGGGGGATTCGGCGGCTAAAAGAGTTACCGTTGACGGTGTTACCTACAATGCCGGAATCTTTGCCAAGGTCGGCGAAAAAATCATGCCGGACGATTATGAGGTTAGGAATTTTGATGTAATAACCTTGTCCGAAATTGAAACGCTGGGGGATTTGACGCTGGTTCTGCCCTTTACCGCGAAAGCCTTTTACATAAACGGCGAACCCATAGGTCTTGATTATTGCATTAAGGACGGAGATTGTATTGTTACGGATAATGCGGCTGTGACAGATACCGCAGAAAATTTTGCTCAAGGCTCTGACGCGGAAGCTTCACAAGAAAAAACCGCCGAGCACGCTGAAAACAGCGGGGACGACGGTAAATTTCACGTTATTCTGAACAACAAAAAGGAATATTTAAAGGACAATGAGCAAGGGGAGGGGCATGAGTTTATTGAGCTTCTTTCCATTGCCGATATAGACCTTGACGCTCCGCCGCCCAGCGGCATGATGATAATGCTTTTAAACGGCGAGAACGCAGGCTTTTCATCCTCGGTTAAGTCAGGCGACAGCGCGGTAATAAAATGGGCGGATTTGTGAGCTTTGTCGTTGCGGACTTTGCGGCGGCTGTGCACGTAAAACGGAGGAGATGTATTTATCAAGCTCCTTCTTTACGATTGGGAACGGGGCAGGACCTGTGTCAAGCACACATTTGTGGAAATCTTTCAGCGAAAACTTGTCGCCTAATTTCTCGGCGGTGTAAGCTCTCAGTTCTTCAAATTCCAAATATCCTACGTAATATTGCAAAAACCTTGCGGGGCTTTGTACTACGTAATCGTAAATTCCTTTGGCTGTATCCTTGCTGTCAATCCCGAATTTTGACAGATACTCTTGGGTATCGTTAACAGACCATCCCTCATAGTTAACGCCTATGTCAATTCTTGAATGAATCGCCAGCGAGAAATCCGAGTTTATACGCAAAATCGCCGTTAGCTCGTCATTTATTTCGGGGAAGTCGGCGAATTTAAAGGAATCGATTTCGGCGTAGGTCGCCCAGCCTTCGGTATAGCCGCTGAAGCTCATGATTTTTCTTAAAGGGTTCACGTCCTTACTGTTAAAATAAGTAATCTGGTAAAGGTGACCCGGGTAGCCTTCGTGAGCCAGCGTATTGAAAAGCGTATTGGATTTTACGGAGCTTCTGTTTATATAGATAACATTTTGAGAATAATCGTCAATCGGAGGGGTTAGATAAAAAGCGGGGGATAGGCTGTCTTCAAGAGACGGGGGGACATATTTAACCTCGTGCTGAACTTTAGCGGCGGGTGGGTAGTAATCGGTTATTTTGCTTTTCAGCGTTTCCAATATTTTTTTAGGGTCATCGGAAGAATATCCGGGCTCGTCAATATACTCCAAAACGGAAGGCTCAATCATTGCTATGAGCAAAACGGCGTAAAGCAGCTGTTCCGTTCTTTCGTCAATTAAAGCGGCTAGTTCTTCCGCGCTTTTATCTGAGCCCGTGTATGCCTTTACAAGGTATTCGTAATATTCTTTGCCGTGCTTAAAGCCGCTCAGTCCGCCGTTATTTTTCCCCTGTCCTTTCATTTTTTTCAGATTGCTTGCCAAGTTGTTATAAGCGGGTATTACATTATTTAATACCCTTTTTTTATTTTCCTCTTTATACTCGGCTTTTTTACTGCTTGTGATTTTCAGTTCGTCAAGCCTTGCGTTAAAGGTTTCGATTAAGAAATTATTTTCTTTTTTAGCGGTAAATTCATTAATTTCCTTAACAACGGCATCAAGCGTTGAATCGGACATAAACAAGCCGAGCGAAGCTCTTTTTTGTTCATGCTTATATATTTGCTCAAAATAATCGTTTATTTTTGTTAATAATGTTAAATAATCCTTAACATCATTTTCATCATATAACCGATATTCGGCGAGGATTACGGGGAGAACGGACTGAAATCCCGAGGGTCTTAACGTAGCGGGATAGTAATAAATATCCTCGGACATCAATTCAAGCTCCAGTTTAATGTTGTATTCTAAAATGTCATAGATAAGGCGTTGCTCTTCGTTGAGCAGGGAATATGAAAAGCTTTTCAGGTTCTCATAATAATTTTCATATTCCTTCCTGTATTCGGCGTAAGGCGCGATGCTGTAATTTCCCAGTGTGGGCTCAATTCGCTCTATGCCGAAATTTTCCGGGTGGCGCAGATTATAGTTAAGGGTAATAGAATCGGAGGACATACTGCTGATAAAAATTTGATTCAAAAATTCGTCAAACGCGGCGCGAACTTCCTGCGCGCTCTCGGCTCGAACGAGCGAAGTGCCGTAAGGGGTTATTATCAGCAGGGCTAATAATGAGGATAAAAGCTTTTGTGAAAATTTTTTCATAATTATAACTCCTCAGAGGCTGTCAAAAAGCGCGCAGCCTTTGACAGCCTCTTATTTTATTAATTCAGCAGGCTCGCCATATCGTAAAGCTTCGCGGGCTTATTATGGATAAATACCGCCGCGTTTACCGCTCCTACGGCGAAAACCTCTTTTGAAGCCGCCGAGTGGGAGAGGGTGATGACCTCATCGCGCCCGGCAAAGACAACGTCATGGTCGCCGACTATCGTACCGCCTCGGATGGAATGTATGCCCAATTCGTTTGTTTCCCGTTTTTTCCGCATGGAGTGGCGGTCATAGACATATCTTAAACTGCCGTCAAGGGTTTGATTGATTGAATCGGCAAGCATGATGGCTGTTCCGCTCGGCGCGTCAATTTTAGTGTGGTGATGCCTTTCAACAATTTCAATATCAAATTGCCCGCCTAATACTTCTGCGGCGATTTGTGAAAGCTTAACCAGCAGATTAATGCCAAGCGACATATTGAATGAGAAAAACAGCGGAAGCTGCTCGGCGGTTTTTCTTATAACAGCGATTTGCTCTTCTGTATATCCCGTTGTCGCCAGAACAAGAGGGACTCCGACGGAGAGCCCGTATTCAAGCAACTCTTTTAAAGAGCTCGGATGAGAAAAGTCTATGATTACATCGGGCTTATCCGACAGTGCGGACGGCTTTTTATATACGGGGAACTCCAAATCGCTCCCTTCGCCCGAATCAATGCCCGCAATGACCCTGCAATCATCGCGCCCGTCAACAACGGACGAAATAACCCTGCCCATTTTACCGTATGCTCCGCATATAGCTATGGAGACCATAATGAATCATTCCTTTATTATTTCAATAACCCTGCGTTTTTCAGTGCTTCCGTAAGAATGTCTTTTTTTGCCTGCTCCATACTTACCAGCGGCAGGCGGCATTCGCCCGCGTTCATACCGAGGATATTCATGGCTTCCTTTACGGGGATGGGGTTTACATCGATAAAAAGCTTATTCATGAGTTCAAGGTATTTGAGTTGCAGTTCGGCTGCTTTTTTATAGTCGCCGTCTAAGCAGGATTGCGCTGTATCATGCACGATTCGCGGAATGATATTCGCGCAGGTGCTGATAACTCCCTTGCCGCCCAATGACATAATCGGCACAATCTGGCTGTCATCTCCGCTGTAAACATCCAAGCTGTCGCCGCAGGCGGCAAGAACCCCTGCAATAAAGGCAATATTTCCGCTTGCTTCTTTTACGGCAACGATGTTGGGGTGCTTTGAAAGCTCCTTATAGGTGGATATTTCTATATTTATAACCGACCTTATGGGTATGTTATAAAGCATAATCGGGATATTAACACGGTCGGAGATTTTAGTGAAATGCGCTACAAGCCCCTTTTGCGATGTTTTGTTATAGTAAGGCGTTACCTGCAGGAGCGCGTCTGCCCCGGCTTTTTCCGCCTCAACTGACAGCCACACGGCGTAAGCGGTATCATTGCTCCCCGTTCCGGCAATAACGGGCACTCTTTTATTTACCCTTTCAACGCAATACCGCATGACCTCAACATGCTCTTCATCCGTCATGGTTGAAGCCTCGCCCGTTGTCCCGCAGACGATAACGGCATCAATTCCCTGTTCAATCTGCCAATCAATATTCTTCCCGAAAGCTTCGTAATTAATCGTTCCGTCCGAGTTCATAGGGGTAACCAAAGCAGTCCCCGCGCCTGTAAAAATAGTTTTTTTCATAAATAAACCCCCAATATTTTATTAAAAATGCTCCGATTCTAAGGTGTATGTCAGCCAGCCGTCCGATATTCTGCCGCCCATTTTTTCGTAGAAAGATATTGTGGGAGAGTCCCAGTTAAGACATTTCCACTCCATTCTTAAACAGTTTCTCTCCTTTGCAACGGTTCGCAGAAATTCAAAAAGATGCGTGCCTATGCCTTGTGCGCGAAATTTTTCTTCAATAAACATATCTTCAATATAGAGAACCCTTTTCCCGGAAAAGGCAGAAACCCTAAAATAAAAATACGTAGCCATACCGACCGCCTCGCCGCTGTTTTCAACAATGAGGGCGCGGAGTGACTTTTCGTCAAACAGCAGGTTATAAAGCTCGCTTATGGTTATGGTGCAGATATTGCTCATGTTTTTATATTCCGCAAGCTGACGGATATAATTATAAACTATCTCGGTATCGTCTTCCGTAGCTTTTCTTATCGTTACGCTCATTATGTTACATCCTTTCAAATTGAGATTCCAAACAGGTTTTTAGTCAAAAAACCCCTTAGCCGCCAGAAGCTCGGCGGTTAAAACCGCGCCTCCCGCCGCTCCTCTGATGGTGTTATGGGAAACGCAGACGAATTTATAATCATACTGAGAATCCTCGCGCAAACGCCCCAAGGATACAGCCATGCCCTTTTCAAGGTCGCGCTCCAGCTTGGTTTGGGGACGGTTATCTTCCTCGAAATAATTAAGAAACTGCTTGGGAGCGGAGGGGAGGTTCAGCTCCTGCGGAACGCCCTTATATTCGCGCCAGACTTTGAGTATTTCCTCTTTAGATGGCTTTTTGTTAAAGGAAACCCAAACCGCCGCCATATGCCCGTCCGCTACGGGAACGCGGTAGCATTGCGCGGTGAAAGATGGCTTTTGGGCGTTTACGATTACGCCGTTTTCAACCTTACCCCAAATTTTCAGCGGCTCTTGCTCTGATTTTTCCTCCTCTCCTCCGATGAAAGGGATAATATTGTCAACGATTTCCGGCATGGTTTCAAAGGTTTTGCCCGCTCCGCTTATTGCCTGATAGGTGCATACAAGAGACTTTTCCACCCCGAAATCCTCCATAAGCGGGTGAAGCGCGGGGACATAACTTTGCAATGAGCAGTTTGATTTAACAGAGATAAATCCGCGCTTTGTGCCCAGCCTTTCTCGTTGGTGCTTTATAATTTCGGTATGCTCGGGGTTAATTTCCGGGAAGAGCATGGGAACATCGGGGGTATTCCTATGGGCGGAATTGTTAGAAACAACCGGGATTTCCTCCTTGGCGTACCGCTCCTCCAAGTCGCGGATTTCGTTCTTTTTCATGTCTACAGCGCAGAAAACGAAATCAACGAGCGGGGCGATTTTTTTTATATCCGCTGTTGCGTCCAAGACAATAAGGTTTTTCATGCTCTCCGGCATAGGCGAGCCCATAGCCCATCTGCTGCCAACGGCTTCGGCGTAGGTTTTCCCCGCGCTTCTCGGAGATGCGGCAAGAGCCGTCACCTTAAACCACGGGTGGTTTTCAAGCAAAACGGCGAACCGCTGCCCCACCATACCTGTAGCCCCGACAATCCCGACATTAAACTGTTTCATAAAATCTTCCTTTCAAGCAATCTGCAAATAAAAAAAACAAAAAAACGGTTGCAAACCGATTCAACATAATGTATAATGAAAATATGAGTTTGCTTAATAAACAGTATATCACATATAGCGTAAAATGTCAATAGTTTTTTCCAATTAAGGAAAAGTTTGAGAAACAGCGAAGGGAGGCAAGCCCGCGTGTTTTCGGACAGGCTGCTGTAAACGGGTGAAAGTATGCTTAAATCTGATTTTTTTTACGAGCTGCCGGAGGAGCTTATAGCCCAAACTCCGATAGAGCCCCGCAATCATTCGCGTATGTTGGTTCTGGATAAGGAGGACGGCTCTGTTAAGCACGAGCGGTTTTACAACTTGCGTGATTATCTCAGGGAGGGCGACCTGCTGGTTATGAACGACTCCAGAGTAATCCCCGCGCGGATTTTCGGGGAGAAAGAGGGCGGCTCTGCGGTAGAATTTTTACTTTTAGAGCAAAAAGGCGATAAACGCTGGGAAACCCTTGTCCGCCCCGGCAAGAGAGCAAGGGTTGGGGATAAGCTTTATTTCGGGGGCGGAGCACTTAAAGCGGAAATCTTGGAAATCGTTGAGGGCGGAAACAGAATAGCCGAATTTGAATGTGAAGAGGATTTTTTTACGCTCTTGGAGCGGATAGGGCAGATGCCGCTTCCGCCGTATATCACCGAGGCTCTTAAAGACAAGGAGCGTTATCAGACCGTATATTCAAAAGAATCCGGCTCTGCCGCCGCTCCGACTGCGGGGCTTCATTTTACGGAGGAAATGATTTCAGATTTGCGCGGCAGCGGGGTAAATATCGCTTTTGTAACGCTCCACGTAGGTCTGGGAACTTTCCGACCCGTAAAGGAGGACAATATATCAGAGCACAAAATGCACTGCGAGCATTATAAAATCCCCAAGGAAACCGCTGAGCTAATCAACGAGACCAAATCGCGCGGCGGGCGCGTTATAGCCGTGGGTACTACCTCCTGCCGAACCTTGGAGAGCGCGGCAATTAGCGGGGCTTTTGCTGAAGCGGAGGGGTATACCGACATTTTTATCTATCCGGGGTACAGCTTTAAAGCTATAGACGGGTTGGTCACGAATTTTCATCTTCCCGAAAGCACGCTGATTATGCTGGTATCGGCGTTTGCGGGTTATGAGAGCACAAGGGCGGCTTATATATCGGCGGTTGAGGAGAAATACAGGTTTTTCAGCTTCGGGGACGCTATGTTGATAATTTAAGTATATTACATAAAAAAGGGGTATAATAATGGAAAATTGCAATTGCAAAAGGATGATGAGGGAGCTTCGCAAGTATCAAATGCTGTCGGATATGTCCGGGGATATAGTATTTGAGTATTCGGTAAAAAGCGGGAAAATTGTGTTTTCGGAAACGGTCGCGGAGCAACTGGGCAGGCAAATCTCATATGATAACATATTTGATATAATTAATGAATCATATGCTATTTTTGATGAGGACCGTGAGGAGCTGTCCGGCTTGATGCGCTCTATTTCACCGCAAAACCCAAGGTTTATATCGGAAATGCGTATTATACTGCCGGACGGGGAATTCGTTTGGTATGAGCTTTACGTTAACTCTATATGGGATATAGAGGACGGCGACAGCGGCGTTATTTTCGGAAAGCTTGTAAATATTGACAGAAGAAAGCGCGAAACAGACAAGTGGCGCATAGCCGCCGACACGGACCCGCTGACAAAACTTCTGAATAAAAGGGCTTTCCAAAGCCGCGTAACCGCCGCGCTTAAATCAGAGGAATCGATGGATTCGGCACTATTCTTCATTGACCTTGACAACTTTAAGGGAATTAACGACACCTTCGGACATCAGTTCGGGGATGAGGTGCTGATTAATTTGGCGGGGGCGATTAGCAGGTCGGTGCGCGCTACCGATATTGCAGGCAGGATAGGCGGCGATGAATTTGCAATTTTTATAAGAGGTATCGGCAGCATAGATAATATAGAGCATAAAGCAGGCTTGCTTTCTAAAATACTTCGCTATGAGCATGAGGACTATCGTATTTCGGGAAGCATAGGGATAGCCAGATTTCCCTTTGACGCTGACAATTATGCTTCGCTGCTTTCCAATGCTGACAAGGCACTGTATCATATGAAGAACGATGGTAAGGACGGGTATGTTTTCTATAACCGCGAGCATGACAGCGACCGCTTTACCTCGCGTTTAACAGAGACGGAAAGCTAAGGGGTTGTTTATCGACTCAAAGCTGTGTTCATATTTATTTAATAAAAAGTTAATACAAAAAACACTTGACATGACTTGCCATACGTGATATAATGAAAAAACACTCTGCTTCACGGGTAGTGACAAAAGAGTGTAAGAAATGACGTTTTACATGGGCTTTTAAGCAAGCATTTCGGTTATACCCAGAACCTTGAAAATTGAACAATGCACAAGAACTTGAGAAGAAAAGAACCCTTGAAATTCTTGAAAGATTTTTGCCTGTTTTTGGGATTGAAAAAAACAGGAAGTCAGAGTAATATCTGAGTCGATTTTAGGCTTGGGAGCGAATTGTTTGCTATGGCAAAGAAGGAGTGAACAAGTTAAAATACAAACTTTTTTAATAAAGAGTTTGATCCTGGCTCAGGACGAACGCTGGCGGCACGCTTAACACATGCAAGTCGAACGGAGTCGTGCAAAGCACTGTGTGCTTTTCAATTGACAATTGGAGAGAAAAGCATAGAGTGCTTTGAACGACTTAGTGGCGGACGGGTGAGTAACACGTGAGCAACCTGCCTTTAAGCTTGGAATAACGTCCGGAAACGGACGCTAATACCGAATAAAATACAGATGTCGCATGGCAATTGTATCAAAGATTTATCGCTTAGAGATGGGCTCGCGCCTGATTAGCTAGTTGGTAAGGTAACGGCTTACCAAGGCAACGATCAGTAGCCGGACTGAGAGGTTGGCCGGCCACATTGGAACTGAGACACGGTCCAGACTCCTACGGGAGGCAGCAGTGGGGAATATTGCACAATGGGCGGAAGCCTGATGCAGCGATGCCGCGTGAGGGAAGAAGGTTTTCGGATTGTAAACCTCTGTTCTTAGGGACGATAATGACGGTACCTGAGAAGAAAGCTCCGGCTAACTACGTGCCAGCAGCCGCGGTAATACGTAGGGAGCGAGCGTTGTCCGGAATTACTGGGTGTAAAGGGAGTGTAGGCGGGATAGCAAGTTAGGCGTGAAATGTATGGGCTCAACCCATAAACTGCGCTTAAAACTGCTGTTCTTGAGTGAAGTAGAGGCAGACGGAATTCCTAGTGTAGCGGTGAAATGCGTAGATATTAGGAGGAACATCAGTGGCGAAGGCGGTCTGCTGGGCTTTTACTGACGCTGAGGCTCGAAAGCGTGGGGAGCAAACAGGATTAGATACCCTGGTAGTCCACGCTGTAAACGATGATTACTAGGTGTGGGGGGGGCTGACCCCTT
>Ga0099364_10000366_pt1 | contig 75530 bp, 72 predicted proteins | sample TergutTh196P3_FD_73070 | JGI IMG/M metagenome (GOLD analysis project Ga0099364, IMG submission 73070) | Microcerotermes parvus P3 segment gut microbial communities from Pointe-Noire, Republic of the Congo - Th196 P3 | ecosystem: Host-associated > Arthropoda: Insects > Digestive system > Gut ...
AAAGAATCGGATGCAGAAACCCCCGCCGCCACAATTCCGTCTAGCGTTTCTGTTACCCATGTGCATTGATCCCAACCGTTTCCGCCAAAGTTCTTTTTCCATACTACATTACCGTTGTTGTCATATTTTACAATAATGGCGTCTTGGCCGCCTTTACCCAAAATGCCTGTCCAGTCGCCGTTGCCAAAAGAAGTGGATGCGGAATGTCCCACTGCCACAACCCCGTCCGATACTGCCGTTACCGCATAATAAAGATCATCGCCATTTCCTCCAAAATGCTTTTTCCATACCACATCGCCATTTCGGTCATATTTCACAATAATGGCGTCTTGTCCTCCTTTTCCTTCAACTCCAGTCCAATCACCGTTGCCAAAAGAATCGAAACCGGAAAATCCCACTGCAACATATCCGTTAAGTACAGTCGTTGCTGCATAATACACATCGTCGCCGTTTCCGCCGAAATTCTTACACCATAGTATCTCACTCTGGGTATAAGCTCCATAGCCATAGTTTACAATAGTGGCGTCTCGACCGCCTTTCCCTGCAACATCTTCCCAATCGCCATTACCAAAGGATGCTTCATCAGAGTATCCCACTGCAACAAATCCATCGGCTTTTGACGTTGCCACAGTTACCGAAGCATAAAAATCATCACCATACCCACCAAAATTATTGCTCCATGCTACATGGTAATCCTGCGCAACAACAGGTAGCGATGAAAAGAGAAAAACCAGTCCTGTTAACATAACAGAGACCGCAATAAACCGTAATTTTTTAAATCGTTCCATAACAATACTTTTTTTAATTAATATTTTTTATCAACTATTTCTATATCAACTTAATAACAAACATTCATCCCACGTGGGTTCTACTTCATAATAATACATCAACAATGCCAACCCAATCCCTGCAATTCCCTCAAGTAATCCATAAGAATTCGCCCAACCTTTTTCTTCCCCATACCACATCTTATATCCTGCCAAACCGTCTGCAAAGATAGACATTTTTATTGTTTGTTCAAACCAATAATTAGCGGCATTTTTAAATTCCGGAATTTTGGTATTCCACCACACACGGTAGAAAACATGACCAATTCCAGCAGAACCATGACACAAACCGGCATCATTCACAAAATTTTTTCTCAAATCTCTCCTTTTTTCGGCTGCAAATAACAATACTTCCAACGCTTTGTTCTTCCATATTTCATTTCGTAAAGCAATTCCTGCCTGCCACAATGCCATGGCTATCCCTAAATCCCCATAGCACCACCCCAAGCGACTGCCATGTAGTTGCTCCATGCTTTCAATGGCAAAACTTGGGAAACAAGAACCATATTTATCCTTGTCTATTTCCTGTTCTATAATATAATTTACACAGCCTTGTAGCAAATTTTTAATCATTTCTTGGTCTATTCCTTTTATACCATATAATTTACTCAGTATAACAGCTATGCTTGACATGCCATGGGAGAGTGATATATTATATCCTTTTTTTTGCGTTTCATGCTCTATTACCGAAATCCATTTAATAGCGCCTGTTGATTGTTTTTCACTCAGCATGTTTAGTTGTGTGATAAATTTTTGTAATATGGGTAATAAACTTTCATTTTTTTGTAGGCGACTGATAAAATACAGCGCTATGCCCGAAGCGCCATGCAAAAAATCATAATTGCCGCTTTTCATTTCAGAATCCAAGACATAAGAAAGAACAGAATCAACATCTTCCAATAAAATATTGGTATTGTAGTGAATAAATCCTCTTTTTTCCAAATGTTCAAGCGCCCAACCAATACCGGATAATCCGTTACAAAAAGTAAAAATATAACTATCCGCTTTTTCTATCTCTTCAAAAATATTTTCTATGGTTTTTATTCCCTCTCTTTCGAATTTTCTTTTATTGGAATGGATAGCATACAGCGACAAAGCCATGGATAATCCCATTTGTCCTGCTAACAATCCGAAATCTAAACAATGAGGTGTTTTTTTTGAAAAGACATGGAAGATGTCAATAATTTTTTGATCGACTGTAAACATACCCGCAAAAAAATAAAATGCCCATAATGAAAACCCATAGGCACATTATGGGCATTAACAATTTGTCCATTCTTTTTAGACTATCAAAATGGGCTTATGCACAGAGGACAGTTGCTTAGTTCCACAGATATTACTATTGGAGGGCACTGACATGTCGCTTGAGGTGGAATAGTTTTACAATCGGCCTCAAAAGTCGCACACACCCCACCGCCTTTTACCCTGTTCATACTATCATCGTTCAATGTTGCGATGACTTCTTTGTTTAAATTTAACTTTTTCATTTCGTAAAAAATTTTAATTAATAATTATGTTATTTGTGGGGTAAAGGTAAGCCCCTTTTTCATACTGTGGTTAAAAATTTCGTGAATAATTTTCACGTTTGCGTGAATAATTCTCACGGATTATATCCATATCATATATGATTTTCTCCTTATTATAAATCAGATACGGAAACATATATTATGCTGTATTACAGCGATGTAATAAAATATTCTTTTATGTTTATTGATAAATTATAGTTATTGTTGTAACATTTTTTTGCCATTATGCAAATATTTCCCGTGAATTTTTTTCACGTTTGCGTGAATAATTTTCACGGAGTTCCGGCGTGTTTATCACCGTTGCAAGCGAAAAACCTTTACAGACTCCCTGTCGGCGTGGTGGTGTGTAATTCGCACCGATGAGGAAGTAACATCAAACGTATATCGCTCCGGCAGGATACTTTCCTGTTCGGGGTTTAACAGAGCGAAGATTTTATCGAGAAAGTTATGCTCCAACGCTACAGATATTAAAATCAGTTGCACAAGGTTCATATTGTTTTCTCTTGTGCATATATCGGTAATATTGCTGCGGTCGCAGTCAATGATATGGGCTAAATCTTGTTTGGAAAAACTACCGGCTTCCAAAACCATACGAATATCTTCGCCTATATTGAGTTTGTCCAAACTATGGCGCATTTCTTTAACCGCTTCTTGTCGTTCTTTTACGAGAAGACCTTTGTTATTCTCTTTTTTCATTGCTTTTCTGTTTTTATTGCAATAAAAATAGCGCGGAAAAACCTGCCTGAACATCAGGTTTCCACGCCTCTACATCCGACAAGTTCCTCCACGCCGCACATAGCGGCTTTTACTAACTTACTCTTGATGTAGGACCCTTTTTTCAAAGAGTCAAAGAAGTGGAAAATGATGTTCAAGAACAGCTGTAATCGCTATTTCAATATGTTTTCCTTGGTGCTTCTCAGCATGCTATTTTTACGCTTTATGTCATTACAAAATATTTTTAGATTTTTATTGGTGCAAAGATACGATTTAATTGGGAGTTGAAAGTTGAAAAATTGAAAGTTTAACCTGTCTGCGTGTAATTCAAAAAAAACATGTACCTTTGCAGTCGTAAAACACATAGTTATGCACATAGCCAATCCTATATACGACGTAGTTTTCAAATACATGCTCGAAGACAATAAGGTGGCAAAGCTTTTTCTTTCGGCTATCATTGGCGAGCGTATCGCGGAGTTGGATTTTAGCGCCCAGGAGAAGACGGTAGAACTTCAAAAGAGTGCGAAAAGAGGTTCGACCCTGACGGTTTGCCGTTTTGACTTTTCGGCAAAAATAGCCACCGACACCGGCTTCAAGACGGTGATCATCGAATTGCAGAAAGCCAAACTTCAGTCCGACCTGATGCGTTTTCGGCGCTATTTGGGCGTTCAGTACCAAAATCCGAACAACAGTTATGACGAAAAACAGGAAAAGGCGCGTCAGATCTACTGCATCTACTTTCTTTCCTACGGCATGGATCTCCCCTCACGTCCCGTTCTGAAAGTGAATTACACGGTAGAAGACGCTTACACCGGCGATGAGTTTCCCGCATCGGGCGAATTTGTATCAGGGCTTCATCACCGGTCGTGGATTGTACAGATTAGTGAACTGAAACAGCATCGCCGCAATGACCTTGAGAAAATATTGAGCATCTTCGACCAAAGTAATGTTACGGATATTCGATATGTTTTAGATGTTGACGAAGAGGCTTTCCCCGAAGAGTATAGACAGATTATCCGTCGTTTGCGCAAAGCGATGGAAGACCCCAAAAAGAGACGGGAAATGGAATTGGAAGACGACATCATCAAAGAACTCCAAGACAAAGAGCGTCAGATAGAAGAAAAAGACAAAGCGCTGGAAGAAAAAGACCAAACTATTGCCGACAAAGAGCAAACCATTGCCGACAATGCCAAAACCATCGCCGACAAGGATCAAACCATTGCCGACAAGGACCAAACCATCGCCGAATTGGAAAAGGAAATTGCCAAACTGAAACTAAAATAACCGGCTAAGTGGGAATGATTGCAATCCCGTTGCTAAACACCACCAACTGCGCAATCAAAATCAGCGTTACAACCCCCAGATTCTGATTGCTAATCCCATAATTCACAATGCCTTGCGTCAAAAACGGAAATATCAACTGCAACAGCGATCCCAACACCAAAAAAAGCAGAAAGCAGAAAGTGTGAAAGGAAAATGCAGAAAGCGGAGTGGCAGCAAATGACTTTTCTGCTTTCTGCTTTCTGCTTTTCCCCCGCTCGTCCTCCTGCTCGGAACGCCGACGTCGGTTCTAGCAATAAGGCGATACCACTCACGGCGTGTTCTGTTTTATATCCTCCACAGTTTTTCCCACCCCAGATCGGCAAAACACGGACCGTGCGTTGCTTCGGAGAATTTAATGTCGTTGTGCGTCCCGTTCCATTCCATCAGTTGTATTGTTTCATTTTTATCTACAACTAAGTCCCAACCTACTGAACGACAGTAAGGTACGGAGTGATGTGTCTTTGTTACGTATGCCACACATTCGTGAAATTTCGGTATCTCTTTCCCTGCAAACAGCGTATTTGTATCGGGATGACGCTCTATGGAACGCCAATCGGTCAAATAGCCTTTTTCGTAGAGTTTGCCGCTTTTTAAGTCCACCGGGACTTTAATAGCCGTTGCCGATTTGACATGTGTGTCTTTGTTCCGGCCAATCCTTAGATATGCCGCCCGACAAGAGACGTTTCCATCGTCTTCAACAACGCTGGTCAGGCGCAAGGTAACGGCGGAGTTGGGCATTAATTCATCAAAAAAATCGTGTTGTTTGATATATTTTTGAAAGACGCCATTTCCCGTTTTGCCTATTTTTTCTATATCAAATGTTCCTTTATCGAGAAAATGTATTCCTTTTCCTTGCAATGAGTTATCTGCTTTATAAACAACGTTGTCGTCATGTTTGAAAATATATTTCGCTACGGTTTCGGGAGGCAACACTTCCCATGCGGGGGAAAAAAACAATCCGTTGACATGATATGCTATATCCGGCAATCTATCCGTATTCAACAGTTTGGCTGACAATGAATTAGCCTTTGCTATTTCGCCATAAAGACCTTTCATTTTCGGCACAACGACCCATCCGTAGTAATTATCCGGCATCCATCCCTCTTTAAATTCTCCCGCTACCGCCGCATATACATTCAGCCACGGAGCATAACCCGTCCAGCCCAATACATCATGCGCATACTCTTTGGCGCGTTTTTTCAGATGTTGGCTTATCTTACCTTTTTCAGATTCAATACTTTTCAGCAATGCCTCCGCCTCTACCTTATGCAGGCGATGATAACGAATCCATCGCACTTTTTGCAGAACCTTTTTGACTACCGATTCGGGTGTATTATTCATGACGGCAAAGGTACTAAAAAAACAAATGCTCTATCAATATCTTAACTCCCAATATCACCAAAACCGCCCCGCCGATAAATTCTGCCTTGGATTTGAACTTTGTCCCAAAGACATTTCCGATTTTTACGCCACACATTGACAAACAGAGAGTTACAACGCCTATTATGATGATTGACTTCCAAATATCTACGTCTAAAAACGCAAATGTTATCCCGACAGCCAAAGCGTCTATGCTTGTCGCTATTGCCAATAACAACATCGTGGAAAATTGAAAGGGATTCCCTTTCGTCTTTTCTTTCTCTTTTGAAAAACTCTCTTTTATCATTTTTCCGCCAATAAGTACAAGAAGCGCAAATGCAACCCAGTGGTCTAACTCTTGGATTTTATGGGCAAAATATGTTCCGGCGAAATATCCGGCAAGCGGCATAATCATCTGAAAAAGACCAAAATAGACTCCGGGAATTAAAAATTCCTTTATTTTTGGTCTCTTTACCGACAACCCCAGCGTGATGGAGACGGCAAACGCATCCATAGACAAACCGAGCGCGATTAAGATGATTTCCGGCAGTCTCATTTAACTCTATAACTCTCCCCTGCCTTGCGTCCTGCGTCCAGTGCGGCTAAGTTGGCTTGCACGACTTCGTCGCCTTTTCGTCCGAAGTTAGTCATGACGGCTTTTTTAAACTCCTCATAATCAATGTCCAAGTGCAGCGATGCAGCGCCGAGGATGACCATGTTGGCGGCTTTGGCGTTGCCGAGATCTTTGGCGATGGCGTCGGCATTGATGGCGATGTGGTTTTTAATCTTGGCGACCTCTTTCATCACTTCTGCCTCCGCCGGATAGTTCGGAATGTTGACAAAAGGCGTGGTATTGGTAATCAGCCAGCCCGTTTCGGGATTGAGGTACGGGAGATAACGCAACGACTCCATCGGTTCGACGGAAATAATCATGTCTGCCTGTCCCATAGGGATGAGGTCGGAGAAAATCGGTTTGTCGGCAATGCGGAGGTGCGACTGCACGTCGCCACCACGCTGGCTCATTCCGTGCACTTCGGCTTGTTTCACGTACAGGTCTTTTGCAACTACGGCGGTTCCGATGATGGTGGCGATGCTCAAGATTCCTTGTCCGCCAACGCCTGCTAATATGATGTCTTTTTTCATTACTATATTATTATATGTTAAACGAATTATTTTTTCTCTGCAAATTTTTCGCGCATACGTTTGTTGAGCGTCTGGATACATTCGCGGCGCGGGATGATGACCGAAACGCCGTCGTAAGCCAACTCTTCAGCCATGATTTTCACCATCTCTTCGTGGTTTTTGCGCAACGGTTTCACGATGCGGATGTGTTCTTTTTCAACGCCGAGCCCCTCGCAAATCCGTTCTATTTTTCCTTGCGCCGACGATGACTGTCCGCCGGTCATGGCTGTGGTTTCGTTGTCTAAGATGATGATGGTTACCGGGGCTTTGTCGTTGACGCAATCGAGCAATCCGGTGATTCCGCTGTGGGTGAAGGTGGAATCGCCAATGACAGCAACGGCGGGAACTAAACCTGCGTCGGCAGCGCCTTTCGCCATGGTAACGGAAGCGCCCATGTCCACGCAGGAATAGATGGCGTAGTACGGCGGCAGGAATCCCAAAGTGTAACAACCGATGTCGGAGAAGACGCGACCTTTGCCATACGGCTGTAAGGCTTCGTTCAGGGCGTTGTAGGAATCAATATGTGGACAGCCGTCGCACAGTTTCGGTGGACGCGGCGTTACCAACTCCGGAATGGGAACTCCGCAGGTGTCTTTTTTGCCGAGCGCCTTGGCAACGAGGTTGGGATTTAATTCTCCCGCGCGGTTCAAAGCGCCGTCCAAGCGTCCTAAAACCTTAACGTCGCGGTTTAAGATGCCCCGAAGTTGTTCTTCGATAACCGGCATTCCCTCTTCCAACACCAAGATTTTTTCACAGGAATCCACCAACTTGGCAATCCACTGCGTCGGCAATGGGTATTGCGAGATTTTTAGTACCGGATAAGGACATTTTTCGTCTTTGAAATTTTCCATCAGGTAGTTGTAGGCGATGCCACTTGCAATGATTCCCAACGACTTGTCGTCGCCGTCAATATATTGATTGAATCCGCTCTCCATGCCGGCTTTTTCCAAATCGGCTTGTTTTCCAATCAGTTGGTTGTAATTTCTGCGTGCGACGGCAGGCAAAAGAACGAACTGATTGGCGTTTTCGGGCAGTTTCAACCCGTTCTGTGCCAATCCCTCCTTGCGAACTACGCCGGAACGGGAGTGCGCCAAGCGGGTGGTGATGCGCAACATCACCGGCAACTTCGTACGCTCGGACAATTCGTAGCCGTAGCGCACCATGTCGTAGGCTTCTTGTTGGTTCGAGGGTTCCAACACCGGCAACAAAGCGAACTTGGCGTAAAAACGGGAATCTTGTTCGTTTTGGCTGGAGTGCATGGATGGGTCGTCGGCAGCAACGAAGATAAATCCTCCGTTGACGCCCGTGATGCCGGAGTTGACATAAGCGTCGGCAGCAACGTTCACGCCCACGTGTTTCATGCAGCACATCGTTCGCTTGCCGGCGTATGACATCCCTAAAGCGGCTTCGTAAGCGGTCTTTTCGTTGGCAGACCATTTGCTACGGATGCCTTTCTCTTTGGCTTCCTTCGACTGTTGAACAAACTCTGTTATCTCTGTTGACGGCGTCCCGGGATAGGCAAAAATACCCGACATCCCCGCGTCAATCGCTCCTTGAGCAATGGCTTCATCTCCAAGTAATATGACTTTTTTCATCTGTATTAATTTAGATTAGTTATTTTTTAAAATTATGCGTTGCAAAAGTACGACGTTTTTGTGAGATTGCAAAAAAAAATGTACTTTTGCAATGTTAAATCATTCGAAAATGAAAATATTATCATCCCAACAAATTCGTGAATTAGACCAATTCACCATCGCAAACGAACCCATCGCCTCTATTGACCTGATGGAAAGGGCGGCGTCCGCCTGTGTTGATTATCTATTTGAAAATGACCACCTTATACTCGGAAAGACCATCAAAGTCTTTGCAGGACGCGGCAACAACGGTGGCGACGGCTTAGTCATCGCCCGAAAACTTGCCGAAGAAGGATACCCCGTGTACGTCTATTGCGTCCGAACCATCAACAAGCATACCGACGATTTCTTTCTAAACCTTGAGCGACTGCAACAGCAGGGGAAAGCAACTATCGTTGACATTGACAGTTCCGACTGCATCCCGCAACTCTACGAAAACGACGTCGTCATTGACGCCATGCTCGGCTCCGGACTTACCCGACCGATCGAAGGTCTCATGGCAGACCTCATCGAACATATCAACAAAAACGCTTACATGACCATCGCCGTTGACATCCCGTCGGGATTGTATTGCGACAGAACAAGTTTGGAGAACGGCCGCTACATCATCAAAGCCAACCTCACCCTGTCGTTCTTACCGGTGAAATTGGCGTTTTTATTTCAGGAAAACCATCCGTACTACGGGGAGGTCGAGTGTTTGGATATCGGACTCTCTTCGCAATATCTCCACGATGTTGAGGTAAAAAATTACGTCATTTCGCAAGAAATGGTCTCGCCGTACCTTGTGGCACGTGAGAAGTTTTCCCATAAGCGTCATTACGGTCATGCCTTAATCGTTGCGGGAAGTTACGGAATGTTTGGCGCCGCGGTGCTGGCAACGGGCGCAGCGCTGAGAAGCGGCGCGGGATTGGTAACGACGCACGCAGCCAAGACAGGCGTCGAGATTTTACAGATACGCCACCCCGAAGCCATCGTCTCCGTTGACGAACACGATTACTGTTTTTCCCACATCCGCCACCTCGAACAATACAGCGCCATCGGCATCGGACCCGGCTTGGGACGAGCGCCGGAAACAGCCAACGCCCTGAAAATGCTGATACAAAACTACCATAAACCCATCGTCTTCGATGCCGACGCCATCAACATCCTGTCGGAAAATCCCACGTGGCTCTCTTTCATCCCCAAAGGCTGCATCTTCACGCCGCACCTGAAAGAGTTTGAACGGTTGGTCGGCACATCGTCCGACGACTTTGAACGTAATGCCAAACAGCGCGACTTTTCAGCACGCTACAACGCTTACGTAGTGTTAAAGGGCGCGCACACAGCCATCACCGCTCCCGATGGCAGTTGCTATTTCAACATCACCGGAACGCCCGGCATGGCAACCGCCGGCAGCGGCGACGTGCTCACCGGACTCATCACCGGACTGCTCGCACAAGGTCATCATCCGAAAACTGCTGCCGTTACCGGCGTCTATTTGCACGGAGTCGCCGGATGCCTCGCTGCAAAGAAATTCGGGGAGGCAGCCATGATCGCGGGGGATATCGTACAACACATCGGAGAGGCGTTCTTGAGTGTACGCTTTCCCCGACTTTGACGGCTCTTTTTGCTAAGTGCTTCAATAACAACCAACCGTCTTATGATATTTTAAGGAACGACTAGTTAGTCGTCGTGTCTTCATATCTTTGTGCTTTCGTGTTTTCTTTTTTTGAATATGATCGTCAACCCCGAAAGAAGAATATAAAACAATATAACAACCGGCAACGCATTATTCCTATGCAGAACCATCATCATAATCGCACAGATGAGGAAAATATAACGTATTTTGTTCCCTTTGCGTTTGAGGTTTTTGAATTTGAGCGAGAACAGCGGGATTTCCGTAACCAACAGCAGCGAGAATATCACCGTCAGCACCGGCAACAGCCACGGCAATTCCAACAGCGAAAGTAGAAAGGGATTATCAATGAACGGCATACCGGCGAAGAAAAGGGCATTAGCCGGCGTGGGCAGTCCCAGAAATCCGGTGGTTTGGCGCTCGTCGAGGTTGAACTTGGCTAAGCGCAAAGCAGAGAAGACGGGAATCAAAACAGCCAACAGCGGAATCCAACTCTGTCCGCCAAAGTCGTTGAGCGCCATTGTGTTATCGAGCATCATTTTATATACCATCACGCCGGGCGCCACCCCGAAGGTAACGACGTCGCACAACGAGTCCAACTCCTTGCCGAAAGCGCCCGATACTTTCAACAAGCGTGCCACCGCCCCGTCGCAAAAGTCGAACAGGGCGCCGGCAAAGATAAAACAGGCTGCCGTCTGCAAATTCCACCGGAAGACGGCGATGACGGCAAGCGTCCCGCACGCAATATTCAGTGCGGTGATAACATTGGGGATGTGTTTTTTAAGGGTCATAAATCAAGTAAATATAATATATCGGAATCCTTATTGAAATCATACTTTTTATAATCTTCCCAATTGAGCATTATGTCGGGATAGAAAATTTTTGCTCGCCGGTCATTTGCCGGTAAAAAAAACTGAAATGAGTTTGATATAGAGCCTTTTATCTGTGTTAGTGGAAGTTGAAACGGAGTCATCTCCATATATGCGTTGGGGGCTTGTTCCGAAGGAACTCCAATTAAAGTTGCCCCCATTTTCCAAAGGTAAAACGCATAATGGAACGCCGCGCTAAATGTTTGCTGATTGGTTATCACAAATACTTTTTCGGGAGAATATACCGGTTTCCCGTCTAAATATTTTATATAATCGGAAGCCTCTCCCAAAGCATTATTAATAAGTTTGCTTCGACGTTCTGCAATATCTATATTTTCGTCAAAGTCTAATAGCGAAAGGTAATCGCCAATTTGGTAATTGCTCTGGTTTTTATCATTAAAGTCTTCGAGGGTGGTGTTAAGTTTTTTCAGATATAAATCGGAAACCAATCTGTAAAGGCATACATCCATGTTTTTTTCGAGATAAGCGTCTCCATATAACATATATAAAGTGGGATAGACGATTGGTGTAAATCCGCCTCCATTGCTTCGTAAATCTATAATCAGATATTTAGCATTGTCTGTCTTCATCTGCTCAAGCATCTGTCTGAAAACGTCTGATAGATTGGGAATGGCGGCAATAGCCTCATCAATATTGTCCGGCATCTCTTTTTTTAGGTCGTATGTATAAAAATTTTGCAATATATTTTCCATTTGCCCCCAACCATTATCTTTCATATATGTAAAAGGCTCCCTTGCCATAACGGTTGACATTTTGAAATACATAACTTGTTTGCCTTCATCTAAATAATCGTGAAATAAAAAATCGTCTTGTATCTTCGCGTATTTTGGAATTTCCGTCATTTCAACATTTGCACAACTATCTATAGAAATATACATCAATTCTATTGTTTCCGTATTTCCATCTAATGTTTCCAAAATAATGGATGCTTTTTCTTGCATATCGGGAAGCAAACTTCTCATTTGCCTGTAATTCCTGAGCCATATTGATAACCAATTATACTTACCATAAATATTCTCCATCGGACGCAATTTCCCTACATCTTTGCATAGTTCAGATAACGAAACTCCATTGATGCCGTGAAATTTACTGCCAATGAATTTTTCCTTATCCTTGGATATTTTTGACACAATTAAACCATCCTGTATCACCATAAATTCTATGGGAAGACGCAGATTGGCAACATCTGTATTTGACGGTATGCTTTCTATGGACGTATGCCCATCTTCCAAATTAGATATAAAGGACAATACTAAAGAGGTAAATTCATCTAATGTGGCGCCATTTCTTAACTGCTGTTCCATGTCAGACGCCTCCTTGTGAAAAAACACTTTCCCTCCAAATCCCGTATATGGGTCAGGATGTGTTTCTTCCAATAATTTTATAAAGTACTTAAAGTCAGCAGTTAATGTATCCCCCGATACTCGCTGACCGTGTACATTGTTCATAAAAACCGCAAGACTCAATGATAAGGTCAATAACGCCAAACATGTCTTCCCGCACGCAATATTCAGTGCGGTGATAACATTGGGGATGTGTCTTTTTATGGTCATATATTCAGTGTTTCTTTGGCTGCAAAGGTACAAAATGTTTTTTATAAACAACAAAAAAATCGAAAAATGTTTTTTATAGACAACAAAAAAATCGTACCATTATCCTTATTCGATCATCCTAAAAACATAGCCGCATGAACGGCAACGATGTTGTCGTCGAAATAGTGAGTTTCTTCGTCATTCGATAGCAGAAACGCTTTTTTTACAGGTTTGTCCAATATTTCTTCCAACCCGACAAGATGTCGGGCGTCAACTTTGTTCACTTTACTAGCCATTTTTATTTCAAAAACAAAGATACAACTTTTTTGTTAATTCCAAATATTAATGAGATTTCGAGCGAAGCGAGAAATGACAATGTGTGCTTTGGGAAAGAGGGGCGGTGTCTCAAAAGTGTTTTAGCACGCAGATGACGCAGATTTGATGATATTTAAATTTAATCTCACATCTTGCAATATTTCGTATCTTTGCAAAAAATTATAATTATAAATAAAATGAAACGAGATCAGGTAGTTTTTGACATTATTGCCGCTGAGAGAAGACGGCAAATGGAAGGTATTGAATTGATTGCATCCGAAAACTTTGTCAGCGAACAGGTGATGGAGGCAATGGGGTCAGTGATGACCAACAAGTATGCCGAAGGATATCCGGGCAAACGCTACTACGGTGGCTGTCAGGAAGTTGACAAAACGGAGCAGTTGGCGATTGACAGAGTGTGTCAGTTGTTTGGGGCGGAGTATGCCAATGTGCAGCCTCACTCCGGCGCTCAGGCTAACATGGCGGTCTTTTTGGCGTGTTTGAAACCCGGCGACAAGTTCATGGGATTGGACTTGGCGCACGGCGGACATCTCTCGCACGGCTCGCCGGTCAACTCGTCCGGCATTCTTTATAATCCGATTGCCTATCAGGTAGAGGAAGCAACGGGAAAGATTGACTACGACAAAATGGAACAGAAAGCGTTGGAAGAAAAACCAAAACTGCTCTTGGCAGGCGCTTCGGCATACAGTCGGGATTGGGATTTTGCCCGTATGCGGCAGATTGCCGACAAAATCGGCGCCATCCTGATGGCAGACATTAGTCATCCCGCCGGACTGATTGCACGCGGATTGCTCAACAATCCTATTCCGCACTGCCACATCATCACAACGACAACACACAAAACCCTTCGCGGACCACGCGGCGGATTGATTCTCATCGGAAAAGACTTTGACAACCCGTGGGGATACGCCACACCCAAAGGCGAGATAAAGAAAATGTCGCAACTGATTGACTCTGCGGTATTTCCGGGCATTCAAGGCGGTCCGTTGGAACATGTCATTGCTGCAAAAGCAGTCGCCTTCGGTGAAGCGCTCTCCGACGACTATCTGGCTTATATCCGGCAAGTTCAGAAAAATGCAGCCGTCATGAGCCAGGCTTTCGTGGACAAAGGATACAAAGTCATCAGTGGTGGGACGGATAACCATCTGATGTTGATTGACTTGCGCTCAAAATTCCCGGAAATAACCGGAAAATTGGTCGAAAATACTTTGGTAAAAGCCGACATCACCATCAACAAAAACATGGTGCCGTTCGATAGTCGTAGCCCGTTCCAGACATCGGGCATCCGCATCGGAACGCCGGCCATCACCACGCGCGGACTGAAAGAAGAACACATGGGTATCATCGTAGATTTGGTTGACGAGGTGATTAGCAATATTGACAACGAAACCGTCATAGCCTCTGTGCGTCAAGAGGTTAATGAACTAATGCATGGGTTTCCACTGTTTAAATAAAGAACAAGCGGAAGAATTATTATGGGTTGCCGAATGAAAAAAGTAATCATCCTTACCGGCGCCGGAATCAGCGCAGAGAGCGGTATAAAGACGTTTCGCGACAGCGACGGACTGTGGGAAAACTATCCCATAGAAGACGTTGCCACGCCCGAAGGCTGGAGGCGTAATCCCGAATTGGTTTTAAAATTTTATAACGAGCGACGAAAACAACTCTCCGAAGTCGTTCCTAATGACGCACATACGGCGCTTCAGCGGTTAGAGGCGCGGTACGACGTTCAGATTATCACGCAGAACGTGGACAACCTTCACGAGCGTGCCGGCTCGTCGAAGATATTGCATCTGCACGGATTACTCACGCAGGCGCGGAGTTCCGTTGACGATTCTTTGGTATATGACATCGGCGAGAAAGCGATAGCGATGGGCGACGTCTGCGAAAAAGGCTCGCAGTTGCGTCCGCACATCGTCTGGTTCGGCGAGATGGTGCCCAATATCGAAATTGCGGCGCGGATGGTCGAAAAATCTGATATTCTGGTGATTATCGGGACTTCTTTGGTCGTTTATCCGGCGGCGGGATTGTTGAACTACGCACCCAAATATTGCCGCAAATTCCTGATTGACCCCAATGCACCCGCCATGAGCCATGTCCCACAGATGACCATCATGAAAGAAAAAGCCGGAACGGGCGTACCCAAATTAGTAGATAAGTTATTGAATGAGAATTAATATCAACAGCCCCAACGCTCAGGAAGCATTCGACAAAGCCGCGCGTTATTGCTGTGCCGAAGAACGGTGCCGCTCGCAGGTGATAGAGAAACTGAAGCAGTGGAACGTCCCGCCGGAAATGACCGATGGACTGCTGTTGGGTTTGGAAAATGCCGACTTTCTGAACGAAAATCGCTATGCCGAGTTGTTTGTCCGCAGCAAAGTACGTCAAAACAACTGGGGACGCCACAAAATCACCTATGCCCTGAAAGCAGCCGGCGTCAAACCCGACAGCATCCGACACGGACTTTCGCTCTTGGACGAACAAACCTACTTAGACGCTCTCAACAACGTCGTCCGAAAGGCGCAAAGGCTCATTCACGAAAGCAATCCGGCGCTCAAACAGAAAAAAATCGTACAACACGCCGTCTCAAAGGGCTTTGAAACGGATTTGATACTTCACATACTTCATGGGGAAAACTAAATTGAAATGCAGATGAATAAAAAATTAATCAACGGAATACAGCAAATAGGCGTTGGCACGGACGATGCCGACCGCACCTTTCAATGGTATGCCGTCGTCATGGGCGCCGACATTCCCGTTTTTGAAGACAGCAACGAAGCCACCTACATGGCGCCTTACATGGGCGGAACGTCGCACAAGAAAAAAGCCATTCTGGCGGTAAATCTCCAAGGCGGCGGAGGCTACGAACACTGGCAATATCTTGACCGTCAACCCTCTTTCCCAAGCGAGGCGGTACGGATGGGCGACTTCGGAATCAACGTCGCAGCCATAAAATCGCAAAATATCGAACGTTCGTTTCAACGGATGAAAGGACTCGGCATAACGTTGCTCTCCGACATTGTTACCGCTCCCGACCAAAAACGGTGTTTTTACGTGCAAGATCCGTGGCGTAATATGTTGCAGGTCAAAGAGTCTTCCGAGTGGTTTCTGAAAGGGAAAAACGACGTGGGCGGCGTGTTCGGCTGCATCATCGGCGTCTCCGACATCGAAAAATCGAAAAAACTCTACTCCGACATCTTAGAATATGACCAAGTGGTCTATGACCAAACGGGCACATTCGACGACTTGAACGGTTTGCCCAACGGAACAGGACGTTTCCGTCGTATCTTGCTTACACACAGCGCAGAGAGAAAAGGCGGCTTCGCCCCGCTCTTCGGAAAAAGTTACATCGAACTGATACAATCCGTTGACAATCACGTGCCCAAAAAGATCTTCGCAGAGCGCTATTGGGGCGACGTTGGGTTTATCCACCTCTGTTTCGACATACGCAACATCGCGGCAATGGTGCAAGAGTGCGCCGAAAAAGGATTCCCTTTCAAAGTGCGCAGTTCCGACTCGTTCGACATGGGCGAAGCCAACGGAAGTTGGGGCTACTTGGAAGACTGCGACGGCACTTTGATAGAAGTCGTGGAAACACACAAAGTGCCGATACTGAAAAAGTTAAACTGGTACATCCGCCTCAACAAAAGAGAGCCGCAGAAATCGTTGCCGAGGTGGGTGATTAAGGCGCTGAGATTCAAAAGGGTGAAAATTTAACGTGTTCCATTGTATTATCTTATCTCAAAAGTTTTCTGCCCCAGACAGAAACTTTTGTACCATACTTCTATCTTGTACCAGCCTGTGGGGTATTTGTTTTTTGCAGTTGTATTTTTCCAACATTCTTTAAATTCTACCATGCCGTTGCCGGGTTTGATTTTTACTGTTTGGTTGGTACGTTCGTCCGGTTTGACAGAAAAGAGCGAAACGAATCTTCCGGGATAGTGAATAATGATGTCGAACGGGATCTCTTTTTCTTCGTTCAACAGGCTGATATACTCAATTTTAAGTCGTAAGCGTTGCGCGTCGGTAAGAAATTTGCTGCTATACGGATCGAGTTCCTTACACATATCATCAAAACCGCCTACTTGCATATTTTTTATAATTATAGGGTGTGTTTCTTGTATTTCTAATACGGCTTTCTCTAATTTGGAGTATGTTTCCAGTTTTTCGAAACATTCTTCGGTTTTTTTAAGATTTTCTTTGGCTTGCCCAAGTTCATTTTGGGCTTCCTGCAACTCTTTCTTTACTATTTTTAAAGAATCCGTTTTGGTTTTTAAATCTGTTTTTAATTGGTCGGACGCATTAGATTTTATGGTAGTAGGGGAGGGGGGAGGCGTGATGGGATCTTCAACTCGTTGAGCCGATACGCTCATTATTAGCAACATCAGGCAGCCGAAAGTTAATACTTGCTTTTTCATAAAAAAATCTATTTTGTTTTACTATATTTATCTATTTTCTTTCAAAAACGCCATTTTTATAGGTTCCCTGTAATTTTCCGTTTTTCCAACGGTCTCCGTTATCCGGTCGTCCGTTTCTCCATGTTCCACGATACATGGTGCTGTCTTTGTCGTTTTTTCTCCATTCGCCGAACACCGGTTGATCCTCTCGGTAACTGCCTGTAAATGTACTGCCGTCATCCTTAAAGGTACGTTTGCAATCATTTCCGGATTTCAGTCCTTTTCTAAATCCCCCTTCATAAAAGGATTTATCTTTACCACAATGATAGTCTGCTTTTCCCTCAGTATCATCGGGATAGCCTTTTTGCATGCGACCGGAATAGAGATAATAGGAACATTCGGTAGGGAGCGAATCCATTTTCAATAACGCGTCTAAATTATCAGGCAGGGAGTGGCTGACTTCTATGAGTATTGAATCGTTAATCGTTGTGTACCACATAGTTGTATCGAGTTCCCCCTGAGTGGGGCACAAATAGATATTTTCCTTATATAAGCACACTTTCAATCCGTACACTCTTCCTCTGACCATGCTTCGTTTTGCATTTTCAATGACTTTGCTTTTTTTATCGTTTTTATCGCGGTTATGATACCATTTCCATGTTATCAAGCCTCCTGCGAGCAGGATTACAACTCCGATAATAATGGCGATAATCCATTTTTTCGGGATTGTTCCTTTTTTGCCGGGAGCAGATACTCTCCAATCTTTCAGTCCGGTGAGTGTAACCATTAGTTCTCCGACGTTCTGATAGCGTTCTTCCGGTTTTAATGCCATTGCTTTGAGTATGGTTTCGTTGGCGATGTCCGGCAGGTTGGAGGCAAGCGTTTTCGGCGCTTTCATCTCCTGGAGCAGCCGTGCGGCGGCGTCAAGGGGTTTTTTACCGGTAACGATGAAATAGAATACGGCGCCGAGAGAGTAAACATCGGAATAGAATCCTTTTTTCCCCACATTCGAGTATTGTTCTAACGGAGCATATCCTTTTGTTAAAATGGAGGTATGGCTTTGTGTTTTATCGTGGATAAATTCACGGGCGGAGCCGAAATCTATTAAGACGGCGGTATATTCCGGCGTGATCATGATGTTATCCGGCTTAACGTCGCGGTGAAGGATTCCTTGTTCGTGAATATGGTTGATGGCTTCGGCAATTTGCGCTACATAGTTCACGGATGTTTCGTAATCCAATTTTCCTTTTTTATCTACAAGTTTCTGTAATGTAATTCCTTCCACAAAGGGCATGACGATATAAGAGGTATCGTTTTCTTCAAAAACGTCTATTACCTTTACGATGTTGGGGTGTTTCAGTTTTGTTAAGGTTTGCGCTTCTTCTGTGAATTTGCGTTTATAATTGTCGTATTCTTCGTCGGTGATACCTTGCAGGTGCAGTTTGCTTGTTTGGGTGTTTCGCACGCAATAACCGCTTATAAAAAACTCCTTGATGGCATAATATTGATTCAAGGTAGCATGTTTGGCATAGTACGTGATACCAAATCCGCCCAAGCCCAGCACTTTTTCAATGATATATTTACCATTGTGCAAGGTTGTCCCTTTCGGCAGTTCCCGTGATTTGATCTCTTCGGTCATAATATAAGTTTTCTATTTATTGATATTACCATCTAAAAATATATCCGAGTTTTACTTGAAGTTTATGCAGTTTGTGTTTATAGTTTTCCATTTTTGGTTCCCCTGTGTATTCGGTGATAGTCATACGGTCGGAAGACCAGTAGTTGTCATTCGCCAAATTGTTGAAACCCCAATCATACGAAATGCCGATGTTTAGTCCATATACTTCAAAAGCAGTTCCAAGGCTAAGACCGGCATTGATTCTGCTAAAAGGAGCATCCGAAAATGTATATTTATAGGTATTCTTAGTAACATTTGCCCCATTAAAGGTGGTTTGGACATCTCCGGTTGTTCCAAAAAGATTAATCTTTCCGTTATAATTATAACTCCAGGAATAATACGTTCCTGTGGGAGTATTATCGTTAATATTATATTCGGGGAAATAAGGATAGTCAACAGAACCTGTTATGTCGCACTTTCCTGCAATACCAATGCCTATATAGGGTCCCATGTTCACCTGTATATTGGATTTGTCTGTTAATTTGATGCGATATGAAAATAAAAGCGGGATTTCCAGATAATGCATCTTGTATTGTTCCAAGAAACTCTCGTAAACGGTTCCCATTACATAAGTGGTTGTTGTGTAGGGATTCACCCACATATATCCTCCGGAGTTATATATTTTTAGGTCATAAGAATTTTTAAAAGAATTTGTCATTTGGATATTGACATAATTTAGCGCCATTTGTAAATAGAGATTTTTATGCAACCGGATATCGAGCAATATGCCGGCGCTGATTCCTATTTTGGAGGAGTAGGACGGTTTTTCCCAGTTGGTTTCAGTATTGTCATAACCGTAATCAGCAACGCTTCCGATAAAACGTCCCGATGTACTTGTCGCGAATTTTGGGACGACCATCCCCACCGAAAGTCCGAAAGAGACATCTCGCCCTTTAATGACATGATCACGCACCGGTGCCGGCGGCGGTGTCGGTGGCTTAGCAAGTTCCGTTTTAATCTTCTCGATTTCAGTTACGCAAGCCTTATGCTGTGCTTTAGCATATTCATCTTTCGAGTTCATTGATACAACTTGCTGATATTTGTTGGCAGCATTTTCATAATCTTTGTCCCGATAATAGCCGTCAGCCATGGCTTTATTCGTTTGGCAGTCTTCCGCATTTTTGATTTGTACGGAAACATCTTGCCCCGAATTGCCTGAAAGGTATCGGTAGGCTTTGTAGTTCTCCAATGCGCATTCGTAATTGCCTTTGTCATAACAATTGTCTCCATCTTGTAAATACGTTTCGGGATTGATGTCTTGTGCTGATGCGGGATGAAACATCACACATATCCCGACTAAAATCCATAATTTAACTAAATGATTCATAACGATATATATTTTTAATTACACTTATCAAGCAATGTTCTGACTTCTTCGGTATCGTCCAATTTCTGAGCAAAAGTGAGTAATGCTTTTACATATTTATCATATCCTTTGTGTGGGACTAATCCTTTGGCGTGATTCAAAAAGCGATTATAGCCTGTTTTGTCGGACGGGCTTATCGATTGCAGTTGTTTATACAAGTCAAAGGCTTTTTGATATTGTGCGGAGGCGAAAGCCTCGTTAGCCATTGATAATAACTCAAGCGCCGAATGAACCGGTTCTTGGTTTTCAGGCTCAATGACTATCTCCTGTTCTATTTGTTTCTGGTCCTGGATACCCTGTCTCCGCCAATATTCCGGATCGGATGTAATATCCTCCTGTCCGGCTGGTTTGGTATTTTCCTTTTTTGTATTATTTTCCTTTTTTTCCGGTGTGGTGTTTTCTACTTTTATGACAGGTATTGCCGGCGCTGTTTCCGTTTTTTCGGGTTGTACTATTTTGTTTTCTTCGATTATGGGCGCGGGGAGCGAATCTACCGGCGCGGGTTCTTTTTGCATGTTATTTTCCGGCGTTACATCCGGTTTTTCGGTTTCTACCACAACCGGCGCCGGTTCTTTGGTAATCATCGGAAGGATATCCATGTATTTTATCATCAAAAAAATTCCTGAAGCCACAATCATCGCGCCGAGGAGTAGCCATATCCAGAGTGTTTTTCTTCTCTTTTTGGTTTGCTTTTGGTCGTTTCCGAGTAAAACGTCCATGAACTCGGAAGCCGTTTGATAGCGTTCTTCCGGTTTGAGTTGCATGGCTTTCATGATGGTAGTGTTTGCCTCTTCGGGTATGTTTGGCTCTAATTCTTTCGGCGACGGCATGTTGTTCATGTTTCTCTCAACGGCGTCCATCGGTTTTTCTCCTGTCAGAACGAAGTAGAAGACGGCGCCCAAGGAGTAAATGTCGGAGTAGGAGCCTTTTTTGCTTATTACGGAATATTGTTCTAAGGGGGCATATCCTTTGGTTAAGACGGAGGTATGGCTTTGTGTTTTGTCGTGGACAAATTCGCGGGCGGAGCCGAAATCTATCAAAACGGCGGTATAGTCCGGCGTAATGATAATGTTATCCGGTTTGATATCGCGGTGTAAGATGCCTTTTGCATGAATATAGCTCATTGCTTCGGCGATTTGCGCTACATAGTTAACGGCGATGTCATAATCCAATTTTCCTTCTGTTTCAACAAGTTTTTGAAGGGTTGGTCCTTCTATGAACGGCATGACCATGTAAAAGGTGTTGTTTTCGTTAAAAACGTCCACAACTTTCACAATATTAGGATGTTCCATCTTTGCCAGCGTTCGCGATTCTTCTATAAATTTTTTCTTGAAATTATTGAAATCGTCTTCTTTAATGCCTTGTAAAAGAATTTTGCTTGTCTGTGTATTTCGCATACAATGCCCGCTGATGAAAAACTCTTTGATGGCATAATAACGCTGCAAGGTGGCATGGCGGGCATAATAGGTAATGCCAAACCCGCCCATTCCGAGTACTCTTTCGATAATATATTTACCGTTATAAAGTGTTTTTCCTGCCGACAATTCTCGTACTCCGCTCATATCTTGTATTATTTTTTTATCAGACTAAGGATATAATAGGTTATCAACATTGTTATAAGCCCCAACGCCGTTCGCCAGACGTATTGCCAGATTTTCCCCCACGGGAACGGTTTTTTCTCTTTTTTGACTTTCTGCGTTTTAACGTCCGTCTTTACAATAGACTGGTCGGGCAGATAGTTTTTCCACGGCAAGGTCGTATTGCCTATTCTTACGATGTCGGTCGAGTTCAAAGAGACCTCTTCGCCGCTGGTTATTCTTTTCCCGTTTACGAAAGTTCCGTTTTTGGTGTGTAAATCAATGAGCGTGGCTTTTCCCGCGTCGTCAAAAATCATTTGCAGATGTTGACGTCCCACAAATGAATCATTGATAACAATATCGTTGTTAATATCGCGTCCGATGGAGATTATTTTCATATCTTTTGCGTTTTTGACTTTTTTTGTGTTTTTTGTATTTTTTTCCTCTTTTTTACTTAATTTCAATAAATCCTCTTTAAACTCTTTACAGGATTGGTATCTTTCGCTTCCCCGTTTCTGCAATGCCCGTTCGACAATGGGTTGATACTTCGGATTTACATCGGAATAGAAATCGGCTGCTACGGGGGTGGCGTTGTTGCAGATTTTCTCGAAGGTATCGGTGTGGTTGACGCCCGAAAAGGGCAATTTCCCGGTAATCACATTGAAAAAGGTAACGCCCAAGGCAAATATATCGGTATAACGCCCTAACTGTTCCTTATTGATTTGTTCGGGCGCCATGAACGCCGGACTGCCGCATTTTTTCAAATTGTTGCTCTTGTCGTTTACCTTGGCGGAGATGCCCATGTCCAGGATTTTGATATTCCAATTTTTCAAAACCATGATGTTGCCGGGCTTGATGTCTAAATGCAGAATTTCGTTTTGGTGCAGATAGTCAATGGTGTCCAATATTTGGCAAAACAACGGGATGACCGTTTCATCGCTCATCGGAACGGTTCTCGTGTTGAGGTAAACGTCCAACGGCGTGCCGTTCACAAACTCCATAATCAGATAGAACTTGTCTCTGTCTTCGACAAACTCTACCAACTTGACAATGTTGGGATGCGACAGATAGAGATAGTGGTTGGCTTCTTCCCGAAAGCGCTCCATTATAAAATCGTCTTTCGCCCGACTGGGAAACAGCGCCTTGATAGCGACTTCATACCCGCTGCGCAAATCTACGCCGCGATATACTGCCGCCGTGCCGCCGGATTCTATCAGGCTGTCAACGTGATAATGGGGGATTTTGGGAAGAAGGTTCATTTTTTCTCATTTGTATTATTTAGTCTTGTAATCCTTGCGCTCAATTCGCTTATTTTCTTGGTTTTCAGAAGTTTGTATTTGTCAAAGTTCTCAGGTTTCTTGCCGTTTTTCACAAGTATGTCGGTTATTTTAATAATCTTTTCAGCGATTATTTTAAAGTTTCCCTTACTTTCCTCGCTTGGCTTGTCCTCTGTCAGATACTTAAGTGCATCTTTGCAAAGGGATAGCGTTTCTTTAATATTTTCCTGAGAATAAACGGAATCAATAGCAATACAATCGTTCATCATTATAGTAAAAGCCTCGTTTTTCAATCTCTCTTGTTGTTGCAAGAGGCTATCCTTTGCCGGTTTTTTTAATTGTGGTACAATTCTTTGCATCTCGTTCAACTTTCCATCATAATAAGCCAAAGTATCCTGACACGGCGATTTAGGTTTTGCCGTTGGTTGCGCAATCGCAGCCGCCTGCTCTTTTTTGAACTGCTCGTACTCTTTTTTGTTACTCACGCCTTCGATGCCCGCGATGGATATATCGTCCTTATCAAAGACGCGCACTTCAAAAAGCACGGAATCAACTTTGGGTCTGTTGTCTTTAAAATATTTCTGAGCGGCAGCAATACACTCCTCCTTTGCACGATACTCTTTGCTCATGGGTTGTAGCACATCGTTTTTGAAATATTGATGGTAGTAATAGTACTCCTTAACCTCTTCACTCCCTTTTTTTGAGCCGTTGTTGTTACACGCGTAAATCTTTACGGTTGTGGCTTCGGGATAAAGCGTGTTGAATGTTGGTTTATTCTTGCAAGGTATCGTCTTTGTGTTTGCCATCAATATCCAATTGATGTTTTGAATGGTTTTTGTCTCTCTGCCACTGGGGCGGGTCAACTCCATTTCATAATTGGCTTCTTTGCCGGTGTATTGACTGCGAAGCGATGCTTCGGCTTTGTCGAGTTCACTGGATAGATTGTAAGTATTACCATAAACAACCCCGCCCGAAGGATAAACCTGGGTGATCTTAATCGCGAAACTGCTTTGTGCTTGTATCTGTAGCGAAAACAGAACAAAAATCATAATGCTAAAAAGGTGTTTTTTTGTCATATTATTTACTATATTTTTGGTCTTTTTTATATCTTATGTGTTCTTTACCAGGTGTATATTCAAAATGAGTTATTTCACCAGTATTTTTTTTAATAATCTTTATTTCACCCACCTCGTAATCATCATTTTCATGAACCCATAAGGCAGGAATGTCTTGATTATATTCTGGTTTTGTACTAAAAATCCTTTTCCCCTTTATCTCTGCAATCTGTATATACCCAAGTTCTTTCACCGCTTTTTTCCATTCCGGCTCCTCATATACCTGAACATCACCCGTTTGTGTAACATTCGTCTCCGTTTTCTCCGTTGCGGGATGTAACCATAGAAACACACCTGCCGTAGCAGCAATCAGCAAGACAACGATAGCCGCAATCAGCATGATACCGCGTTTATTACTTTTTTTGCTATTACTGTTCCGACTCGGTAACGAATTTTTACATTCAAACACCGACTGTGCATGTGGACTATTGCTGACCTGTACCAACTGAATCGTAATATTATCTTTTCCGCCTGCCTGTTTTGCAAAAGTAAGCATATTTTCGCCTTTTTCCGTCAGTGGCGTTTTTTGTGTCAGGATGTGCTGAATGATTTCGTCATTGACCATGCTTGTCAAGCCGTCGCTGCATACTAAGAACACATCTCCTTTGGCGGGGAGGACGGGCATGGTGCAGACATCGGGCTGTATCGTTTTTTGTATGCCGAGCGTTTTTAGTATTCTGTTTCTGTTGGGATGACCTTCGGCTTCGGCTTCGGTGATGATTCCCTGGTCAACCAATCCCTGTACGATGGAGTGGTCTTTGGTGAGACGACACAACTGTTGCTGTTTGTTGCAAAAGAGGTAAATCCGGCTGTCGCCGATATGGGCAAACCATGCCTTGTCGTCTCTTATGAGAAGTACACATGCGGTCGTTCCCATTCCTTTCAGTTCGGGATTTTCGTTTGCCGTTTGCAAAATTTGTTTGTTGGCATAGCCCAAAGCATCTTCCATGGCTTGGTGAATCACCGCGTATCGTTCTTTGGTAAAGAAGTTGACCATGCTGTTCACGGCTATGGCGGAGGCTTTGGCACCGCCGACGTGTCCGCCCATGCCGTCGCAAACGACAAAGAGAAAGCCATTCGGCGTCTCGGCAGCATAACAGTTATCTTCGTTAGCCTGCCTGACCAATCCTACGTCGGTTACCGAAAATACATCTTTATTAAAATCTATCAAATTCATAATCTGTGCTTTACAAGTAAAATTTAATCGCTACTTCGCCTAATTGAATGACGTCCGAACTCTTCAACTCTGCGCTTTCAATATACTCTCCGTTGACAATGATGCCGTTGGAGGAGTTCAAATCATAGATCTCGAAACAGACGCCGTTAAACACTATTTGTGCGTGATGTTTGCTTACCGTCGGGTCGGCAATCACAACGTCGTTGTCGTCTCCTCTGCCGAGGGTGGAGGTCGCATTGCCGATATGGTAGATGACGCCGTCGTTGACGGAGATTAAACGCGGCAGTAAGTTCTTGGTGTGCATCAGTTGGGTGAGGCGTTCTTCCTGTTCCTCTTCCTGCGCCTGTTTCTTTTCCTGTTCGGCGGCTCTTTGCCGGCGTTGAAACTCGTCCTGGGTGGCGCTCAGTTTGCGTTTCAAACTCTCCTGCTCTGCCGACAGTTGGGCTTTCTGACGCTCGTCCTGTTGTTTCCGGGCTGCCTTACGGTTTTTTCTTCTTCTGAAAAATCTAATAGCGAAGATTATGCCAAAGGTGATAAGTGCAACTGTTACCATCAACACAATCAACGACACGATTAAATATCTTCTAAAACAGTCCTTTACCCAGCCAATGAACGAGAACTCCGGCGTTTTATAGGGCATGATGTTGTAATCCGTTCCCTTGGAATTTAACACCAAGGGGTACGAAGCGCCATCTCTTTTTAACGACGAGACAAATGTTATCTTATAATCTTGCCCGTAATGACGACGGTTGAGGTCGTTGAAACGGCTTAACAGCGTGCCTCGCGTCGCCTCCGAACTGCCGTCGGAGAGGATAAATTGCCCATAAGTCTCTTGGGACATATAGGCAATGACCGAGTAATTGTCACTCTTCGATAATGGGTAATAGACCGTGTAAACCGGAATCTTATTCAGCAACGCCTGATTGACAATCGGCGACATCTCCACATCGGGAACATACTGCCCGGCGGTGATGACAAAAATAGCCCGCGTGTTACTCTTCGGCTCTTTCTCTATCAAATCCAACCCCTCCTTCACCGCCAAAAACAAATCGGACTTGTCGGGTTTGTTCGGATAAGAGACGGTGCCAAGCCGGTAGTCCGAATATTGCGCAAGAGCGGTTTGCAACACCTCTTTATCGGAAGTAAACTCCTGCAAACGCCCCTTTAACGCCGGCTCGTCGCCCTGCTTGCGGTTAAAGACGGCGATGTTGAACATCGTCGTTTTATCCGAAACCACATCTTCCTTGAAGAAATAGTACAGCAACTCCGCCGCAAAAGCAAATTGATCTTGACGGTTAGGCTGATACTCCCACAAAAAAAGAACGCTCTTGTTCCGCTCCGGAATATCCGCCAACACGTTCTCACATCTGAATGCCACCTCCGCTCCATTCTCTTTTAGCGAAAACTGATTGGGATGGAGCGGCTCAGGATTGTACTCGTTCCAAATAAACGAGACCTCAGGAAAATACTGCATCTCTATATCCCCCCGCAAACTACCCTGCTGGGCGTAAACGGAAAAACTGATAAACACTATAAGAAGTGATAGAAAATGTTTCATAGACTGTGTTTACATTAACGAACGAATCACTCTTTCTACATTCTCAAATGTGCCGGCAGTCCCCTCCATTGCGGATACAAAAGAGTTATAGTCGCTACGAATCACAGCGATATGCTCACCGAAGAATTGTTTTTTTACTTCATCTTGCCACGTGGCGTCTGCCTGAGAAATATAACTATTCTCCAAAACAGACTTGCTTTCCATTAATTCTGAAATTTTGGCTCTCATATCATCATCTTTATATGTTATTAACTTTTACTTTCCTTAGGGATGGCATCTATACTTGCCGTTTCATTTGCCGAACTTGCATATTCCGACAAATGCTGAATTATTCTGTCCAACTCTTTCATCGTTTCTGTTTTTACCATATTCAATGAGTTGACATATCTGCTTTCAGAACTCTTATAGGTAGAAAAAGCATTAGCAAGACGAGACATTTCCGATTTGTAGCGTGCATAATCTGCCTGTGCTTGCGACAAAGCCCGTTCCTGATACGCACAAGAGCGCCTGAACTCCGGCGGATCCATTGCCTTAGCTATCTCACACGACCTTAACGCTTGTGCTGCTACTTCTACTCTGTGTCTAAAAAGGTTCTCTAAACTTGCCAATTCTTCCATCTTGCGGGAAAGCAGCGAGGTGAAACCTTGTGAAATTTCCATATTTCTGCCACAATACTGCGGCAGAGCCTGATATAGGGATTGGAGAATCCCTATATCATGAACGTTGCCTTTTGTACTCATACTATTATCCTAAATATTCGGTTTCCATAATTTGTGCTTTTTCTTCCAAATGGGGTATGAATGCCTCCATTTTCTGCTTAAGGTTATTTAGTGGCTCTTTGATTGCTTCAAAATCACCTTTAAACCTTGTAGCGACTTCATCTTGCCAATCATAATTATGTAATTTCTGAGTCATTGAATGCTCAACTCGATCGAAATCGTCAATATTGTCTTTTAATATTCCGGCGAATCTGCGTAAATCATTCGGGGTTACAATTGCTTTTGCCATGGTATTACTTTTTTAATGGTGAATAAATTTTTAAATTTTACTTGCATGATACTGTTGCAATGGTGCAATTTTGCGGTCTAACCAAGGAATAAACTCTCCTTCCATTTTTTCTCTCAGTGCATTTATCGGTCGCATTCCTTCCTCAAAATCTTCTTCGAACTGTTTGAAAATCACGTCTTCCCAATCTAAATTCTTTAACGTTGTTTTCGTTCTTTCGTCAACATCTCTGAAATGTTCACTGTTTTCTCTTAAAACTCTTTGAAAATCAATTAAGTCTTCAAAATCTACATGTACTTGTGCCATAAATTTTTAAATTTAAGTTATTAATTATTAATTATTAAGTTGTTTATAAAATATCTAATATGTCTTTATATTTATCTCTTGAGTTTTTTTCGTGTATTTCCATGAAGCTTGGATAAATACCTTGCAAACTTAATCTCTGAAGGTCGTGGTCTGTTAATTTATTCGATTTTATAGGCTTTGGAGGCTTTTTTCCGAATGCTCCCCTAACCCCAACTCCAAAAGAAGTTTCCCCTCGATTATTTGCAGTAGCCTGAGCATATCCTTTAAGATCTTCCGTTCCGTGTTCAATTTTAAACGTTACTTCTTCACTTGTTCCTTTACCTTGTTCCGTTTTCACTTTCGCTGTCATCTCTGCTGTCGTTGTATAACCGTCTTTTTTCCATGTTTTTTGAGCACGGACATTTGCCTCTTGAGACTTACTATCTGCCGCTGCTCCTACTTCTACCATTTTATCGTCTTTTTTGTATTGAATCTTACTGGAAACTTTTTCCAATCCACTATCTGTTCCTTTTGCAGTTGCTTCATAAGAAAGAGGCTTGCCATCCTTTTTGACAGATGCCTCCCAACTATTACCTTTGTTGCTGTCGGTCGTATGACTACCTTTTGCTTTCAAACCATTATTGTTGTATTCTAAACTTTCCGTATGCTTGTCCATGCCTTGATCCGTCCCTCCTATGTTGACTCCGGCAGACAAATTATTATTTAATTTTTGTTGTGCATTCATACTCCAAGCATTATCTTTGTTTTGATTAGCAGTATAACTGCCTCCTATTGTGGTATCACCGCTTTGATATTGTCCACTCATAGTGCCACTTTCAACAAACTCATTTTGCCCTTTTATATCTGTTTTTAATTGAGAATTTGGAGTCTTATGCTCACCGGTCGTATTCCATACAACATTACCGTCATTATCTATTTTTGCTTTCACGCCTATATTAGTGGAATCAACATCACCTCCTGTTTTCTGATTTTGAGAATACGTTACTTCTACTTCTGCCGAATCCTTATCATTGTTTTTTTCAGCATGAACACGTGTATTGAGTTTTGAACTATATTCATCTTTGTCCCCTGTTTTTACATCGGAGAGTGTCTTTTCCGAATTGGCATCAAAAGTGGTTTTTTGTTTACCCTTTAGAAAGTCTGGCTCTTCGTTTAGTTTAGTTTCAAAATTGGGTTTCTTCAAATCGTCTTTATCATCTTTAGCGTCACCATCCATTGCCGCACCCACTGCTATTCCATCTGTTTTGTCGGCTTTTCCAACAATTCCGTCATCTCCCGCCCCTGTTTTCAACGCCGAAAGAGAAGGGCTTCCTCCCATGCCCATTGTCGCTGCACCTGCGCCTATACCGGCAAATGCCGCCGCAGTGGCTTTCAATGCATCAATAGAAGGACCACTCCCCGTCGCCAAATATTCACTATCCAAAGTATTCGCTTTTTCTTCTAAATGCGGAATAAATTCCTCCATTTGTTGCCTTAGTTTATTTAAAGGTTCTTTAGTCGCTTCAAAGTCTGCTTTAAATTTTTCAGCAACTTCATCTCGCCAGTCATAGCCATATAACTTTTGATTCATCGAATTTTCAACCTGCGTGAAATCTTCAATGTTCTGCTGTAAAATATTTGCAAAATCTCTTAAATCTTTTGGGGTTACTAGTGCTTGTGCCATGATATTTTATATCTCATTTCTATTTACCGTATTTACTTTTAAATCTGCCAAATCCCTTACATACAAATTTTTATATTTTGGTTGTGGCATGTCTAAGTGAAAGCAATCGCTTTCTTTCAATATAGAAATTTGCATATTTTTAGGTAATTTTCTGTTTGCGTTATTCACTGCCTCTTCAAATTTTTTCTTCTCTGCATTTCCCCATTTATTAGATTCAAACCCAATGTCAACCGCATTTAAATCGTCGTACTGGGGACTCATATGAGTAGAGACAAATCCATTTTTTATTGCCTTATCTTTCATTGCAGATTTAATTTCCTCTTTACTTTTTCCTTCTTCCACTGCTTGGTCATGTGCTTTAATAATTTCTTGTCCTTTCAATTTATATTTTTTTCTCGCATCACTATTTGGACGATTAATGTAATTGTACATAGCGTTGATTTGTTGGTCAAGGTTTCTTTTTGTGCTTGTAATTTTGACCTCCGTAGTTCCCATGTCTTTTCCTATTTCAGAAAGTATTTGTTTTGTATATGGAGACACAACTTTTGAATTTATTCCTGGTGCAAACATGATGTTCGCTCCTTGTGAATTAGCAATCGCATCCCTCAAGGGCTGCATCGCAGATCCACCCATAGCACCAACACCTACAGATCCAAGTCCTATACCTTTTTTCAATGCCTCAATTGAAGAAGAACTTTCGGTTACCAAATATTCCTCATCCAAAGTATTCGCCTTTTCTTCCAGATGTGGAATAAATTCCGTCATCTTATCTTTAAGAGTATTTAGTGGGCTTTTGATTGCTTCAAAGTCTGCTTTAAATGTTTCAGCGACTTCATCTCGCCAGTCATAGCCATATAATTTTTGATTCATCGAAGTTTCAACCTGCGTGAAATCTTCAATGTTCTGCTGTAAAATATTTGCAAAATCTCTTAAATCTTTTGGGGTTACTATTGCTTGTGCCATAACATCACTCTTTTACATTTTTTTCCTTCTGCCCATCTGTTTTTTATATGCTTCTTGTGCCGCTTTTCGGCGTTCTTCTATTTCTAATTGGGATAGTTCGATGCCTCGTCTTCGGGCTTCTTCCGAGGAGCGGCGTTTTCGTTCTTCTTCGGCTTGTTGTTCGCCGGCTTTGGCGGCGTCTGAGCGGCGTTGGTTCTCTAAGAGGTACGACTCTTTCTTTGCTTTCAGTCTTGCTAAGCGCTCATTCAGGAAACCGATGATTTGCGTTACATTGGCGGTGTCGAGGTAGCGGAAGCAGCCGGTTATTTTGCTCTCTTCTTCTTGCAGCCACTCTTTCGAGGCGTCGGCAAAGTGGTTTTGCAGTTCGTCAATTTCGTTTTGTATCTCTGTTTTCCGGAGTTCTATTTTTCTCAACTCTGCGTAGAAGATGTCCAACTGGTATTCGATAAAGGCGCCGACCCGGAAGTTGGACAGATTGGCGCACAATTCCGTTTTTAGGGCGGGGTACGTTTCAAAAAACGGCTCGAACTTCTCCAAATAATCAACATAACCTTTGCTTTCCTGTTTCAATTGCCTGCGCTCATGCTCAATCCCTGCCGGCTTTTGGGAGATAGCCAACATGCGGTGAGCAAGGTCTATGTAGGATTGACAGAAAGTTGTTGTGTTCATTATTTCGCAAGTTTATAAATTTCAAAAATTTTCTGTAATATTTCGCCTTCTTTTCCTCCCACGTTTTTAGCCTCAAAACAGTTGTAAAACACAAACGGATCGGGATTGTAGGTTGCCGTTTCGTCGTCTGTTTGAATCACTCCGTAGCCTTTTCCTTTTGGTTCGGCAGTTTGTTCCGCCAGTATCATCATTCCTCCGCCTTCTGCCAGGACGATTTTATTTTCAAACTCGTTCCATGTCATGCGTTCGAAGACTTCTTCCAATCCTTTGCAGGTGTAGGAGTAAGCCATGATGTGGATGCCCATATCGGGACCGTTTTTCAATATTTTGACCAATTTTTCGGTAATGGGCGAGGATTTATAGCCATCTTTTTTCAGTTCTTTGGCGTTTTGGATGTAGGACAGGGAGAGCACAATGCGTCCTCTGTCGGCGTTGCTGATTCCGTTATTGTCGTTTTCCAAGCGTTGGTTCAGTTCCTGTTCGATATTGTCAACCAATTCCGGCAGTTCGCGTTTTTTGCAGTATTGGACATTTTCGATGGATTCGCATATTTGGGGATAATATCCGGCGCGTTCGTCGTCCGCTCCCAGAAAATCAACGATATAGAATTGCCCGTTTACGGGATTTTGTTTCGCCAACTGATAGTTCGCCAGCATGAGTGTTGACATCGCCGCCTCCATGTCGTTGCCCACCATCAAGAGATTGGAACAGGGATTGTTTCTGATTTTGAAATGGATGTGTTCGTTGCGGATAAAAGAAGGTACGCCGATATAGATTTTAGATGGTTGCAATGATTTTGGTTTCGCTTTGGTTTTGGCAGATAGCATGGATATAAACTCCTGATTAGCAGACAAATTGCTGTCTATGCTGCCATCAAATACAAACCGTTGATGGGCGTAACCGGCTAATTCATTCAGTTTGGAGTTGCAAAATCCTACATATTCGAGCATTTTATCGGTGTAAGCGCCTTGAAATTTGATGTTGTCGCGCACATTTCCGTTTTTGTTGTTTAGAATCGCTTCGCCTTTTTTGGTCAGGGTGGCGGCGGCTTCGTTACTGCCGCCCAATACTTTGATGCTGTCGTACTCTTTTAAATTGAACGCTATCCGCAGCGTGATTAAATCGGTATTAAAGTCTAAGTTGCGGTAACTTTGTGTGCAGAACACAACATGCATCCCGTATTTTCGTCCAATCCTGACTATTTTTTCCAAATAAAGTCCTGTTTTTCGGGAAATTTTATCTCCACTTTCCAATAATACCTGAAACTCGTCTATAATCACTAATAGTCGAGGTAAGATTTCCCCTGTCTGTTTGCGGTACTCTTCTATTTTTTCAATGGTTGTTCCTAATTTATCTCCGGTATTTTTGAAAAGTTCTCCTCTACGATCCATTTCATTGATAAGGTGTTCCAACGCGCTAACGGTATATTCCCGTTGGTTTGTGATGGAGACGAAAGTGGCATGTGGCAATTTGTCATAAGGCTTAAATCCTGTTCCATTCGCACAGTCTATCAAATAAAAGTTCAGTTCCAAGGGCGAATAGATGATAGCGCCATTGCTGATGATATTGTGCAGCAACACGGTTTTTCCGTACCCGGGTCGTCCGCCAACCATTGCAAAGTAATCGGCGGTATCGCCTCCCAATTCGAAAAAGACGGTCTCGTCCACCGGTTTTTTCCCAACGGGGATTTTTATGCCCAACCTGGTACTCTCTTTCCAATAGGTCTGGGTTTGTATCAGATTTTCGAGATACGCATCCAACGAGATAACAGGCTGTTTCACGTTGTTGGCTTTTCGGTTAATGGCGTCAATGAGCGTGTCTAAGTTGTTGGGAAGTTGTGTGTGAAGTTTGATATTGAATGTGTCGTTGAATGGCTTATCAAAAATGGAGTTGTCAATTTCATAGCAGCCGTCGGCATTCGGATAGATCAGCGTGGAGATGTTCATATATTCCGAAATATCAAATCCATGCGGCAGTTTCGCGACGTTATCTTTATCTTTTTCTTTATCAATAAAACTAAAACTGTAGAAAATGTAAATTCCGGCTTTGATAGCGTTTTGATTCTGAATCAATTTGTAGAAACGCTCGGTCAATTCGGTTCTTGAGAATCCGTGCGGGAAATTGGAGATAAAGACAAACCGGTATGGGACAGCCAGTGTTCCGGCGTCTTTGTTGTACTCTTCGAGCGAGTGATATTGTATCAGTTGGTTTTGGTTTAAGTCAATAACCGCTTGTTCTAATTCCGTAATCAGTTCGCTCAGTCGTTTTTCGTCGTTGACCATCGCGTTGGTCATGATTTTGTCGGACAGGCGGTTCATGACATTGAACTTTTTGCCAAACGAAAGCGTGTCAACAAAATGAAATTTGCACAAACTTATGGGCAGCGACAACATAAACCGAAAGGCTATTAACTGAAAAATAGATTGTATTGCATCTTCGTTATTCTGTTCATTATCAATCAAAAATCCGATGGCATTCGTGTTGGTGAAGGGTAAAATTGCCGGAATAAGTATGTCGTGAGCGACGTTGTCTTGTTTGGGGAGCAGGTTGCCTATGCGGAAAGCGTAAGGCAGCGGATAGTTCTTCTCATCGTCGAGCAACACTTTCCCAAAATCACGAATGGCATTGGGCGAAAAACCATAACTCTCGAACAGGTCAACCACCTCCTGTTTGGATTGTTCTATCTCTGCCTCTATGGATTTCCGTTTTTCCTCAAAACTTAAATCTATCTCAGCCAGCGTCTTCGAATATGTCGTTGCTAACGCGCTCATGGTTTGTATTTATCCGTTAAATCATTATTTTGTCAAAAAGCGGTTTTAAATTTAAACATCGTTTCCCCCATCTTAATAATATCGCCGTCGTATAATTCAACTGTCTCTTCCTCAATATCTTTTTCATTAACAAAGGTGCCGTGGGAAGAGAGTTCGTCTTTGATCTTATATTTATCTGCCCGAAACAAAATCGTGGCATGTCTTCTGGACATGGTTTTATCATTCACCGTAATGTTGCAGTCAACGCCTTGTCCGATTTCGTTTCGTCCCTCATACAGTTTATAGTCAATCCCCAGCGGATCAATGGAAAAGGTAACCAACCAACCCACTAATCGGCGATCGCTCCGACGCTCCTTTTTTACTACAACGCTGCCGCCTTCTGTCTCCTCTTCAAATTCATCCTCGAAAACGGTCTTATTGTTGGAAATCATGCTGACTTTACGATTCAAACTCTTTGGCTGATTCTTCTCGCCAACAATGATAGTCTTGTTGGAATCATCACCGTCAAACTCCGGAATAACTTGTGTCTTCATATTTCCGTCGCCCACAATGGTGGCGGTATTATTACCGGACGTGTTCCCTTTCCCTTGACAATGTGGGCATTGTGTCAAATCATCTTTGTAGAAGTGCCCCTTCGGACATTTTTTAAAACCTTTCATAATCGCGTTTTTTTACCTTTCAATATCTATTTTATCTAATTTTATGTCTAATACATATATAATTGGGCGCAAATGTACGATTTTTTTTTATATGTAAAGGGAAAAAAAACGAAAAGGTAGCAATTTATAATACAATTTCGGATGGTATTACCAATTACAGTATATGATACCATCTTTTGCGCCAAAAATGTGGACTTCCACGCCGAGATAGAGGGATTAAGCCCCGATCCGGGCAGTCTGAAATGGTTTATTGACGGCGTAGAAGAAACCGATGCGCAGGATATGTTGGACTGGAGCAAAGAGTTTGAGACCGGCGTATATGAAATTAAAATGGAAGTGGTTTATGCGAATAATACGACTGCAACGATAACCGGCACGCTGAAAGTTGAGGTTTTCTGGATTAAGATGAAGAATATTACGCATTGAGGCGATGTGCGATATGCGATATGCGATGTGAGACAGCGCGTCATTGCGAGGAGGAACGACGAAGCAATCCGGAACTACGAGTTACGAGTTACTTTATTCAGCACAGACTCTATACAACCCCAAATCCTCACTTTTAAAGTTCAAAATGCAAACGCTCTTCTCCACATTTTCTGCCTCAATCTTCTTCAGAAAGACATGGGCGGATGTGGAATAGTAATCATTGCGGGCAGCATCCAACAGCAGCAGATATCCCATGATGATATTGGCTGCCATTTCGACCATTCGGCGGGCAAGGAAATCCCACGCTTCTTCGTTTTCAAGCGCTTGCGCGTAGGAGACGGCTTCCTGATATTTTTCGGTGAGCGTTATCAGGCGATTGCGCAGATGGTGAAGTTTTTCCGGTATTTCGCTGTTTTCGTACTCTTTAATGATGTTGAGCAACGCTCCGTTGCCGACGCCGCGGATAGCCGCCACGACCTGCAACTGTGAGGTGCCTTCGTAGATGGAGGTGATGCGAGCGTCGCGGTAGAGACGTTCCACGGGAAAGTCTTTCATGTAGCCTGTGCCGCCGAAGACCTGGATGGCGTCGTAGGCGTTCTGGTTGCTATATTCGCTTGCCATCAGTTTCAGGATGGGGGTGAGCATGTCGGCTTTGCGGCTGAAGGCTTTTTGTTCGTCGCGTTCCTCTTTTTCTAATTTGCGCTCGTGCGCGATGGCGTCGTAAGACTTATAGATGTCAATGGTGCGTGCCGTTTCGTAGAGCAGCGAGCGTGCGGCTTCCGTCTTTGCCCGCATGAGGCTTAACATCTCATACACAGCGGGAAACCGGATTATCGGCTTGCCGAACTGTTCGCGCTCGTGAGCATATTTCAACGCTTCGCGGTAGGCGGCTTCGGCGATGCCCACCGACTGAGCGCCCACGCCAAGACGTGCGCCGTTCATCAGCGACATCACATATTTTATCAATCCCATGCGGCGGTCGCCCACCAGCACGGCAGGCGCGTTGTCGAACACCATCTCGCAGGTCGGCGAGCCTTTGATGCCCAATTTATTCTCTATCCGTCGTATCTTTACCGCCTTATCTTTGCGGTCGTAAACGAAGAGCGACAAGCCGCGGGCGTCTTTGGTGCCTTCTTCCGAGCGTGCCATCACCAATGCGATATGGGCGTCGCCGTTGGTGATAAAGCGTTTAACGCCGTTCAGACGCCATTCGCCGTTTTCGTTTAGGGTGGCTTTCAGTTGGACAGCCTGCAGGTCGGAGCCGGCGTCGGGTTCCGTTAAGACCATCGCCATCGTCTCTCCCTTTGAGACGCGCGGCAGGAAGGCGGCTTTTACCTCGTCGTTGGCAAACTCCAAGATTGTTTCGGCGCAATCCTGTAATCCCCAGATGTTGGAAAATCCGGCATCGGCGCGTGCCACAATCTCTGCCGACATGACGTATGGAATCAGGCTGAAATTCAACCCGCCGTAGCAGCGTGGCAGGGCGAGCCCGTAGAGACCGGCAGCAATCAGTTTTTGGTGGGCTTCGGCGGTGCCTTTGGCGTATATTACTTCATTATTAATCAGTTGCGGACCGTCGTGGTCGTTGGCTTCGGCGGAGGGCGCTAAGACGTCTCCGCAAATCTCGCCCACTATCTCCATGACCTTTTCATAACTGTCCATGGCGTCCTCGAAATCAACAGGAGCGTAGTCATACACATCTTTGTCGGCATAATCGCGCTCGCGCAGATCCACAATGCGCTTCATCAGAGGATGATTCAGGTGGTGTTTCAAACACGGGTTGTCGGAATAATAATTCTCCATGATATTTCTGATTTTTACTTACTATTTTTACGATAATACAATAACATCTTCGGCAACACCTCCACCACATCGCCTGTGATGACATAGTCGGCAATAGCGTTGATGGGCGCATCGGGGTCGGTGTTGATGGAGATGATTTTCGATGATTGATCCATCCCTGCGCGGTGCTGAACGGCGCCGGAGATGCCGCAGGCGATATACAACTTCGGACGCACGGTAACGCCCGTTTGTCCTATCTGACGCTCGTTCGGCGCAAAGCCGGCATCTACCGCAGCACGGGTAGCGCCCACTTCCGCTCCGATGGCATCGGCAAACTCATACAAAAGTTTGAAATTCTCCTTGCTCCCCACGCCATAACCACCGGAAACGATGATTTGAGCCCCCTTGATGTTGACTTTCTGCTCTTCAATATGGCGTTCGATGATTTTTACAACGAAATCACTGTCATTCACATATTTGGAAATGTCCAAATGCACGACTTCGCCCGTGTGAGCGGTGTCGCAGACCTCTTTTTTCATCACTCCTTCGCGCACGGTCGCCATCTGCGGACGGGTTTCGGGGTTGATGATGGTGGCGATGATGTTACCGCCAAAGGCAGGACGAATCTGATACAGCAGTTGCGGGTAGGTCTTTCCTGCTTTCGGGTCTTCGTGGCTTCCTATTTCGAGGCTGGTGCAGTCGGCGGTCAATCCGCAACGCAGAGCCGAGGCGACATGCGGCGCCAGGTCGCGTCCTACGGAAGTCGCGCCGAAAAGCGCTATCTCCGGTTTTTCTTCCTGAAACAGTTTCGCTACAATGGCAGAGTGGGGGAGGGTGCTGTATGGAAACAACCGCTGGTCGTCGGCAATATGGGCGCGATCCACGCCATAAGGGAAGATTTTACTCTCTATCCCATTGATACTGTTACCGATAACAACGGCTTCCAACTTTGTTTTTAATTCATCGGCGAGTTTACGCCCTTTGCTGAGAAGTTCGAGGCTAACGTCTGCCACGTCTCCTTCTTCGGTTATCTCGCAATATACAAATACACTGTTCATATCTCTATTCTTTTTAAGATCAGCCGATTACGTGGCTTGCAATCAACTCTTTCATTAATACATCTATATCTTCGTCTGACGGCGTCATCACGGTAGCGTCTTTGTGGGTCAGCACGACGTTGTCAATCTTTTTCACTTTGGTGGGCGATCCGCCTAAGCCTAACCATGCGTCGTCGGCGTTGAGGTCGGCGACCGTCCACTCATTAATAATAAGGTATGGACGAGCATTGCGCAGGTCGTTGTACTTGCTGTCTGCCTCTTGCAGTTCGGATGTGGCGCGTGCATGTTTGTACTTCATGGTCAATTTGGCATTGCGCGGACGACAGTCGGGCGCCGAACTGTGTACGGTAATCATGACGGGAAACTTGGCTTGCACCACCTCCACGCCACGCTCCAAACGACGTTTTATGGTAACGGATTCGCGGTTGATATCCACCAACTCTTCGGCGTAGGTGATTTGCGGTATGTGCAACTTTTCGGCTGTCTGCGGTCCTACCTGCGCCGTGTCGCCGTCAATAGCCTGTCGTCCGGCGATGACTACGTCGCACGGCATCAACTTTTTCACCGCCAACGAGAGGGCGTAAGAGGTCGCCAACGTGTCGGAACCGGCAAATTTGCGGTCGGTGATGAGATAGCCCTTGTCGGCGCCGCGATACATGGATTCGCGGATGATCTCCGCCGCACGAAATGGTCCCATTGTCAGGATAACGACTTCGGAATCAGGTATTTGGTCTTTCATTTGGAGCGCCAACTCTAAGGCGTTCAAGTCTTCCGGATTGAAGATGGCAGGCAGGGCAGCCCTGTTGACGGTACCATCTTCTTTCATTGCGTCTTTACCCACATTGCGAGTGTCGGGTACTTGCTTTGCTAAAACTACTATTCTGAAAATCATAGGTTTATGTTGTTAGTTTGATGATTTCAAATCTGACTGCAAAGATACGAAAAAAATCAAACCTTAAACCACAGCCCGTAAACCACCGGATTCCCTTCGCGCAGGCGAACCGAAAAATCCGCTACCGTGAAGGTGCGTTTGCCGTTATTCCAGATGTAGGTTTTAAACTCTATGTTCTTGTGTTTCAGATAGATGTCGGAAAGTTTGACCGAATGGTGGATGGTAACCCATGTCCCGATGTCTTCGTCGGAAACATATCTGTCGAACGAAACGCCGTTCCAGTGAATACTCCCGTTTTCATTCTCCAAAGAGGCGACCAAGATAATATCTTCGTAATTTTCCGGCACAAGAAACTTCACCGAAACGTCAATGAAGTTGTATTGATTGGAAGTAATCTCGGAAAGCGGCTTGGAAAAAGATACAGGGGAATATTCTGTCAAACTATCAATGACATAGGAATTTTTGTCGGAAAATAAAATATTATCTACTTGATTATCAGCATTTTTAGAAAACAAAAAAGTCGTTCCTGCCTGATAGTTATGTTGCCATTCTATGTGGGGAAAATAGTCCTGAACAATAGGAACCGTGTTAGGATTATTGTGCGAAACGATGCCCAAATAGAGGTAATCCGCCTTTTCGGCTTGCGCTTTTACGAGTGTAACCAACTCTTTTTCACTGTTGATCGTGTCAATCCAGTAAAACGGAGCGCTGACCGGTATCCTATCCCAATAAAACCGGCTTATCTTCCGGAACGAATGGATTAAAGAGGCGACATTTTCGTGCTTTTGGTGGGCGAGTTCGTGGTCTTCCAAAATTTTTACGTAGGGCGAGTTGTAAAACAGCGTATAATGTTTTCTGACGTTGACAAGTACGAAAGTATTGACTGTCAGAATAATAACCGCCATGATAAGATTGACGAGCGGCTTTTGATTTTTGATATGACCGAACAGAATGAAGAGAAGAAACGGAAAACTGAAAATTAATACGGAATACTGTAAAACAGCATTGACATACCTTGAATAGAGGAATCCTATCAAAAACGGAAGAAAAAACCACAGAACAGCCACCGTCAGCCATTTATAATTGATTTTTGCCCTTTTCACCAATCCGAATAGCATCAATCCCGCCACCACGGAGAGAGAGACAAACGAAAATTGGAAAGCATAAAAGATATAATCAATAAGGAAGTCGTTATGCGGTTTTCCCAACCACTCTTCGATGCCGCCCATCCCTAATTGATTCAGGACAATCGGGATATTCGGAACGTAAAGCAGCATAATGACGGCGGCGTTGATGATGTATTTCAGTATATATTTTCGTTGAATCAGAAACAATCCCGTCAAGCCGACAATAGCCACAAACAGCAAACTAAAATGGTGATTATAAGCGCATAAGGCGCTGAACAGTATGTAAAAGGCGCTGTTGCGGTAGAAGTGTTTTTCGGGATTGAGCATCAGTTGTGTCCAGAAATAGACCATCGCCAACGAGAAAAACACGCCGCTGATGTAAGGTCGCTCAATCTGACTGTACATGACCATGTATTGCAAACTGGCGAGAAATGCGGCGGAAATCGTCCCGACAGTTTCGTTATACCACTTTTTTGCGATGAGGTAGATCAGCGCAACGGACGCCAAGCCAAAGAGCGTAAACGGCAGTTTTACAACCCATTCGGACGTTCCGAAGAGTTTTACCCAGTAGTAGAGAAAAACCTGAACGGCAGGCGGATGGGTGTCGCCCGTTTTTACTCCTTTTTCGATGAGTTCCGAAAAGGTGTCAAATCGCGTTCTGAACAGGGCGCTCAGTTCGTCGTGCGTAAACGGAATATGGAAATAATCGTAAAACCGCAACACAGCGGCAACAATCATGATTCCCAAAAGGATGTAACGGTTGATGATGTCATTATTTTTTGTCATGATGATAAACTTTTTTTGCAAAGATACAATTATTGTTTGAAATAAAAATCCTCTTTAATTTTGCTTTAGCCAAACGCAGGGTGTAATACGGCTACGGCATCAATATCCGCTTCTGGCCAAGTACCACTCGGTGCTGTTCTTAAATCGGTTAGACGAACATATTTATATTTGCTGCCCGCAGGAACTTTCCCATTTATATCAACACCCGACAACGAACCACTTGCATCGCCTACATAAATCCAATTTATCAAATCGTTACTCACTTCTACTTTGGTAGCTTCAACAACGGTCATGGCAGTGATTCGCTGATTCCGGTAATACCCTCAACACACTGGCAATACTTTATCAGGAAAAACAGAAAAGATGGTTTTATCAATGAAAATACAAAAGAATTTAATGCGTTTGCTCTGGTATTCCCCTCACAATTCACAAATTTGTTGTACTTTTGCATCTCGAATAGTTTAGTAGAATAAAAATCGGAAAAATGAGCAGCGGATTATACTCCACGTCGGCGAAAGAGTTCGACAAAACATTGGATCTGAAACACGTAAAGCCCTACGGCGATACGATGAACGACGGCAAGGTGCAACTGAGTTTCACTCTGCCCGTGCCGTGCGGCGACGAAGCCATCGAAGCCGCCAAAGTGCTAATGAAAAAGATGGGTTTCGACAACCCGCAGGTCGCCTTCTACAAAGAACTCACCGACGGCTACACCTTCTTCAACTGCTACGGGACATGCGCCGAGACGGTGGATTTCTCCAACATCCGTGTACCGAAAGTGGAATCCACGGTGTGGAGCATGCACGACACGGACGTCTTCATCAAAGAACACATCGGACGGAAAATCGTCGTCGTAGGCGCCAGCACCGGCACCGACGCACACACCGTCGGCATCGACGCCATCATGAACATGAAAGGCTACGCCGGACACTACGGATTGGAACGTTACGAAATGTTCGACGCCCTCAACATGGGCAGTCAGGTGCTAAACGAAGAAATCCTCGCCAAAGCCATCGAAATGAACGCCGACGCCATCTTGGTCTCGCAGACGGTAACACAAAAAGACGTCCACGTCAAAAACTTAGTAGAACTGATAGAGATGATGGAAGCCGAAGGCTTGCGCAACAGGATGATCGTCGCCTGCGGCGGTCCCCGCATCACCCACGAACTCGCCAAAGAACTCGGCTACGATGCCGGCTTCGGCATGAACACTTACGCCGACAACGTGGCGTCGTTTTTGGCGCAGGAAGTGCACCGACGTAGTGCAGATAGATTTTAAAATAAAATGATGATATTATCGTTTTTTATTCAGCACAGAGGCACAAAGATCACAGAGTTACACAGAGAATATGTCAGAATTTGATTACAATGTTATTTCAAAAAATATAATTAGCGCTGCTATTGAAGTTCACAAAGAACTTGGAGCAGGGTTATTGGAATCTGTTTATGAATATTGCTTATTAGAGGAATTAAAGTATCGTGGATTACGTGCTGAAAGACAGGTGCAAATCCCTGTTTGCTACAAAGGGAACACATTGGACAAGGAATTTTTTATTGATATTTTAGTTGAAGATAAAGTGATTTTGGAATTAAAATCTGTAGAAGCAATTTTGCCTGTTCACGAGTTTCAACTGCTAACCTATTTGAAGTTATCCGGTAAAAAATTAGGATTACTTATTAATTTTAACGTACCTTTACTCAAAAATGGCATACATCGAAAAATAAACGGCACTCTGTGACCCTCTGTGTCCTCTGTGCCTCTGTGCTGAATAAAAATTTTTAAATATATCAAACCATGAAGAAACAAATTTTATTAACCCTTGCCGCCGTATGTGCAGGCACAATCGTTTTATTTATGCAGTGTAAACCCAACATTCAGAAGGCGCCGTTGCTCCCATTGGAAGATTTTTTCAGAAATCCTGAAAAGAGTTCGTATCAGATTTCCCCCGACGGGAAATATTACTCCTACATGGCGCCCTATCAAGACCGTATGAACATCTTCGTACAGGAAGTCGGAGCGGAGGAAGCCGCCCGTATCACCGAAGAACTCGACCGCGACATCGCCGGTTATTTCTGGGCAAGCAACAACCGTATCGTCTATCTGAAAGACAAAGGTGGCGACGAAAATTACTTCTTAGTGGGCGTAAATCCCGATGGAACCAATTTGATTTCACTCACTGATTTTGAGGGCGTTAGAACAGAAATCATTGACGACTTGGAAGAGATTCCGGCAGAAGTCATCATCGGCTTAAACAAAAGAACCCCGCAGGTGTTCGACGCCTACCGACTCAATATTGAAACGGGCGAGATGGAGATGATTGCCGAAAATCCGGGTAACATACAGGGATGGATGACCGACCATGACGGGAAATTACGGCTCGCCTTCGGCGTGGCACCCGACGGATTGACACAAGAAATCCTCTACCGCGAAACGGAAAAAGATCCGTTCCAAATCATCCTGACGGTAGACTATACCGAGACATTCGCCCCATATCTTTTCACATTCGACAACAAAAACCTCTACGTCCTGTCGAACCTCGGAAGGGATAAAACGGCGTTGGTAGAATTCAGCCTCACCGACCTGAAAGAGATAGAGACGCTCTACGAAAATCCGAACTACGACCTGAGCGGCGTGTCGTACTCCAAAAAACGGAAAGTGTTGACCGCCTGCACCTACGTGGGCGCTAAAACCGAAAAACACTTCTTCGACGAGGGGACCAAACAACGCAATGACAAGTTGGAAACCTTGCTCCAAGGATACGACTTCGGCACAACCTCCGTTACCAAAGACGAAACCAAAAGAATCGTGCGCACCTACAGCGACCGCTCTCTCGGAGCATACTACTTCTACGACGACGAAACCGGCGAACTGAACAAAATCGCCGACGTCAGCCCGTGGATTGACGAGAACAACATGGCTACCATCTATCCCATCGCCTACACCTCGCGCGACGGATTGACTATCAACGGTTATCTGACACTTCCCGTTGGATATACTTTGGATAATGCCAAAAACCTCCCCGTCGTCGTCAACCCGCACGGCGGACCGTGGGCACGCGACCATTGGGGGTTTAATCCCGAAATACAGTTTTTATGCAATCGCGGATATGCCGTCTTGCAGATGAACTTCAGAGGCTCAACAGGTTATGGAAAAGATTTTTGGAAAGCATCGTTCAAACAGTGGGGACAAACCATGCAGGACGACATCGCCGACGGCGTGGAATGGCTGATCAACAAAGGCATCGCCGACAAAAACCGCATCGCCATCTACGGCGGGAGTTACGGCGGATATGCCACACTGCAAGGATTGGTGAAACATCCCGACCTCTACGCCTGTGGCGTGGACTATGTGGGCGTTTCCAACCTGTTCACTTTCCTGCAAACCATCCCGCCCTACTGGGAACTCTACCTCAAAACAATGTACGAAATGGTGGGCGACCCGGAACAAGACAGCCTGATGATGGCGGAAAACTCACCATCCCTCAACGCCGAAAAGATAAAAGCGCCGCTCTTTATCGCACAGGGCGCCAACGACCCGCGCGTCAATAAGGCGGAATCGGACCAGATGGTGGAAGCGCTGAAAGCGCAAGGCGTCGAGGTGGAATATATGGTGAAAGATAACGAAGGACACGGTTTCCACAATCAGGAAAATCAGTTCGACTTCTACCGCGCCATGGAAAAATTCCTTGCAGAACATTTGAAATAGATAACAAAATAGAGACATCATGGATAAAAATCAAATACGCGAAGTCATCGCCGGTCGTGCGGCGTTAGAATTGAAAGACGGCGATGTGGTCAATCTGGGCATCGGACTGCCGACCCTGATCCCGAACTACATCCCGGAAAACGTACACGTCGTCTTACAATCGGAAAACGGACTGCTGGGCATGGGTCCCACGCCCGAAGCCGGAGAGGAAGACCCCACCTTAGTCAACGCCGGAGGCGGCTACATCACCGCGTTGCCCGGCGCCGTCTCGTTCGACAGCGCCACCTCGTTTGTCATCATCCGCGGCGGACATGTCGACATAACCGTCCTCGGCGCCTTGCAGGTGGACGAAAAAGGCGACTTGGCAAACTGGATGATCCCCGGCAAAAAAACCCCCGGAATGGGAGGCGCCATGGACCTGTTAGTAGGCGCCAAAAAGGTAATCTTAGCCATGGAACACACCGCCGGCAACAACAAGAAAATCCTCAAAAAATGTACCCTCCCGCTGACCGCCGCCGGACAGGTTAACCTCATCATCACCGAAATGGGCGTGATGGAGATAACACCGGATGGCATCGTCCTGCAAGAAATCCATCCCGAATTTACCGTCGAACAGGTGCAAGCCGCCACCGAAGCACAACTGATCATCAGCAAAGATTTGATGACAATGAAATAAACCCAAAATGTCCATTAGCTTTTGTGCGGAGTAAGCCACATGACGATATTCTTGATATCGGATAGTGTTTGAATATTGGTAGATTCCACGATACAGGCTCTCAGTCAGTCTGCCGTGTCATGCGACTTGTTTGTTTTTGCATTAGAATTTCTAAAAACAATTAGTAAAAGCTGTTACTAAATTAGTGATACTATCGCGACAGTATGTACGCGATTCGCCATTGTATCACCTTGTATTTGGTTATATCCTTTAATTCAAGATTTTTAAATCTACGTATTTCGGCTACTTCGGCTTCGCTCAGCACAGGGGCGCTCAATAACACATCTGCGTGCCAATCCACTTCCACATCAGCGCCGCCGTCTTTTCGGAAGCGCCGCCGCCGCCCAATTTTTGTTCTAAGGCGTTGTAGTCGGTGGCGAGTTGCAGTCGTTTTTCGGGGTTGAGGAGCAGTTCGGTGAGTTCGTTTTTGAGGTTGAGCCGGTTGAAGTCGTTTTGTATCAGTTCTTTGACGATGGGTTTGTCCATGATGAGGTTGGGAAGTCCGATGTATTTCACTTTTATCAACTGTTTGGCGATGAGGTAACTGATGTAATCGCCTTTGTAACAGATGATTTCGGGTGTTTTCATGAGGGCTGTTTCGAGCGACGCCGTTCCGCTGGTTACCAAAGCCGCCTCGGAGGAGCGAAGTAACTTTCGTGTAACGTGTTGTATGACAGGAATATCCGGCGCGGCGCTATACCTTTTATAAAACGTCGTCTCCACCGACGAGACGCCCGCTATGACAAATTGGTGTGTCGGGAAATCGGCTTGCAACGAGGTCATCAGCGGGAGCATCTTTTTTATCTCTTGCCGACGGCTGCCCGGCAGCAACGCGACGATGGGTTTGGACGACTGCAAATGATGTTGAGCGCAAAAATGCGTTCTGTCGAACTCCTGTTGTTCGTTCTGCAAAGCGTCCAAGAGCGGATGTCCCACAAAGTCAACTTCGTAGTCGAACTTTTTGTAGAAATCTTTTTCAAACGGCAGTATCACGAACATACGGTCAACATCGCGTTTTATCTGGTGTACCCGCGACTGTTGCCATGCCCAGACTTGGGGTGAGATGTAGTAGAAGTTCTTGATTCCCTGCTGTTTCAGAAATTTGGCGATGCGGAGGTTGAAGCCGGGGTAATCGAGCAAAATAACTACATCGGGCTGAAAGTTGAGGATGTCTTTTTTGCACAACTTGATGTTTTTCAGGACGGTACGCAGGTTCATCGCAATCTTTACGAAACCCATAAAATCCATCTCGCGATAGTGTTTCGTTAGTTGTAGTCCTTGCGCAACCATCAAATCGCCCCCGAAGCCGCGAAAGACGGCTTCGGGATCTGATTTTTTTAAGGCTTTCATCAGGTTGGACGCATGTAAGTCGCCCGATGCTTCGCCTGCTATAAAGTAATATTTCAAAGTATTAATTTTACAATTTTTTATCTTCGGCTTTCTTCACTAAGTCGTCGCCTTCCTTTTTGGCTTTTGCGATGATATCGTCGCCTTTCTTTTCCGCCTCTCTGACTAAGTCGTCGGATTTTTTCTGCGCCTCCTGTTTCAACTTTTTAGCGCTCTCTTCGGCGGCTTTTTTGGCTATCGGGTTGCTGGCTTTCTTTACCAATTCCTGTCCCTGTTTGTCGGCTTCCGCAACGCCTTTATTACCTGCGTCGCGTGCTTGTTTCACCAAGTTTTCCTTTTGTTTTTGTGCTTCGGAGATGAGTTTATCACGTTGTTTCTTAGCCTCTTCTAAGGCTTTGTCTATTTGCTCGTTCACCTTCTCTTTGCCTTGCTCAACAACTTGTTGCACCACGTCTTTCACGATGTCTTTTCCGGCATTTCCAAGTTCGCCCAACTTAACAACCGGCTGGGTAAATGTCCCGCCAACGCCGATGGGCAGTTCGATGGTTTCGGGCAGCGTAACATTGATGCCCGTGCCGAAAATGTTGCTTCCTAACTTGGTAATGACGGCGTTGGCTTCCGTTCCTAACTCGCTACGTGGGATTTTGGTGCTGAGGGTGTAGTCAATGGTTTCGTCCAATCCCGTCGAACCGAACACCGAAGCTTTGATGTTGCCCGATTTCACCTCGAAAGGTTCGGTTGTTACCCGTCCGTCAACACAGGTGAAATTCAACGCAAAACGGTCTAACGACAGTTTCCGCAGTTTGTCAATCTTGGTGGCGTCGGCAATTTTGTTGAGGACTTCCAAATCTTCCACTTTCACGCCCGGAGAGGATATTTTCCCCGTCGCGTTCATGGTGTTCAGATCGGGCGACATGGTTGGGTCTAACATGGTTTTCATGTTCAAATCCAACGACATACGTCCGGTAGTCTTGTCAATAACGGGCAGTAGTTTTTGTATTGTAACAAAGGTCTTGGCGGTCTGCTGCACGTCCACATTGCTGATGCTTATCTTCATATCCACTTCGGGTTGAGACGGATTGGGGACTTTGTACGTTCCTGCAAGTTTCATGTCGCCATCTAATGCCTTCATACTGAGGTTTTTCAAGTCTAATACTCCATCTTTCACTGCCACCGCTCCCGAAACCTGATGAAGGTCGAAGTCGTCGTAAATCAACTGTTTCACATCCAAATTGAGGAGAAAATCAACATTTTTCGGGATTTCGACGACCGACATCGGCGCTTCTGTTTCGGCTTCCGGCGTTGTTGCTTCCGCTGTCTCTTCGCCCATCAAACTGTTGATATTCAAATAGTCGGAGTTTATTTTCAACTCTCCTTTGATTGCATCATCCCGCAGGGCGTATCCGATAAAGTTTTCCAACTTACCGTCCGCTTTGAGGTCGTTTTTCCCTATTTTAGCGGCGGTCGTCATGTTGACGTAACGCGGTGAAAAGTCGAGTTTCAGTTTTTCAATCAACACTTCGTCCGTTACCATGTCGGTTTTCAACTTCCCGCCGGAGAACTCCAACACGCCCGTAACGTCCATATCTTCATACTTTTCGGCGTCAATGGTTGCCATGTCGCCTTTCGCCGTCAGGTCTGCCGTCAGAATACCGGCAATATCCATGTCGTCGTCCAATGGATAAAAGTCGTTGATTGTGTTTAGGTTGATGTTTCCTTTTGCCGTAAAGTCGAAAGTCGGGTTCGAGAGCGGTTTTTTCAATAACAGTTTGATGTCAAACGGGTTATTGCCCATCTCTACATGGAACTTGCTCACGTCAACGACGGTATTGTCCAAGTCGCCTCCCGGACTGAAAACATGTGTCGCAACCTGAATATTATCAACCGCTTTCGGCAGGTCGGGATATTTGAACATGGCGTTTTCTATCTGCAGTTTCAGGTCGAAAGCGGGATACGCCGTTTCGGTCATTTTCCCCTGCGCCGTAACAGCAAAAGCGAGCGTTCCCGCCGTCTGTATGGAGGCAAAATCTTTGGCGTACAAGGCGGGGATGAGCGACAGAAAGTTTTTGAACTCCGATTTGATGGCTGTTAATGACAAATCCATGTCAATGTCGTCGTCGGGCATCGCCACCCAGCCGGCGAAGTCAAACTCCAAAGCGTTGAGTTTCAGTTCGTTCTTCTGCAAGGTGTATTTGCTATGTTCCAAGTCCGCTTCGATGTCGCTGTTAAAGTCAATCTTAGCCTTGCTCAGATATGGGACGCCGTCCATGACGAAAGAGGCTTTTTCGATGCCCAGCATCACTTTCAGCGTTACCAAATCGGCGGTGAGGTCGCCCGACAGACGGAAATTCAAATCGTCGGCGGCAAATTTCATACCGCCTGCCTGATCATCATAGACGATATTTCCGTTTGTTATGGACAAATCCTTGACCATCAGTTTGAAAGCGCTTGCGGTCGTGTCCGGCGCTTCCGCCTCCGGCGCGGTTTCTTCTTCCGATGGTTTGACGATGTCCCAGTTGGCGTTTCCTTCCTTGTCAATCAGCAAGTTAGCGATGGGGTGATGGATGTTTATCTTGCGTACCTCAATGCCATCGTCGCCAAAGATGCTCATCACGTTCACCGCGAGATGCAACTTTTCAACGTAAGCCAATGTGTCGCCCGTAAACGCCTCACGACCAACAACTGAGACCTCGTGAATGTTGACCGAAAGGTATGGAAAATCGGAAAAGAGACTTAGTCCGATTTTTTGGAAGTCAACGTCCGCCGTCAGCGTCTTATTGACCTCTTGCTTAACTACTTCTATGATCTTGCCCTTAAACACAAAAGGCAACACAATCATCAACACGATGATGACCAATAGAACAATTCCTGTGATTTTAAAAAATTTTTTCATGCTATTACGTATTTAATATAATCAAACTGCAAAGGTACGATTTTAATTGAAAATGTCAGTATTTTATTTTTGAGGCGGCGCCCATTACCAAAAATCGTGCCAAAAAAATATTTTCGGGAAACAAAATAGAAAAGCCCTCTTTTCTACTTGATTTACAGCATTTAATTTTATGCACAGCAAATTGTTGATAAAAGAAATGTTTTTTTTCTTACGATTATACCAAATACTTCTACCTTTGGAAAACCTTTATACGAGAGATGCTTTTTTGCGTACAGCATTGTAAATGAAAAAGTTAATGTATAATGTTTGTGTAGATAATGAAATGTTTTATTGATAAAAAATCAACGACAGTATGGGCGACGCCATTTTTTTGACGGAAGAAGTAGAACAAGAGCAGAAAACGGGCTACTACGACGACCTTGTGAAAGCGAGGTTGCGTCCCGAATTTTTGTCTAACAGCAAAATAGACGAAGAAGATAGAGATTTAAACAACATACAAAACTTCGATCGAACGATGGAACATAAAGAGAAAACCAAAGTTGAGTTACAACCACTTCCTCAAAAAGAGGCGGTGCGTCATTCTGTTCAGTACTTTAATGGCGACGAACTCGCTGCCACCACTTGGGCTAACAAGTACGCCCTGAAAGACGGAAACGGGGACACTTACGAAAAAGACCCCGACGCCATGCACCACCGGATGGCACGGGAATTTGCCCGCATTGAAAAGAAATACCCCAATCCGATGTCGGAAGAGGAGATATACGAACTCTTCAAAGATTTCCGGTATGTCATTCCGCAGGGCAGCCCGATGACAGGAATAGGCAATGATTTTCAGATAGTTTCGCTGTCGAACTGTTTCGTCATCGGTGACGATAATCCCGCCGACAGTTACGGCGGCATCATCAAGACCGATGAGGAACAGGTGCAACTGATGAAACGTCGCGGCGGCGTAGGACACGACCTGTCGCACATCCGTCCGAAAGGGACATCCGTGAAAAACAGCGCCTTGACCTCCACCGGCATCGTCCCGTTCATGGAACGTTTCTCCAACTCAACACGCGAAGTAGCACAAGACGGACGACGCGGCGCCCTCATGCTGAGCATCTCCGTGAAACACCCCGACGCAGAAGATTTCATTGACGCCAAGATGCAAGCCGGAAAAGTTACCGGCGCCAACGTCTCGGTACGGCTGACCGACGAGTTTATGCAGGCTGTCGTCGAAGATAAAAAGTTCCAACAGCAATACCCCGTTGACAGCGACAATCCGTCCATCGTGAAAGAGACTGACGCCCGCAAACTGTGGGAGAAAATCATCCACAACGCCTGGCAATCCGCCGAACCCGGCGTCATGTTCTGGGACACCATCATCCGCGAATCCGTTCCCGACTGCTATGCCGACTTGGGCTTCCGCACCATTTCCACCAATCCCTGCGGCGAAATCCCGCTGTGTCCTTACGACAGTTGTCGCCTGTTGGCAATCAACCTCTACAGTTACGTTGAAAATCCCTTTACCGCCACCGCCGCGTTCAACAACGACCTGTTTTCCAAACACGTCCGCAAAGCACAACGCCTGATGGACGACCTGATAGACCTCGAAATAGAAAAGATAGACCGCATTCTGGAAAAAATCAACAAAGACCCCGAAAGCGAAGAGACCAAACGGACTGAACGGCTGTTGTGGGAGAAAATCCGGCACAAGACGTTACAGGGACGGCGCACCGGCTTTGGCATCACCGCCGAGGGCGACATGCTGGCAGCGCTCGGCGCCAAATACGGATCCAAAGGCGCTATTGACTTTGCTGTTCGGGTACAACGCATTCTGGCGCTCGAAGCCTATCGCTCCTCCGTCCAGATGGCGAAAGAGCGTGGCGCTTTCCCCGTCTTCGACGCCAAACGCGAAGAGAAAAACCCGATGATCCAACGCATCAAAACAGCCTCGCCCGCCCTCTATGACGAGATGGTGCAATACGGCAGACGCAACATCGCCCTACTGACCATCGCGCCGACAGGAACGGTAAGCATCTGTACACAAACGACTTCCGGCATAGAACCGGCGTATGAAATAAAATACACACGGCGTAAAAAAGTAAACCCCAACGACAAAGGCGCCAAGGTTGCTTTCGTTGACGAAACAGGCGACAGTTGGGAAGAGTTCACTGTGTTTCATCATCATTTCATTACATGGCTCAAAGTCAACGGCTACAACGTGGAAGAGGTGAAAAATTATACCGACGAACAACTGCGCCCCATCATCGAAAAATCACCTTACTTCGGCGCTACCGCCAACGACATTGACTGGGTCGCCAAAGTGAAGATGCAAGGCGCTATGCAACAGTGGGTTGACCACTCTATCTCCGTAACCGTCAACCTCCCCAGCGACGTTTCCGAAGAATTAGTTGCCCAAATCTACGAAACAGCATGGAAGTCAGGCTGCAAAGGAATGACCGTCTATCGCGACGGCTCCCGCGGAGGCGTCTTAGTAACAGATAACAAAAACGACAAAGAAGAACAGCAGTGCATCAACGAAACCAACGCCCCAAAACGACCACACCGCCTCGAAACAGACGTCATCCGCTTCCAAAACGACCACGAACAGTGGATCGCTTTCGTCGGATTGCTCAACGGACGACCCTACGAAATCTTCACAGGACGCTCCGAAGGTCTTATCGTACCGCAATGGGTGGAAAAAGGATGGATCATCAAAGAACGCAATGAAGACAAATCCTCGCGCTACGACTTCGAGTTTACCGATAAATATGGCTATAAAGTGGTCATGCAGGGACTGTCCCGCGAGTTCAGCAAAGAGTTCTGGAACTACGCCAAACTCATCAGCGGCATCCTGCGACACGGAATGCCCCTGCCCAGCGTCGTAGAACTGATATCCGGACTCAACTTTGACAGCGACTCCATCACCACTTGGAAAGCCGGCGTTGACCGCGCCCTCAAACGCTACATCCCCGACGGTCATAAACCCAAAAACGCAGCATGCCCCAACTGCAAAGACGACGCACTCGTCTATCAGGAAGGATGCTTGGTCTGCAAATCTTGCGGCTATTCGAGATGCGGGTAGATGTCTTTCCGGTCTTACTTTTTACGGAAAATGCTGTCTGTTAGGTCTTACTTTTTACGGAAACTCTTGTCTGTTAGGTCTGATTTTTTACTATCTTTGCAAAAAAATTTAAGGCTTTATGGGTGAAAATTATATTAAACGGCACATAGACAAACACTTACACTTGTGGAAACAATCTGTTTCACGCAAGCCTCTATTGCTTCGGGGAGCCAGACAAGTCGGTAAATCCTCGTCCGTCAGAGAATTTGGGAAACAGTTTGAATATTTTCTCGAAATCAATTTTGAAAAAAAGGAAAATCAGGATGCCAAAAAGATATTTGAGCGGAGTTCAACCCCAAAACGCATCGCAGATGAACTTTTTGCCATGTTTAATGTCCCCATTGTTCCGGGTAAAACATTGGTTTTTCTCGACGAAATCCAATCCTGCATTTCATCTATTGCGTCCTTACGTTTTTTTTACGAAGAGATGCCCGAATTACACATCATTGCAGCAGGTTCATTATTGGAATTTGCCTTGGAAGAGTTGCCGTCGTTTGGCGTTGGACGCATACGGTCGTTATTCATGTATCCGTTGTCGTTCGACGAATATCTACGTGCCATGAATTTCAATGCCTTAGCCGACATGATACAGCAATCTTCACCCGAACACCCCATGTCAGAGGCGTTGCATCATCAGTGTATCAATCATTTGGTTCGGTATATCGTTATCGGCGGGATGCCGGAAGTAGTGGCGACTTATGCAAAAGGAGGTTCATTGCAGGACTGTCAGCAGATTCTGGACGATTTGATGCTGACCTACGACGATGATTTTGCTAAATATAAAAACCGAATGCCGTCGTCAAGAATCAAAGAGGTCTTTCTCTCTGTTATGGAACAGACAGGGTATAAATTTGTTTATTCGCAGGCTTCGCAAACACTTCGACATGAGCAAATTAAAGATGCCATTAAATTACTTATCATGGCAGGACTTGTCTATCCGATTACCCATAGTTCGGCAAATGGTCTCCCTTTGGCTGCGGAACTCAATCATAAAATTTGCAAATATGCGGTTTTTGATACCGGAATTATGCAGCGGTTTTTAGGACTAAATATATCCGACATTCTGCTGGGCGACACGCTTGTGCAAATAAATAAAGGCTCTATTGCCGAACTATTTGTGGGATTGGAAATCATAAAATCCATGCCCTGCAACCAACCGGCGCAACTCTATTTCTGGCAACGAGAACAACACGGCAGTCAAGCAGAGATAGACTATCTATTACAAATTGATTCTCAAATAGTTCCAGTAGAAGTGAAAGCCGGAACAAAAGGTTCCATGCAAAGTTTACACCTGTTTATGAAAGAAAAAAACAGCGTGAAGGGCATCCGTACCTCTTTGGAAAACTTCGGAAAATTGGACAAGATAGAGATATATCCGATGTATGCTATAGGTACAGTTTTTTTCCGTACATTTGCACCCACATACCCGAAAAAGTAAATCTTAATTAAACCTTTGATACTTAATGATAACAAAACCCTTAATACTCATCACCAACGACGACAGCATCCACGCCCCCGGTCTCCGCAAGTTGATAACATCGGTGGAAGGGCTGGGACGCATTCTGGTGATGGCGCCCAACAAACCGCAATCCGGACAGGGACACGCCCTGACGGTAGAAGAGCCGTTGCGCATCTATCTTCAGCGCTCCGACGACGATTACACCGAATACGCCTGTTCAGGAACGCCCGCCGACTGTATCAAGATGGCAACGCAACAAATCTTAGAACGGAAGCCGGACTTGATACTCTCCGGCGTTAATCACGGCGCCAACACCTCTGTCAACGCCATCTATTCGGGAACCATCGCCGCCGTCATCGAAGGCTGCATGATGGGCATCCCCGCCATCGGATTCTCACTGAACGACAACGGATGGAAAGCCGACCTGTCGCACATCGGCGACTACATCCGCCAAATCACCGAAAACGTGATTGCCGACGGCTTGCCCGATTACGTCTGTCTCAACGTGAACTTCCCCGCAAAAAATGCCGAGCCGATACGAGGAATCCGCGTCTGCCATCAAGGTCTGGGCGAGTGGAGCGAAGATTTTGAAAAACGCATAGACCCGCAAGGCAGAGACTACTATTGGATCAAAGGCGTCTATAAATATAACGACCCCCGACCCGATACCGACATCATCGCCATTCGGGAAAACTATGTCTCCATCGTCCCGACCATGTTCGACTGGACGGCAAAAAATATGGTCGAACCATTTAAAAAACGCTTCCAAAATGTTTAAAAACGACTCTTTCATCAAAGGATTTCTCCTTGGGCTGGCTCTCAATGCCGTAACATTCGGTATCGTCTGGGGTTTGGTGGAAAAAGTCGGTGTTGCTTTGATAAAAGACCCGACGAAACTCTATCTCTTAGCGGCTATTCCGGCAATCCTTTTGATGTGGTACGGCATGAAGAAAAAAGGATGTGTGAAAATGGGGATGGGGACGCTGCTGAGCGTTATTGTGGCGGTAGGATTGTTTTTTGTTCTGTGTGTGAAATAAAAATTAAAAAAAAGTTGTACCTTTGCGGGCGAATCTATAAAGAGATATTATGATAATGGTATTAGACATCAAAGAGAGTAAGGCTTCGTTCTTCATGGAATTGCTTAACAATTTTTCGTTTGTAAAAGCACGGACTGTTACTAACGAAAAAGCGTTGTTATTGCAAGAAATCAAAGAAGCAGTAGATACTGTCAATTTGGTAAAACAAGGTAAATTATCGGCACGTCCGGCAAAAGAGTTGCTTAATGAAATATAATGTACTTGCTATAGAACCTTTTGACAGGCAATTGAAACGATTGGTAAAAAAATTCCCCTCGTTAAAAGCAGAATATACCGCGCTGATTGAGAAATTAGAACAAAATCCGGAAATAGGCGCCCCATTAGGAAATAATTGTTTTAAAATACGTTTGGCAATAACTTCAAAAGGTAAAGGAAAATCAGGCGGGGCACGTATAATCACACATCTTTATATAGAAAACGAGACCGTTTTCCTTCTTACTATCTACGATAAAAGCGAACAAACAAATATTTCCAGTAAAGAATTGAAAGAATTACTTTCAAAAATTGAAAAATAATAAAAAATAAATATAATTTTACATCATGACATAAACAAATATACCGTGCTAAGAAGCATATAGAAGCTGGTAGCACAAAATAGGATAGCTTGAAAAAGCGTTACTGTTTGTTCTAGGATAATCATTCTTCCACCTTTGATCCGATTTACGGGTCATGCCTCAAGAGTAAATTAGTGAAACGCCGTATGTCCGGCGTGGAACGATTCGTTAGAGGCATAGGTGTGGAAGCCTGATTATCCGATAGGTTGTTTCCACGCTTTTTTTGTTGTCCGATTTTGCCACGAATTATCACTAATTTTTATTTCACTAATCATGTTCATCATTAAAATCACGCTAAAATCACAGTTCAGACAAATGACATAACATATTGATAATAAATATAATAATAACTTTAAATGTATTTTTATGCGTAAAAACTTGAATTTTTATGAAATCGAAGCCGGTGCCGATAATAGCAGGGCAATGGAGACAGAGACCATTCAAAAAAACGGGACGAGTCCGAAAAGCCACACGAGTAGGTGGAATTTAATAAAAATACTTCTGTTTTTTGTCATCCTTTGTTTTGGTGCAGCCGGTACGTTTGCGCAGGATATCATCACGCTGAAAACGGGCGATGATATTCAGGCGTTGGTACAGGAAATCGGCATAGACGACGTCACTTATAAAAAGTTTGAAAATCCTAACGGACCTAATTATAAGTTGAAAAAGTCGGAAATCTTTATGATTCGGTATGAAAATGCTTCAAAAGATGTTTTTAAAGATGAGGCGCCTGCCCCGTCAACGAACCAAACAAACGCTCAAGGTATGAGTAATAATCAGCAAGCCCCACCGATAGATTATAACACATTTCTGCAATTAAGAGGAGATGACAACAAGATGGCAGAATTTCTTAAAACAAATGATAGAGATCTTTATGAGCAATTTCATAGAGGTGCGTCGCTTAGAGATACGGGAGGAGGTTTATTAGTTACTGGTCTTTTTTTTACAGTAGTAGGTGGCGCGTTGGAAGTAATCGGTTTTAGTAATACTGATAATGAGACCGGAGAGATTACGAATGGTGGTAGTACCACGATTATTGTTGGTGGCGTAATGCTTACGGCAGGACAAATTTTTATCATTACCAGCATCCCCTTGTCTGCTACCGGCGGCAGTTTGAAACGACGTGCTGCCGATAGTTACGAAGAAAAATATTTTAGCCACAGAACATCTTTTAACCCCTCCTTGAACTTCGGCGTAATAGGGAATGGCGTGGGGATTGCATTAAAATTTTAAATTTCAATTAAAGTTGTATCTTTGCAGAAGAATAATGTTTCGTATTTGTAATGAAAGGAATCGTCTTACGTTCAACAGGTTCATGGTACTCGGTTCTTTGTGAATCGGGTGGGCGGGTTGATTGCCGTTTGAAAGGGAAATTCAAGGTGCGGGGCATCAGAAGCACCAATCCCGTTGCGGTGGGCGATTATGTGCGTGTGGAGCAGTCGGACAGGCACGAGGCGGTCATCGCCGAAATCCTGCCGCGCGACAACTACATCATTCGCAAGGCGACACGACTGTCGAAAGCATCCCACATCATCGCCGCCAACATTGACATGGCGTTTTTGGTAGTAACGTTGGCTTCGCCGCGCACTTCGCTGGGGTTCATTGACCGTTTTTTGGTAACAGCCGGCGCCTATCACATCCCGGCAGCGTTGATATTCAACAAGATGGACTTGCTCTCGCCGGACAAACAGCAAGAACTCACACGCTTGGAAACCCTCTACCGCAACATCGGATACCCGTGCTACGAAACGTCGGCGACGCAACAGCAAGGCATAGAGCCGTTGCAAGAGGTGTTAAAAGAGAAAGTATCGCTCTTTTCGGGACATTCGGGAGCAGGGAAATCGGCTCTCATCAACGCCATCGAACCGGCATTGACGTTGAAAACGGGCGCCATCTCCAATTATCACCAAAAAGGGATGCACACCACAACTTTTGCGGAGATGTTTCCGTTATCGTTTGGAGGCTATATCATTGATACGCCCGGAATCAAAGAGTTTGGAATGGTGGACTTGGAAAAAGAAGAGGTGTCGCACTACTTTCCGGAGATGCTGGCGCTGATTTACGACTGCAACTTTCACAACTGCACCCACATCCACGAACCCGGATGTGCCGTCAAAGAAGCGCTCGCTGCAAACCGAATCAGCGAAAGCCGCTACCGGAACTACTGCTCCATCCTCAACGACGAATCGTTTTATATTGCTGATTGGGAATGAGTTAATTTAAAAATTTAAAGATATGACAGAACAGGAATTTATTGTTGGGACTTGTGTGAAACATGCCCGTTACGGCGTCGGGTATATCTGCGCCGTGTCGTTGGTTAATTGCGACATCATTTTTGAAAGAGGCGGAAAGGTCAGTTTCGCCAAACGTTCTCTCGCCGAAGATTTGGAATTGGTGGAAGCCGCCCCAAACACCTCCGACGAACCAAAACTGACGTTGGACGAAGTTGAAGAAGCGCTCACCACGATTTTAGAACGCTACAACGGCGTTCACCAAGAGATAGAGATGGCAGACCGCTGGAACAACGGAACGCTGATCCTAAAACCGGGTACCGACACCCAACCCAAAGAGATGCCGATAGAGACATTCTTCCACAAAATCGTCATGCTGCGCGACAGACTGCGGGTGCTGGAACAAAATATCAACAGCCACAAAAAACTGACCGACGAGGATAAAGTTGATTTACAACAATATATCACGCGCATCTACGGCAGCCTGACCTCGTTCAATGTACTTTTTAAAGAGAAAGACCACTACTTCGTGGGGACAGGAGGGGGCTGAAAAAACTGTAATATTCAAAAAAAATGTATCTTTGCATTTTAAAAATAAAATTATGTACACAACATACCATTTGACATCGGCACAGGAAGCAAGCATTGACATATTAGATTCCATCAAAATTGCTTTCAAATCAAAACCTGTTACTATTATTGTGGAAGAAAGTTACAAAGATTTTGACCTTACAACAGATATGAAGTCCATTTTAGACGAACGCATACAGGAAAACGGGAAAAATTATCTAACAGCAGAAGAATCCATCAATCATCTTAATAAAAGATATGGTTTATAAAATTATCGTTTCTCCTCGTGCTTTGAAGGAGTTAGAAAATGCTATTGATTATTATGCCTTGTATAGTACAGATGCACCGGTACATTTTATTGCTGTACTCAAAGAGGCATATAAAACATTAGAAACTAACCCTTTTTTTAGAATATGTTATAAAAATGTTCGCTCTTTGAAACTCAAAAAGTTCCCCTATTCTTTGTACTTTATTATTGATGAGAACAAAAATATAGTTAGTGTACTTTCTTGCTTTCACAATAAGCGAAATCCAAATAAACAACCACGATATTTGTAAAAATCATGATTCATACAAAAAATTGTACATTTGCACCCGTAAATATAGACGCATGAAAATAGCCCTCTTTGCAAAAAAAACAGGCGACGGCTTTATTGAAGCTTTCAACTTTTTTATGAAAGAATTGTCGTTGCGGGAGTTTCGAATTTCGCTATATCAGCCTTTCTATCAGGATATCTCCCGTTCTTTTCATTTCGACACCCCCTTTACGCTCTTTTCGAGTTGCGAGGAGTTGAAATCTCTGTCGCCCGACGTATTCATCTCGTTTGGAGGCGACGGCACCATCCTCGATGCCTTGGAACTGATTCAGGATACGCTCATACCCGTTCTCGGCGTCAACTTCGGACGGTTGGGCTTTCTCTCCGCCACCTCAGCCGAAGAGTTCGGAGAGGCTTTAGACCAGTTACTAAACAAGGAATATGAGATAGACTCGCGTGCTTTGCTGCGGCTGACAACCGAAGAGAACCCTTTTGCAACCTTTAACTACGCCCTGAACGAAATAACCATCCTCAACAGTTACCCCTCGAAAATGCTCTCCATCGGAGTGTGGATTGACGACTATTTCCTGAACAACTACTGGGGCGACGGACTTATTGTCGCAACGCCAACAGGTTCAACAGCTTACAGCATGAGTTGTGGTGGAAATATCTTGACGCCGTCCTCGAAAAACCTCATCATCACACCCATCGCCCCGCACAACCTCTCCATCCGCTCGTTAGTCATCTCGGAAGATTCAAAAATAAAAATCCGGGTGCACGAAAACCGTTACGACTCTTATACTATAGTCCTGGATTCCCGAACCAGAAAAATCACAAAACCGGTTGACATCTTCATCGAAAAGGAAAAATTCGACTTCAACCTTGTCCGGCTGAACGGCAAAGAGTTTTTCCAAACACTCCGCAATAAACTACTCTGGGGATTAGATAAACGAAATTAAGATACTCATTATGAAAAAGATAGGCGTTATCTCCGACACACACACTTTCCTTCATCCGAAATTGTTCGACTTTTTCAAAGACGTGGACGAGATATGGCATGCCGGCGACTTCGGCAACATCGAAACGGCAGACCGGTTGCAAGCATTTAAACCGTTGCGCGGCGTCTATGGCAATATTGACGATACGTTGGTGCGCCGCTCTTTTCCGCAGTTCAACGTGTTTCGCGCCGAAGAAGCAAAAGTAGTCATAACGCACATCGGTGGCTATCCCGAACATTATTACGACAACGCATTGGAAATCATCCGAAAAGAGAAACCCGACATCTTTATCGCCGGACATTCGCACATCTTGAAGATCATCTACGACAAACCGAATCAACTGCTTTTTATCAATCCGGGCGCAGCAGGACTGCACGGCATACACCATGTTATCACTTTTGTGCGCTTTACTTTGGATAAAACGGATATTCGCGATGTTGAAATTTTTGAAACGAAGAAAAATCCGACAAATGAACGTTTTTAGAAATTTTTTTTCAACAATGGTGTTTTTATGTTCCATTTTTTCGTTACTTTGCTGCAAAAATAACGAGATGGCAAATATGCAAATTTTTCAATTTAACAGTTTCCAAGTCAACACTTTCGTGATTTGGGACGAAACCAAAGAGTGTATCATTATTGATCCGGGCTGCCTTTCCGAAACGGAATGCAACGTGCTGACGCGTTTCATCGCCGACAATCAACTGCGCCCCGTCCGTCTAATCAATACGCACTATCACATTGACCATATTTTGGGAAATAAATATGTCAAAGAATATTACAAATTGCCCGTTGAGGCGCATCAGGGCGGGCGGGCGTTCTGGGAAAACGGCTCTTTCTGGGCTGCCAATTTCGGTCTCGGCGAAGACGACTTAGTCGCGCCCGACGTTTACCTGAAAGATGGCGACGAGATAAAATTCGGAAACTTGTCCCTGAAAGTTTTATACACCCCCGGACATGCCGACGGCAGCATCTGTTTCTACAACAAAACCGACGGCTACGTCATCGTGGGAGACGTTTTGTTTCACACTAGCATCGGACGAACCGACTTGCCCACAGGCAATTACGACATCCTGAAACAAAGCATCACCGAAAAACTCTTTACCCTCCCCGACGAAACTGTCGTTTACCCCGGACATGGTCCCAAAACAACCATCGGCTTTGAAAAGATAAATAATCCGTTTTTATGATACTTGATCTTTTTTCCATGCCGTTTTTCGTCAACGCCCTGCTTTCGGTGGCGGTGATGTCGGTGTTGACAGGGATTATCGGGAGTTATATCGTTTCCCGCAAGTTGGTGTTTATGAGCGGAGGCATCTCTCACGCCTCTTTCGGAGGGCTTGGCATCGCTTGGTTTTTAGGACTTAATCCCATGTTGGGCGCTTTTGTGTTTGGCGTCTTTTCGGCGTTGTCCATAGAGTTTATCAGCAGTCGGGGAAAAAATGAAAAAGACACCGCCATCGGCATTTTGTGGTCGGTGGGGATGGCTATCGGCATCCTGTTTATCTTCCTGACGCCCGGCTACCAGCCCAACCTGATGAGTTATCTTTTCGGAAATATCTTGGTTGTGCCGCGCAGTGAGATTATTTTCGGCGCTATTTTGACGCTTGGCATCGCCATCCTTTTCGTGGTTTTCTACAAACCGATTTTGTACGTCGCTTTCGACAGAGAATTCGCGTTGGTGCGGCGGATGCCTGTGAAGACGGTCAACTATCTGATGATGGTCGTCGTTGCGCTCGCCATCATCATGACGATGAAGGTAGCTGGAATCATCTTAGCCATCGCCATGCTCACTCTTCCGCCGGTTATCGCCTCGCTGTTCTGCAAAAAACTCTCATGGATGATGATTGTATCCGTTGTCGTCGGCGTTGCCGGATCTGTGGCAGGTCTTTTTCTCTCTTTCCTGTTCGATACGCCCGCAAGCGCCACCATTGTATTCACGTTGGGGGTAATATATCTGATTGTCAAAGGTTTAAAAGTACTGCAAATTTTTAAAATTGAAAAATAATATCCTTACCTGTTCGGCAGCAGCCAACTCGAAGGATTTTGCAGCGTTTTCCCTTTCCAGAGTTCAAAATGCAGTTCGGTAGCACCTGAGACGGCGTCGGTGTGGATACTACCTATCTTTTGACGGGTTGAGATTTGATCGCCGGCTTTTACGGAGACTGTTTCTAACTTCGAATAGACCGTGATATATTCGCCGTGTCGAATCATCACAACGTTGTTGAATCCCGGCATCTTCCACACGCCGGAGACAGTTCCGGAAAATATGGCTAAGGCGTCTGATTTTGAGGATGTTATGATGTCAATGCCGTTATTTTGGACTTTTACGTTTTTCAGCACGGGGTGTGCGTGTTCGCCGTATTCGCTCGATACGATGCCTCTTTCGACGGGCCACGGCAAACGTCCCTGATTGCCTGCGAAGTCTTTGGAGAGCGCTACCTCTGCCGGCGTGAGGGAGAAGTCGCTACCCGTTGTCTTTTCGGCGTTGGCGGCGCGGCGTGCTTCTTCGGCTCTACGGATCTCCTCTTCTATAAGTTTCTGGATGGCTTTTTCCAAGTTGCGCGCTTCTTTCTGCTTGGCGTCGAGGACTTTTTTCAACTCTTTTTCCTTCTTTTCCAATGTCTTAACTTCGGTATTTACTTTGTCTTTGTCCACCGAAAGTTTATTCCGCTCATTCTGAGTTGATTGCAACACCTCGTCCCGCTCTTTTTTCCGTTTTGTCAGCCCGTCAATCCGTTCCTGTACGACGGACTGCGTCTCCGTGATTTGCGCTGCCTGCTGATGGCGCGCCTCTTTAAGTTGCTGTAAATGACGCAGTCGCAGATAGGCTTGGTTGAAATCGTCGGCGGCGAAGATGAATGCCAACTGGGTAAAGATATTTTCCGTCTTTTGGGCGACGAGGATCATCTTGGCGTAGTCGCTGCGCAACTGTTGCAGCCGCTTTTCCAAACTGTCAATGACGGCATTGTTTTTGTTGATTTCCTTTTCCAAACGGGCGCTTTCGTTGTTTAACGTCTCTATGAGTTGTTCCCGTTTTTTGATACTGTTGTTCAGGATGACGACTTGCTGAAGCGATTTCTTCTTGTCTTTCGAGGTCTCGTCAAGCAGTTGTTGGTTGTAGGAGATTTCCGATTCTATCTGCTTTTTGTTTTGTTCGAGGGTGGATTTGTCTTGGGCAAAAGCAGAAACCACAAAGAACATAAAGTACACACAAAGAAGACCGTAAGATTGTAAGAGGAGTTTCTTTGCGTTCCTTTGTGAAAATTCTTTGTGATACTTTGTGGTAAAAAAATCTCTCTGGATTGCTTCACCTTGTTCGCAATGACGAAAACGGTCTCTTGTATGGCACTTCATAACCCTATATAAACTATGTTCTATAAACTAACTTTTTTCACGGCAAAGATACGACAAATTATCTATTCGGTATCTGAAAAAGAAAAAAGGGTTACAGAGTTGGTCGTTTAGATACCGTATAAGAGAGTTTTTTTACTATTTTCCGTCTTTGCACGAAACTTTTTGTTTACTAAGGATACAAATTTTTTTATTACTTTTGCACCCTCAAAACCATAAAATCTAAAATATCATGTCAGGACACAGTAAATGGTCAACCATAAAACGCAAAAAAGGAGCGTTGGATGCTAAGAGGTCAAAGATTTTCTCACGCATTATCAAAGAGATAACGGTAGCAGTGAAAGAGGGCGGCGCCGACCCCGACGGCAATCCGAGACTGCGCATGGCTATCGCCAACGCCAAAGGAAACAGTATGCCGAAAGACAATATCGAGCGCGCCATCAGCAAAGGAAAAGATAAAGACGGATCCAATTTTTCGGAACTCACCTACGAAGGATACGCGCCTCACGGCATCGCCATCTTCCTGGAATGTACGACCGACAACACCCAGCGCACCGTCGCCAACGTGCGAAAGGTATTTACCAAATACGGCGGAACACTCGGCACCAATGGCTCGCTGAGTTATCTGTTTGATAGAAAAGGTATTTTTGTCGTCCCTAAAGGAAATCTCACCCCCGACGAGTTCGAAATGGAAATCATTGACGCCGGCGCCGACGACATCGAACTGACCGACGACAACTTTATCATCACCACCTCCATAGAAAACTACGGCTCGATGAACAGCAAGTTGGAAGCGATGAGCATTGAACCGGAAACAGTTGAGCTGCAACGTATTCCAAACGAAACGAAAGCGCTGGACTTGGAGTCGAGTTTGAAAATCATGAAGATGATTGACACTTTCGAAGAAGATGATGACGTCCAAAATGTCTTTCATAACCTCGAAGTTACGGATGAATTGGCGGCGGCTTTATAATTACGAATTGTGATTGATTGAATAATTGAATCTTCTGGATTGCTTCGCTACGCTCGCAATGACGCCAAGCCCCCCCGTTAATTCGTAATTCATCCATGGCAGGTATTTACGTCCATATTCCATTTTGCAGGTCGAAGTGCGCTTACTGCAACTTTTTCTCGGTGGCGACGAAACGCCATGTTGATGAGGTGTTGTCGTCTATTGTGAAAGAGTTGTCGTTGCAACGTCGTTTTTTGCGGGGAGAAAAGGTGGAAACCATCTATTTTGGAGGCGGAACGCCCTCGATAGTTGCGGCGGAGCGGCTTTTTACGATTTTGGATGCTGTTTACGACAATTTTCCGGTGGCGGATGACGCTGAAATAACTATCGAAATCAATCCCGATGACGCTTCCATGGATTATCTGTCGGCATTGTCGTCAAGATTTAACCGCTTAAGCATTGGCATACAGTCGTTTGTGGAGGAAGATTTATTGCTACTCGGAAGAAAACATAACGCTGAACACGCCCGCGAAGCCGTTTTGAATGCTCGCAAGGCGGGGTTTACTAATATTAATATAGACCTTATTTACGCCCTATCCAAAAGTCGAAATTTTTTACCACAAAGGTTCACAAAAAAACTTTTGAGACGGTCTCACAATTGGAGAAAAACGCTCTCTATGGCGCTTGCCTTGGCTCCCGAACATATCTCGGCGTATGCTTTGACAGTGGAAGAGAATACGATACTTCACCGAAAAATAGAACAAGAGCATCTTTCAATGATTTCGGATAATAACCTTGAAAATCAATATAATATATTGATAAAAAAACTCTCCGAAGCCGGTTACGACCATTACGAAATTTCCAACTTCTCGAAAGCCGGCTATGCCTCGAAACACAACAGCGCCTATTGGAACGGAACGCCGTATCTGGGCGTAGGACCTTCGGCGCACAGTTTCAACGGCGACCTCCGGCAGTGGAATGTGGCGAAAATAGCGGATTACTGTCAAGCCATCGAACAGTCGAAAATCCCTGCTACATCGGAAGTGTTAAGTGAAACGGATAAATATAACGAGTTCGTTATGTTGCAGTTACGGCAGAAGTCGGGCGTTGTACTGTCGGAGTTAAATCGCCGCTTTGGACAAGCAATGTCGGATTATTTTACGAATAAAATCGCTACTTATGTTTCGTCGGGCAATGTTATCAACGACGGCGACCGGTTTTATCTGCCGGAGACTTCGTTTTTAATATCGGATTATATCATTTCAGATCTATTTTAATTCTCAATTTTCAACTTTCAATTCTCAATTATTTTTCGTACCTTTGCACCCCCAAATTTTAATCTGGGAAAGAGTAATTAATTATTGTTTAATCCGACAGTTAACACTGTCATAATTAAGGGAAAAAGTAATGAGTGAAACCTTAGAAAATGACGCTCTCGAACAAGAAATTCAGGAGCAAACAGAAGATGTAACGGCGACTGCCGAGACACAAGCCCCCTCCAACTCCCCCGAAGAGGGAGAGAACCCCGAAGAGGAGAATGTAGTCGAAATCCCGACCACAGAAGAACAACCCGAAGAAGAACAACCCGTTGAAGAACAACCTGTTGAAGAACAACCCGTTGAAGAACAACCTGTTGAAGAACAACCCGTTGAAGAACAACCTGTTGAAGAACAACCCGTTGAAGAACAACCCGTTGAAGAACAACCCGTTGAAGAACAACCCGTTGAAGAACAACTCTCAACTCTCAACTCTCAACTCTCAACTCTTTTAGTTGAAGAACAACCCGTTGAGCCCTCTGTTTTTGACGAAAAACCGTACGAAATACCGGTTTTTAAAGAAAAAAAGCAGAAAAGAGTAGCAAAATTTGTACACAATCCCGATGATTTTAACTGGGATGCCGCTGGCAAAGGCAGCGAAATCTACACCAAAGATGAACGCGCACACTTGGAGAGCGAATACGACAAGACCTTAAAAAGCATCAACGACCACGAAGTCCTTGACGGTAAGGTAGTTTCGATATCCGCACGCGAAGTCATCATCAACATCGGTTTCAAGTCCGATGGCATGATTCCCCGTTCGGAAGTTCGCTATAACAAAGATTTGAAAATTGGCGACGACATCGAAGTATATGTTGAAAGTCAGGAAGATTCTACGGGACAACTCCTGCTTTCGCATAAGAAAGCACGCACGTTGCGCAGTTGGGAACGTGTCAATCAGGCACATGACAACGAAGAGATCATCACCGGATTGGTGAAATGGCGTACAAAAGGCGGATTGGTGGTGGACGTATTCGGCGTGGAGGCATTCCTGCCCGGATCGCAGATAGACGTGAAACCCATTCGCGATTACGATACTTTTGTCGGAAAAACCATGGAGTTCAAAATTGTCAAAATCAACCATGAATACAAAAACATCGTAGTATCGCATAAAGCATTGATAGAAGACGAGATAGAAAGCCAAAAAGCAGCCATTATCGCCCAACTCGAAAAAGGACAGGTATTGGAAGGCATCGTGAAGAACATCACCTCCTACGGCGTATTTATAGACTTAGGCGGCGTTGACGGCTTAATCCACATTACCGACCTGTCGTGGGGACGCATCAGTCATCCGGAAGAGGTCGTTCAGTTGGATGAACCGATAAAAGTCGTCATCCTCGATTTCGACGACAGCAAAAAACGTATCGCCTTAGGCTTGAAACAACTCACGCCACATCCATGGCAGGCGCTTGACCCGGAATTGAAAGTCGGCGACAAGGTGAACGGACGCGTGGTCGTCATTGCCGACTATGGAGCATTCGTCGAAATAGCCACCGGAATAGAAGGATTGATTCACGTCTCCGAAATGTCGTGGAGCCAGCATCTACGCACCGCTCAAGACTTTATGAAAGTGGGCGACGAGATAGAAGCCGTCATCCTGACCTTAGACCGCGACGACCGTAAGATGTCGTTGGGAATCAAACAACTAATGCCCGACCCATGGACAAACATCGCAGAAAGATACCCATCCGGAAGCAAACACATCGCTACCGTACGCAACTTTACCACTTTCGGTATCTTTGTTGAACTTGAAGAAGGCGTGGACGGATTAATACACATCAGCGACCTCTCGTGGACAAAGAAGATTAAACATCCTGCCGAATTTACCAGAGTAGGGGAGAAGATTGACGTTGTAGTTCTGGATATTGACATGGAAAACCGTCGCCTCAGCCTCGGACATAAGCAATTAGAAGAAAATCCATGGGATACTTACGACGCAGTTTTTGCCGTTGACTCCGTACACGAAGGCTCAATTATCCAAATTAACGAAAAAGGTTACATCGTCATGTTGCCCTACGGCGTTGAAGGCTTTGCTCCGGCACGCCATGCCCGTAAAGAAGACGGCTCCATGCCGAAAGAGGGCGAAGTACTTGATTTTAAAGTTATTGAGTTTTCAAAAGACAACAAGAAAATCATCGTATCGCACGCTAAAGTCTATGAAGACATGATGGCTGTAACAAGAGCAAAAGAAGAAAGCGAAAAAGACGCCGAAGAAATGTCAACACAGAAAGCCGTTAAACGTCTGAAAGACAACATGGAAAAAACTACCTTAGGTGACTTCGGTGTTTTGGCAACCCTGAAAGAAGAGATGCTCGAAGGCGAAAAAGCCAAATTGGAAAAAATGGCTGAAAAAGCCGAGAAAAAAGCAAAAGCCCCTGCCAAATCGAAAAAGACCGCAAAAGTCGAAGAAGAAGAGGTAGTAGCAGAAGAAGAAAGCACATTCGAATTTTCCGTTGCAGAAGAAACTGTTGCAGAAGAAGTTGTAGCAGAAGTTCCTGCCGCAGAGGAAGTTGTGGTAGAAATTCCTGTTGCAGAAGAAACTGTAGCAGAAACGCCCGTTGAAGAAGAAACTGTAGCAGAAGTTCCTGTTGAAGAAGAAACTCCTGTTGAAGAAGCATAAAAGAACTTTTTCATATTTTACCAATGAAGATGTCTCAAAAATGAGACATCTTTTTTGTTTCTGTCTCTGTGTAATTCTGTGATTCTCTGTGCCTCTGTGCTGAAAAAAAAGGCTAAAGAAAAGTTATTTTTAATATCTTTCTGCTACCGTCCGTAGATACCCCGCCCCATCCGGTCCTTCATTAACTAACAAATCCAAAACGGAAAGATTGGGAACAAACGGAAACCGGTCGGAAAATACCTGATAATAAACCGGAAACTGCTCCAAAGAGAGCAAAAACGGTTTCTTCGGAGTTAAACGCAACCTCAAATCTTCGGATTCGGGAACGAAACGGTATTCTTCGGTAAACACAATCTCTTTTTCTATCTTAAAACAGGTAAGGAAAAAGCGCAGGAAAGCGTTATTATACGCTAACAACGACTTTTCGTCTCTGTAAATCAACGATTTGATGGCGTCTTTGTAATAAAGGAAGTAGGGCGACTTGTTGTATGCCGACTCGATAGCCCGCCAATGGTTGTTTTGCCATTTCTGGGTGGCATCTATCCGGATATCAGCGGTTATGGTTTTGTTTCCGTGCGGTTTTATTACCGGAATACTCAAATTCAACACGCCCTGAGCCGACAAAATGGCAGTCCGGTTGCGCCACGTTTGTTTGGGAAAAGTCTCCTGCGCCTCGATGACAACAATATCGCACGGCAGCAGCAATGCAAAATAAAGCGCCGGAGGCATGTAGGCTGTGGGGAAGAGCATAGAAAATTACTGCGCCGCCGGTTTTCCCAAAAGTATCGTCTCAATCATCTGTTGATACTGTTCTTTGGGGTATGCGCCTACGGTTTTTTGCGGCTGTCCTTTCATCGGGACAAAAAGCACCATCGGGATATTACGTGCCTGAAACATGGCAGCCAATTCCTTTTGCTGGTCGGTGTTGATTTTGTAAACGTAAATTTCTCCGGAATAGGTCTTCATGAACTCTTCCATGTAGGGAGCAATTTTACGGCAGGGACCGCACCAGTCGGCGTAAAAGTCTATAACACAAGGTTTGTCGCCTTTGTAAACAAATTCTGTCGGATTTTTATCGAAATCCCATACTTTTTCCAGAAACGTCTCTTTGGTGAGCATTTCCGGCTTTTTCTCGGTTTGAGCAGACAACGTCATCGCTGCTGCAAGGAACAATGCTCCGAAAACCATCTTTATTACAATTCTATTATTCATTTTTAATGTATTTATCTTGTTAAAACTATTTTTAATAATGCGCGGCAAAGGTACAACTTTTTTCGCAAACCGTACTATGCAATTTTTGTGCCATTTTTTTCAGCAAAATAATTGCAACTGTTGTTTATTTTCTAGGACGTAGTTGGATACATAACCATGACCAAAACATCACATAAATCAATCCGATTGCACTACAAATAATTCCTATTTCACCACCAATTTTTGCGTCGCCATAGCGTTTCCTGTGCGGACGGTTACGAAATAGACGCCGGCAGCCATGTTGTTGAGCGGGATTATCTTCTCCTTTTCGATGTTTTCGGCGTGGTACACTGTTTGTCCGATCATGTTGTAGAGCGTGATATTTCCTTTTCCGTCGAATGTTACGGTTGCCTGTCCCGATGCGGGATTGGGTATGACGCGCAGCGCTAATGGGTTGCTTTCGATAGTTTCAATAGCAAATGGATCCCAACATTCAACATAAAAGTGATAAAAATAGTTGTCTGTCGGATCGTGTTTACAAACAGGAGATGTTCCCGAAGTTATATAAGTTCCCGGAAACATATCAACTTGCGCCATCAGGTGCATTCGGTTGCCGTCTATGCCTGCCAATGTCAGGTATGCAAATTCATTATCAATGATGTTAACATTATTTACAAGATGTTCTGTTTGCCGCCAGGTCATTCCTCCATCCGCAGTGGAGGTATAGAACGGGTGATGGTAGTCGCTATGCCCGTTTAGCAATCCGAGATAAGTCAAATGCAGTTGATTATCAAGGTCAAATGCCATTTGAGGGAACGAGAATGCGTCTCCGATGCCATAACACATTGGGGATAAAAACGTTTCGTGGTCTATGTAAAAATAATGGTCATCTCTCATCGGTATGAAATATCCGATAATGGGCAACTGTGGAACGGTAGAGATGACATACAGTTTTTCTTCGTCTGAGCGTTCCCAGTCGAAATAATCAAGCACTATGGGTTCTATTACATCTTTACTGTAATTGGCTTCGCCGTCAATCGGCGCCATGTCTTCGTTCCAGTAGGAGAGGAAGGTGGATGTGAATCCCGAGAAAAAGGCTACCAAACCTTCTTCTTCGCTATTGGCAGCCATCACCACCGAGAAGGCGACGTGGATTTTCCCATAGAGATCTAATGCTATACATCCTTGTGCGGGAATATAGGCGGCGTCGGCATATTCGGAAGGGTCAATGTAAGGTCCGACGGGCGTGTCGAAGAACCTGATGCTCTCCCATGTTTCGCCGTTATCGCGCGACCTCAACACATAGCCATCGCTTCCAAAGTCTATAAACGCGCAGGCAACGGTATTGCCTTGATTAGCAAAAGTGATTCCGTCGCGATATTTACTGTGTGCATCCCACTCTTGTCCAACCATTTCGGGAACTAATGCGCTTTCAATGTCCCATGTCAAGCCGCCATCTTGGGTTCTGTAATAAAGCACGGGATTGTAATATCCTTTATATTGCTGACTTTCGGGCAATGCCATCGGCGACATGATGTGGAGGTATTCATGATTGGGTCCGCTGGTGGTCATCCGCGCACAAGCCATGACGTAGCCGGCATCGGGCGAAGTTCCTTCGGGATAGGGAACGGAGATGATATTCCATTCGCCTTCACCTCTGTTTTCACGGGTAAGGAGTACCAAGCCGTTTACAATTGGCACGCCGTTGTGTTCGTAGGTGTCGGCGCTTTTAGCGAGAACGGCTTCGCCGCTTTTTCCCCATTGCGCATACGAGGGATTATACAGTGGTATTCCGCCTATTCTGTTTTCTTGTTTTTCTTCATCGTCCGGATTCCAACTCCATGTAAATCCTCCGTCCGTTGAATAAGAGTAGGCGACGCCCCGATTAGGGATGACGCTCCCCGAAAATTCCGGATTGTCATCCGTTGTCCATGTACAGCCGATAAAACCATCGTCATGCAACGTGGTCATCGGGTAAACAGCATTTTGACTCTGACGGTCATAACTTTTCGAAATTCCGGCAGACTTCCATCCGCCAACATCAAGAAAGCGTTTTTCCTGCGCTACGACAGGCGTCATCAAACCTGCCATTAGCATACATAATAATACTTTTTTCATAACGGTATCTGTTTAAATTAATAATGTGCAAAGATATAACTTTTTTATTTATGTTTGCAAACTTTTTTTAAAATATAGCCACGAATGGCACGAATTTGCACTAATTGTTGTCTGAGCTGTGATTTAAATGTGATTTAAATGATGTAATAAATTTATTACCTTTGCACCATGAATTTTGATGATAAAAATATTAGGGAAGTACTGAAGACGGACGAGTTCGACTTGTACTATCAAAACCTTGACGAGCGCACACGAAACAAGTACGACTACGCCATACAGATAATTAAAACTATCAAGGATCAAGTATGAATATCAGTGAAGAAAAATTATCAAGGCTGAAAAGAGCAGACGAACATTTTGACGAACGCTACGGCAAACCGGGAACATCGGAACGAAACGAGTTTGAAGCCAAAGCCAACGCATGGTATTACTCTGAAATGTTTCGGAGTGTACGGAAGAAAAAACGTATCACCCAGCGGGAACTCGCCGAGAAAATCGGCAAAAAAAGAGAATATGTTACCTTGCTGGAACAAGGTAAAACCGACATGCAGTTATCAACGTTCTTGCGCATCTCGGAGGCTTTGGGGATGAGGGTTACACTTTTATAGGGAGAATCATGGAAACCGTCTATTTGGAGGAAGTGTTCACCAAAGATGCGGCGATGTATATTGTCTGAACTATGATTTTAATATGATTTGCCTGAGACCATGATTTTGCCCATGCCGCAAAGCCCTGAAAGGGCGAAATCCCCTTGCGCAGGGCAACGCCCTACGATAAAATTCCACCAATCCCATAAGCCCTGAAAGGGCGACATCCCCTTGGAGGCTGTCTCAAAAGTCTTTTTAACCACAAAGAGCACAAAGTACACACTGTTATATCGTATTAACCGATAAGTCGGAACATCGCGTAAGGCGTTCCCTGAAATATTTTGAGAAAACAGAAAAATTAGAAGACTTTGGCTTTGCCCACGCCAACCGCAATACACTAATCAATTGCCGCTATGTTTTCGATACCGGACTATCGCAAACCAAAAAAACTCAGCCCCACCTCAAAATCCTCCGTCGGTAGAAAGTCGTATTTTTCCCAGTGATAAACATTATCTTCTTGTGAATCAGGCAGATATGAGAAGTTTTCGATGGATAAGGAATCGTGGACGGTGAGGGAGTATTGCGCTTTTTGCAACGGTTTTCCCCATGCTTGGGTGGAGCGGAGGATGTAAACATTGTTTTTCAGCAAGGTTTGCGTATAGGCGATGTTGATATAGACCGTGTCGCGGGCTGCCAATTCCAGCATAAACGAGATGCTTTTATTCAAACTGCGGTAGGGCATGGTTTTGTTGTAAGAGAGGTTGTAAACCCGCTGTACATCAATGGAATCCATCCCCAGCGCAAACGGAAAGCGAATCTCCATCTGCACTTCCCGGTCGCCGTTATTCGCAAAGACGTATATCCCATTAGTCTCAAATCCCGATTCTCCGATGGAAAAGTCAATATATTCCTCAATAAACGACACTTCCCGCTGACCGAAAACGGAAAAAGGGAGTGTGGATAAAACGCAAATAACAAAAAACCGTCGCATCACTGTCCGATGATTAAGCGGGTGGAGTAGTGTATTTTATTGTTGAGTTTAAAGTTCACGATATACATCCCGTTCGACAGGGATTGAGGCAGGTTGACGGTTCCGGTATGGTCGGTGATTTTGCTTTCAAATACCGTGCGTCCGTCCATCGAGACGAGTTCCATTCGGCAATCTAAGGATTTCACCGGCGTGCCGACTTCGTATCGCAACGCCTGTCCGCCGGACAACGGGTTGGGGTAGATGCGAATAGGGAAATCGGACATGACGGGCGCTTCGGCAATGCCGGTGTAATCTTCCAAGAGGTAAATATCCTGTTCCATGATGGAGTCGGGTTCTATGTCAATGGTGAAAGGTTTGATTTTTATTTTTTTGTTTGAAATATATACGTAATTTCTACTAAAGCGATTGGCTAATGTCTTGATGGAATATGATCCATCCACAATAGGAACATTCGGATAAGAAGGCGGTTGATATTGAAAAATGGTATAAAAAAATGTCATAGAATCGTTTGACAGCAACTGATTATTTTTATCATAAATTTTTCCTGTCAATGTTCCGTACATCTTTGACATATCATTAGGAGCACCGATTGTTGGTTCGTTCGTCTTGGCATAATAATAAACGTCTGATAAATGAACATATCCATGTGCAGATCCAATAGATTGTCCATCTAACGGCGCATTAACCTGAGCGCCTTGATGATTCCCGAATATAAGCACGGCATCAACGGAATCAAGTTCTTTTTGATCATTCAGATATTTAACATATACAGTTATTTTATCTCCCAAAGGATTGATGTCCAAATTTGACTTCATGCTATCGCGTGTCAAAACTACAAGTTCATAATTCACATAATATCCCTCCCAAACAGGAAGGTAATTCGATTCGGCGCTTCCGGAAGAAGAAAAAACCGTCATGCCCAAATAAGGAAACATATTCCCATTATAACACGCTAATTCCAACATCCATTCTTTTTCAGAATCGAACATGATTTCATTAATATACACGGACGGACTACCTACTGGATTGGCTATCAAGCATTTCACGCTATATAGCACACATACTAATAAAAAGGCTACTTTTTTCATGTCATTCAATTTTTAAGTTTATAATTATTTTGTGATATATTGCATTTATCAAAGTGCAAAGGTATAACTTTTTTATTTATGTTTGCAAACTTTTTTGAAAATATAGCCACGAATGACACGAAATTGCACTAATTGTTGTCTGAACTATGATTTTAACGTGATTGCAATGATGAACATGATTGAAAAAAACATAAAAAAACCTCACAATCCTCAATTTTCTATCTTCAACTCTCAATTAATACCGTACCTTTAAAACATAAAGGAAAAGCGATAATCATTTCACTTTCTATCTTTTAGAAAGTTATTTTTGTGCAAAAATATATTGATAAATGTGCTTTTTTAATGTGCTGTGTGCCGAGCATATCAGCACATAGTTGTTATTTCTTCATTAACAGTTGTTTAAGTTCGTTGTTTTCTTCTTCTAATTTGTGTATATATTTTTGTTGTGATTCCATTACAGACTCAGGAACAGTGATATAGATATTACTCGCACAATAATTTCCGACAGCGTTATCTTTAAACGTCCATGATTGTTTTTCATCCTCTTCATAGATGTCATCAATAGGGACATTAAGGGTTTTTGCGAGTTCTACCCACTGTCCGAAACGGATCTTTGTTTGTCCGTTTTCCCGCTTGGTGTAGCCTGAAACGTCCATACACAATTTATCAGCCATCTCTTTTTGCGTAAAGCCTCTGGCTTTTCGCACTTCAATCAGTTTTTCTTTTGCTTTGTGATCCATAAAAAAACGCTATTTTAAAATTTTGGCAAAGGTACAAAAAATGTTATACTAACCTCGTTTATAAAATGAGTTATTTAAATAGTTGAAAGTTCAATGTTAACAGGCTATCCATGTCTTTTTGCACCTGTCCGGTTATTATTTTGTTTAAAGAGCAATCAATAGCATTCTTAA
>Ga0099364_10000367_pt1 | contig 75461 bp, 61 predicted proteins | sample TergutTh196P3_FD_73070 | JGI IMG/M metagenome (GOLD analysis project Ga0099364, IMG submission 73070) | Microcerotermes parvus P3 segment gut microbial communities from Pointe-Noire, Republic of the Congo - Th196 P3 | ecosystem: Host-associated > Arthropoda: Insects > Digestive system > Gut ...
ATTCAAATGATTCAAAGACTGGTGCAATACGTGATAAATATTTAATGAATAAATTTCTTGAAGATTCAAAATTAGAACAAAGAAATTTTTTTCAAGAAGAATTGGAAATTTTAGACCCTGATTTAATTATTTCATCCCATTTATGGGATGGTACCATTAATGTAGAATACATGGACAGATTTATTGGTAAATTAGATTTTATTACTAAAACTACATATAAATCTGATTGTGTTGCCGCTTTAAATTATATCGATTTGGGTTTTAAAAAAGTAAAACTAATTGATACGTTTCATTTTTCAAGACGATTTGTTAATGAAATGAATTATTTTTATATACCTATATCAAAACTAGTAAAGAAAATAATATAAGCAAAAAGTGTACAAGCATAGTATTTCTCTGACAGTCACCTCCGAATGTGGCTTATACACCAGACCTCTTTCACAGAATAACATACTAAAAAAAATCACTCTGGCATTTCCTGACAGATCAATCTGGTATATTTAAGTCATTGATACGGAGTAATAAAATCAAGAGAACATATGAAACAAGAAAACAAAAAACTAAATATTGATTTTTACATTCAAAAAATATATTATTGTGTCTAATAGGAGGGTATATGAAGGAAATGCTCAAACAATTGAATTTTAATAATCTATTGATTTTGGATACAGATGTTTCAAAATATAATTTTGAAGTATATTTGAAAAATAATGGTCATAAAATAAAAGGTTTTTGTACAAAATGTGATGAAAAGAAAGTTAATATTTGTCCTAAAGATAAAAAGTATAGATTAAGAACTATATCACATGGTGCTTGTTCTCAAGATTTTATACAATCGACAAATGATAAAGATATCGACTTTTGTACTTGGAAAGAAGATAATGTTATTTTTCTTTTGGAAGGGCCTAGCGGTGGACATGATTTTTATGGAGAAGAAGAATACAATGGTTACGTAAAATGGCCTACTTTAGAATGGTATTGGGTTCATAATAAGCAAGATAAATATATTTATCCAGAACAGTTCAAAGGTGGAACATATGGAGAACTTTTTAGGAGTATAATTTTCACATTTGAGTTGAAGAATGCATATTTTACTAATTTTGTAAAATGTGGATTAAATGACAAAGAAACAAATTATAAAGGAATAAATGAGTACAATTCTGAATGTTTAGATACTTGTTTCAATGAGTTTTTATTGAAAGAAATACAAATGATTAAACCTAAAATAATTTTTTGCTTTGGGAGTAATCCAGAGAGCAAATTATGGGATTATTATCCAGATGAATATAATTTTGAAGTCATTAGTTTACCGCATCCCGCTGGTCAAAGAAGGGGATTAAAAAATGAATTTTATCGACATTTATATTTTAATGTAATATTAGAAGGTTTATATAAGACAGGTATATACTCTTTAGAGGAAACAATTGAAAAATATAAATCATTTTTAAAAAATAGCGCAACATAAAAAACGGCATATAACCAATTTGTCAAATAAATTTTTATTATCACATTCTACACCCGGCCTCTGTCATAGAATGACAGACTAAAAAATTATTTCCTCTAGCATTTCCTGACAGATCAATCTGTTATATATTAATCAACGAAGAGGCAGAAAACAAAATGAGTAACGACAACATTACACTTTTACTGGATGCCATGGAGCTAAACTTCCGGGAAATATGCATGGGAAACATTGCACCCAAAACGCTGTTTCGAAGCAGCCATGCAATAAGAAAGGAAGAAGGACAGGAAAAGGCCTTTGCATTACTGGCAGAAAATACACGAATAGCTTCTGTGATAAATCTTCATGATGCCAATTCAAAGCTGCCTTCCAGGCTGTTATCTATACCCTGGTACAAGAAACTTATCGACAAAAAGCGTGTCATTGCTACGCCGGTATTGACCAGACCGGTATTAATGGAAATTATCAGGGGTAAACGCCTGAGAAAAAAGGTAGAAAATGGCAGAATCGTATAATTTTCCTAAGCATCTGCGCGAAATAGTGGGAAAACCTTTAAAAGAACTGGGCTTTAAGCAAAAACGCTGTTATTTTACAAGAGAGAATTCAATGTTTAGGGAAAAAATATATTTCACCAGAAACGGGTTTAAAAATAAAGGATTTAAGATTTTTTTAATTGTAAACAAAAATTTTGTGGATGCTGAAGGGTATTGTTTAAGTCATCTCCGCGCTCAAGAGACTTATCGGTATAACTCGGAAGAAGAGTTAAAACAAGTATTAGCTGTGGCATTAACAGAAATTATAGATACTGGTTTACCATTTTTTTCAAATAAATATGATGAACTTAAGTCCATATTCAATTAAAATCGCTATATCTGCCTTCTATATTTGAAACTTTTATTCCATCATCTGTAAAAGTTATATACCAGAGCTCTGTCATAGAATGACATATCAAAAAAACTTTCCCCTAGCATTTCCTGACAGATCAATCTGATAATGTTTCATTCCAAGAAGGAAATTATTTTAAAGGAGAAACCTATGCCATGGATGCGAGGCAGCTATCTATTTCATGATAAGTTGAAAGAAGAATTGACAAATGAACAAATTGAAAAGGCAAGAGAAGCAAGAAAAGGAATCAATCCCATAGGATTTTGTGGAATTCATTGTGATTTCTGTAGTTTTTCAATGAAATGTGGCGGCTGCAGAAGTGATTATAATTCCTGTTCTCTCGAAGGATTAGAAGAACATAATGGCATATGCTCTAATATTATATGCGCAAAAGAAAAGAATCTGACAGGCTGTTGTGAATGCCATGATTTGCTCGTTTGTAAAAAAGGCTTTTATAAAGAGAAAAGAAGTGCCTTTGCAAAAGCATTTGCGTTATTCATTAGAAAATATGGAGAAAAATGTTTTTCAAAAACTATTGCAAACATCCGTAATGAAGGCAATCTTATTGATTATATTTTCATGGCCAAGAGCGGCAATGTTAATAATAAAATTAAATTGCTTGAAGAATATATAGTAAGGGGAAAAGGAATCAATTTATTGACAATAAAATCACTATCAGAATTTGAGAGAATGCTGGAAATAGCTATTAATTTAATAAACTCAAAGAAATTATCAGTATATTGGCAAATGTGTGACGAAAAAGAGGGAAAAAAATATGCAAAAATAAAATCTGAGAATGAAATTCAAATATTTAAAATAGGATTAGATAAGATAAAAAGCAATAAAAACGAACCGAGCTTTAGCATAGAATTTTGTGTAGGATTGTGCTCTACTGAATTCTGGGATAACTTAAAAAATCTTGGTGGAACCACTGGAAAATATTACAGCGAAGTTGTTTTTTCTTATGTTATTCATGATAAAATTTCATATATTAATTTTCCGCTTAAGGATGAGTATCTTAAGCATTTCCATGATGAAAATATTGGAAAGGAGGCCCAAATAGATCTATTGGTAGAGTTTATGGATGAAGTTTTGGGTAAAATGTAGATATATAATTAAAGGAGTACTGTAGTGAGCAAAGTCAAACTGGAATTGCGGCGTGAAATAGAGCATGTTTTTGGCGTACAAAATGCTGAAATAAGTAAATTGATAAAATTGGGAGGTTCGAATCATGTATATTCATTTATTGTTAATGAACAAAAATACGTTATAAAAACATTAAGTGATAATTCAATAATGGACTGGAAGCGGGAAAAAGCCGCATATAATTCATTAAAATCGTTCAATTTAACAGATGAATTGGTTCATTTCGATAACGGCATTAAGATAAGTAAATTTCTTGAAGATAGTAAAGCCCTAACTTATGGCATGTCTGACATGATTGATAGCCTTGATCTAATTCGTAAGGTCCATGAGAGCGGAATTTCAATAGAATATGATTATGATATCATTGAAAATATGAATAGATATATTTCATATTGTAATAAAAAATCAAGAAGGTTAAAAAAATTAGAAAGTTACCGTGATAAAATAGATTCAATTCATGCTATATTAAATGAAATAAACATTCCGCGAGTTTTTTGTCATGGCGATGCTTGCGCAACAAACTTTTTACGCATACCTAATGGAAGTATAAAAATAATTGATTGGGAATATGCCGGTATGGCAGACCCGTTACTTGATATAGCAATAGCAACATTACATCAAGGTTTTGAAAAGGTTGATCCTGTGTGGTGTCTTCATCAATATCTAAAAAGGGCACCAGAAAAAGAAGAGTATTTAAGATTGTTTTCTTTTCTGGCCTTAAACAGTTATGCATTAATGGCATGGTACATATATGGAGACCCGGGAAATTACAAGTATTACTTAGATTCTGCTATGAAATACAGTGAGTTAGTTTTGAATTGTTATAATGATATTTAGGGGAAAACGCTTAACGCTACGCAGTCTGTTCTCACCCCAAATATCTCCCCACCCACTCCACAGCCTCCCGCACCCAGGCTTGGTTCTCAAACACAAACGGACTGTTGGCAGTATACACCACCCCGCCCAGCATGTGACTATTTCCACTGCCGGCCGCTGTAATCAACTTATTCGGTACGGAAGCACGATCCAGTGCGGCCTTTAACCTGACAGCATTGCTGTAGGGGACTTGATTGTCAGAGCGTGCGTGGACAAGCAGTGTCGGTGGAATTTTTTCTGCCTTGGAAATATACGTTATTGGAGAAATTGCCTCGAAATATTGCTTAAAATCAGAATAGTCTTTTTGTCTTGTATAAAGACCCTGTGTAAGTTTTATTGTAATACCAGCCAATCTTGACCCAACCTGTGAAAAAAACGCTAGCCTTGTTTTCAAATCCGGACCCCACGCCGACACGGACGACCATCCCAAATCATCAGAAAAATCTGTAGGCCCAGCCAGGCTTACACATGCGGCAATCCTGATTTTTCTAACAGAGGGGAGCAAATATCCAAAAAGTAATGCTATATGTCCGCCTGCCGAATGTCCTACCAAAATGAAATCTTTTATGCAAACACTATTTGCTTCTGATAGTTCGATTATTTTTGTCAATGCGCTGTCAATGTCAGCAAGCATATCTCTCATGTTAATATTATTGTTTTCATTAATCACCCTGTAGTTGATTGTGGCAACAACATTATCTTTGACAAAATCTGTTAAAAATGAAGGGTACTCAGATTTATCGCCTATTATGTAAGCGCCGCCATGAATATATACAATTCCATGAGCCTCTTTTTTTTCTTTATGGATTACTATATCAAAGGCTTGGCTGTTATCAGGTCCATAGCTTATGTCTTCAAAATCCCATTTTATTGGGGAAAATTTGCCTGTTTCCATTTTTTCTCCTGATAGCATGAAGTATAGGCAAGAGATCTGTCATAGAATGACAGACACAAAAAAATTTACTCTAGCATTTCATGACAGATCAACCTGATATATTCTAAGTATAAACCAAGCCTCCGCAATGAGGATAAACTACGAAAGGAGCATTCTATGACAACGATTAACGTAGGCAATAACCTGGGAGACTTCAGGATTGAATTGGTGGAAACCGAAGGTCGCTTTACTGTTACAATTGACAGTTACAATGGTGATTCCAAAGAAGTAGTTGTGCCGGATAATATTGGAGGCATACCGGTAACAGTTATCGGAGATATGGCCTTTTTTGGAAACAAAAGTTTAACAAATGTTATACTTCCTGAAAGCCTTGTAACCATTGAATATAGCGCATTTGACAGCTGTAAAAACTTGTCATGTATCAACTTACCTGAAGGCCTTATAGAAATTGAGTCAGATGCATTTAAAGACTGCGCAAGTCTTGCTGACATCAAGCTTCCTGAAAGTCTTGTTGAGATTGAATCATGGGCATTTCAAAACTGCACCAGTCTTGTTAATGTTAAGCTTCCGCAAAGTCTAGTAAGCATTGGAATCGGAGCATTTGAAAATTGCGAAAAACTCAGCAAAATCACAATTCCCAAAAACACTGTCCACATCGCAACCTCAGCTTTTGACGACTGTAACAATTTAAAAGAAATTACCGTGGATGAACAGAATCCTTATTTTTCTTCGAAGGATGGTGTCTTATTTGATAAAAACCTTACAACTCTTATTTTTTACCCTCAAGCAAAAAAGGGGGATTATGCCATTCCGGACTCGGTCAATACTATTGCTTCCTGTGCTTTCTCAAACAATACAAGAGGGCTTACAGGCCTTAACTTCCCAAAAGATATTCTTGATATTTATAGCTTTAATAATTGTGAACAGCTCGCCAATTTTACAGTAAATGAAAACTCGAAGTATTTTTACAGCAAGGATGGAATACTATTTGAAAAAGATAAAGAAGGGAAAGTGGAGGGACTTATTTGTTATCCCCAGGGCAAGAAAAACGCGAATTACGTAGTTCCGGATTTTGTATGGTGGATTAGATTTAGGGCATTTTACAACTGTAAGAATTTAACAAACATTATACTACCTGAAGGTCTTGAACATATCGGAGAAAATGTGTTTTACGGGTGCGAGGGGCTTAGCGAGCTAACCCTCCCGATGAGTCTTGAATATATTGCAGAAGGCGCTTTTAGGGAATGTCCGAATCTAAAAACCATAACACTTTCAAGAAACACTAAGATGGGACACAAGGCCCTTGATGGATTTTCCGGTGAGCTAATTTACAGAGATTAAATTGCCTTTCTTCGCAACGAGGATAAACTACGAAAGGAACATTTTATGGAAAAAAAGAAAAAATCCGAAAAAGATCTGGATAAGGATGCACTTGCATCATTCATTTATTTACATGGATTTGATCCTAATGAGCTCAGAATTCCTGCGGTCTGTCTTGTGGCTGTACAAAAAGATTGTCAAGTACTTAAATATGTGCCGGAATCCCATATAACACCGGAACTCTGCCTGGTCGCTGTACAGCAAGACGGTATTGCCCTTGAATATGTACCCAAAGCCCTCAGGACGCCGGAACTATGTCTTATTGCAGTACAAAATAATGGTCTGGCACTTAAATACGTACCCGAAGGATTAAAAATGGAAGAGCAAAAAGCCATCGAACTCTGTTTTGCTGCAGTAAAGCAAAATAGCGACGCAATAGAATACGTGCATGATTCTCTCAAGACTATGGAGATTTGTATGGCAGCAGTACAGAAGGATGGTTTAACGATGAAATATGTGCCGAAAAAACAAAAAACACTTAAACTTTGCCGTGCTGCTGTTAAGCAAAATGGTTTTGCTCTTAGATATGCGCCCAAGAAAATTAAAAAACTGCCGGAACTCCGGGAGATATATGTCCAACATCATATCAAAAGAGCTTTGGAAGATCTGGACAAAGAAGGTTTTGGCCGGATTGATTTTTTTACTTTCGAAGAACTGACGAGGGGGGTAACTGATATGGTAAACTAAGTAAGGAGCATTTTATGGCAAAAATGAAAAAAATCATAATAACTCAAGATGATGTCCAGGCGGTGAACTTCCGGGAAATCCGCATGGGAAGCATTGCGCCCAGGACCCTGTACCGAAGCAGTCACCCCATCAGGGACAATGCACAGGAAAGGGTAATCTCGATACTGGCAAACAATGCCAGGATAGCGGCTGTGCTCAATTTATCTGATACAAGCTCAAGTCTTTATACAAAGGCGCTTTTTGCCCCCTGGTACAACGCTCTCCTAAAAAACGGACGGGTTATTGCCCTTGGCATGGGTTTCAGTGTCACAAGTGAAAGTTTCAAGAAAAAGCTAAAAGCAGGCTTGCAGTTTATCATTAACACCGAAGGCCCCTGGCTTGTCCATTGCCATGCCGGAGTTGACCGGACAGGTTATGTTTCCATGGTTTTGGAATCTTTTATGGGGGCGGCATTGGATGATGTAATAAATGATTATCTGCGTTCTTTCAACAGCATATTTGAATCGAGTATTTACGAGTCGCAGAAGGCCGATTCGCGGGTGGCGATGCAGATTTTATCGGTTATGAGCGGTTCAATGGCAATAAATGATCAAAATTTACAGTCTGTTGCGGAAATTTATCTGCAAAAATCAATCGGATTATCCGCCGAAGAGATAGAATTGCTCAAAAGAAAGCTGGCTAGGATACAATAAAATAATTGCAATTTTTTTTGATCTGCCACTCCATGACAGATCAATGTGTTATAATTAAAATATGAAAACAGAAAAGAAGCCGTCCAGGCTGAGCGTGCCCAAGGCGGCGCTGCCCAGGATATACCGGATTGACGCGGAAATTGCCTCAGGGAAATATCCGAATACAAAGAATCTGGCTAAGTCTCTGCTCGACGATTGGGGGAAGGTTAGTATTTCCACCATAAGCCGTGACATTGAATTTCTGAAATATCGTTTCAATGCTCCCATTGAATACGATGCATTACATCGCGGTTATTACTATACAGAAAAGACATATCGAATTCCTGCAGGATTTACCGGCACAGAGAATATGCTGGCCCTGGGAATGGCGAAAAGCATACTCTCCCTATACCGGGAAACGCCCCTGTATGAGGCAGCGGTCAATCTCCTGGAAAACATCACTGCCCCCCTTACCGCTGATGGCAATATTGCCGCTGGTAACCGGGATTGGCTTGAAAATCGTATAATAGTTCCCAGAATTGCTACGGCGAAAATACAGAGCGAAACATGGGATGTTATTGTCGCTGGCCTGAAGGAAAACCGCATCGTCACCTTTGATTACCGGGGGAAGTGGGACGAGGACTATCAAAACAGGCGCCTGCGGCCCTATCAACTTTTGTTTGATTCCGGCGCCTGGTTTCTCTACGGTTTTGCAGAAGAGCGTAAGGCCCTTCGTGTTTTTTCGCTTTCCCGCATGAAAAACGCCCTGCTTACAAAAGATCGGTTTTCCCTTCCCCAAAACTATAATTACACTGAATTGACAGGAGGCAGCTTCTTCGGCGTCTTTATCGGAATGGAAAAGTATCATTTTTCCATTGACTGCTATGGCGAGGCGGAATTATATGCCACCGAGCGCCAATGGGCGGAAGACCAGAAAATCAAGAAAATTGATGCTGGAGTAAATATGGAATTTACCAGCACCCAATACGACAAGGTATTACAGTGGGTATTGTCCAATGGCTGCAATGCCATTCCACGAAAACCCCAGGAACTGGTTGACGACTGGAAATCGCATGTAAAGGAAATGAGAAAAGCATTTCCTCAATCAACTAAGTAATCTATTCAGCCGCTTCACGAAATCCGCCGGGTCTTTGATCTTTACCCCCTCAACCAGCAGGGCCTGATCAAAAAGTATGGCGGCAATGTCCGCGATGCGCTCTTCATCTTCGACTCCTTTGAGCTTTGAGACGATTGGGTGTTCGCCGTTGATTTCCAGAATTGGTTTTATCTCCGTCATCCCGGCCTGACCCAAAGCCTTGAGCATTTGGGCCATCTGCATGGTGGGGTCGTTTTCGTCGGCCACGATGCAGGAGGGGGAGTCGTGGAGGCGGCGGGAAAGCTTAACGTCCTTTACCTTGTCCCCCAGGGCCTTTTTGAGTTTTTCAATGACTGGCTTTATCTCATCTTCGGCGGCCTTGTCAGCCTTCTCGCCAAGCTCCTCGTCGGCGCCTGAGCGGTTAACGGCCTTTAGTTCCCAGCTCTGACTTTCGCTCTTGCCGTCCTCGCTGGGGGTTTCCTTTCGGTAACTTTGCAGGGTGGGGATCACAAGTTCGTCGATCTCGTCGCACATGACCAGCACTTCTATGCCCTTGGCTGTGTAGGCTTCCAGCAGGGGCGATGCCTTGAGGGTTTTCTCGTCACCGCCTGTTATGTAGTAGATGTTCTTCTGATCGCTTTTCATTCTGCCGGTGTAATCGGCGAAACTGGTCCAGCCTTCGACCTGGGTACTCTTAAAGCGAACCAGTTCCTGAATGGCCTCTCGGTTGGCAAAGTCCTGATAGAGCCCTTCTTTCAGGGGCCGGTTGAACTGGCTCACAAAGGTTTCCCACTTCTCTTTGGCCTCTTCGTCTCCGGCGCTGGCCCTGTCCGCAAGTGCCTTGAACTCCGAAAGCAGCTTTTTCACCGAGGCGCTTTTTATGTTCACGAGTATTTTGTTCTGCTGCAAAATCTCCCGGCTCACGTTCAGGGGCAGATCCTCTGAGTCAATGATTCCCCGGACAAAGCGCAGCCAGGTGGGCATCAGCTCCTTGTCGTCATCGGTGATGAAGATCCGCTTGACGTAGAGTTTTACGCCGGCCTTGTATTCCGCGTAGTAAAGGTCAAAGGGGGCCTTTTTTGGCACGAAAAAGAGGGTAGAGTATTCCAGGGTTCCTTCGGCCCTTGTGTGGACGTAAAAAAGCGGCTCGTCCATGTCGTAGCTGATCTGTTTATAGAAGTCTTTGTAATCCTCGTCCTTGAGCTCCGACTTGGCCCTGCGCCAAAGGGCGGTGCCGGAATTGATCCGCTCGCTCTTGGACTTGCTGCTCTTTTCCTGGCCCTTGTCGTCGTATTCCTTTTCATCGTAGCTAAGGTAAATGGGAAAGGCCACATGGTTGGAATAGCGTTTAATGATGTCTTCGATGGTCCAGCGGTTGGCGTACTCGCTTCCCTCTTCGCTCAGGTGCAGGACGACCGTGGTCCCCTGGCTATCCCGGCCGAAAGGCTCAATCTCGTAGCTGTCCCTGCCGTCACTGGACCACTTCCAGGCCTGCTCCTCCAGGGCCTTTCGGCTGACGACCTCGATTTTCTCCGCCGCCATAAAGGCCGAGTAAAAGCCCACCCCAAACTGGCCAATAAGGTTCGAGTCCTTTTTCGCGTCCGCCGAAAGCTGCTCCAAAAAGGCCTTGGTTCCAGAACGGGCGATGGTTCCCAGGGACTCCACCAGATCCGCCTCGTTCATGCCGATGCCGTTGTCGGAAACCGTCAGGGTCTTGGCGTTCTTGTCAAAGGAAATGTCGATCCGGGGATCGAAACTAAGGGACTTGTAGGCGTCCTCCGCCACGGTTAGGTACTTGAGTTTGTCCAGGGCGTCAGAGGCGTTGGAAACCAGCTCCCGCAGAAAGATTTCCCGGTTTGAGTAAAGGGAATGGATGATGAGGTGGAGAAGCTGGCTTACCTCTGTTTGAAACTGATGCTGTGCCATACAGAACTCCTTGTGTTAATTAGTGTGTATCCTTTCGTTGATTTTACAGATTTTTTCCATTTGACTCAATAATGTCCCTGTACCAGTAGCCGGAATCCTTGATGATCCGCTGCTGGGTTTCAAAGTCGCAGTAGACCATGCCGAAGCGGTCTGTGTAACCCTTGGCCCACTCAAAGTTGTCGGTGACGCACCAGTGGAAGTAACCCAGGACATCAACGCCGTCCGCCGCAGCTTTGCGCAGGCAGCGGAGATAGCGGGCAAGGAAGTCGATGCGGTTTGGGTCGTGGACTTTGCCGTCCAGGGAAACTACGTCGTGGCAGGAAAGTCCGTTTTCGGTGATGTAGATGGGGGCCTTGTAGCGCTCCCACAGGAAATACGGGCCCCAGTAAAGGCTTTCCGGGGTAACCGGCCACTTGGCGCCGGTAAAATCGTAGCCCTGCTTGCGTTGGACAAACTCATAGCCGCCTTTGCCGTCAGAACGTACCGGCGAACCGTTGTAGATGTTCTGTCCCAAAAAGTCCAGCTTCTCGGAGATGATCTTCATGTCGTCCGCGCCGATTTTCGGCATGTATTGGCCGTGGCGCGCGATTAATTCTTCCGGGTACTTCCCGAAAAAGACGGGATCGCTCCACAGGGCCACGCACCAGAATGTCTTCTCAGTCAGGCCGAAGAAAGCTTTTCTGGCGGCATCGATGTCGGCCTGGCTTTCGCTTGCCGGATAGTGGGCGGAGCTGGTCGGCGCCCAGCCGATTTTCGCGTCAGGAACCAGAGCGCGCAGGGCCTGGACGGAGCGGCCGTGGGCGAGCAGTACGTTATGCGCCATTAACAGGGTATCCCAGATGGGAAGGCGTATGCCAGGGGCGTGTTCCGTTTCATCGTAGCAAAGGCCGATAAAGCACTGGGGCTCGTTCAGGGTGAAATAGTTTTTTAGCCTGGGCCCAAGGCGTTTTGCCACAACGGCGGTATAATCGGCGAACCACTTGGAGCTGTCCTCGTTCATCCAGCCGCCGCGGCGGAAAAGGGCGTAGGGGTAATCCCAGTGAAAAAGGGTAGCGTAGGGGGTGATGCCCGCTTCTTCCAGGCTGTCCAAAAGGCGCTCGTAGAAATCAAGGCCCTTTTCGTTTACCGTCCCCGTGCCTTCCGGAATGATCCGGGGCCAGGCAATGGAAAAACGGTAGGCCCGGTAGCCCAGCTCCTTCATTATTGCAACATCTTGGCGGTATCTGTGGTAGTGATCGCAGGCCGTGTCCCCGGAGGCCTCGTTGAGTATCCGGCCCGGCTCTTTGCAGAACATATCCCATACGGAAGGAAGGCGCCCATCCTCATTAACCGCCCCTTCAATCTGATATGAAGCGCTGGCGCCTCCCCACACGAAATCATTTTTGAAAGCCATTGTATCCCCCCTGGATTACTGCCTTTGTTACTTGATTGACTGTTATCTATTAATAGTAGCATACTTGAGTTGATTCATGAAGCATCCCCTTTTTTCCCTGATTTACGAAGATGAAAACCTGGCGGCCCTGAACAAGAGTTCCGGCATCGCCGTCAGCCCTGACCGCTGGGATATTTCCAAAGAGCGGCTGGATAAGCTTGCCGCCGAGCATCTTGCTGTGCCTAAGCTTTTCACCGTCCACCGTATCGACCGGGAAACTTCCGGCCTTGTGCTTTTTGCCAAAAACGCCGAAACCCACAAGACCCTTTCCCTTGCCTTTGAGTCAAGACAGATCAAAAAACGCTACATCGCAGTGGTTCATGGCCGGCCCTACTGGAAGGAAAATACCTGCGATCTTCCCCTGGTTCCCAACGGCAACAAGAAGCACATGACCATCATCGACAAGTTCCGGGGCAAGGAGTCCCTTACAAGTTTCCGCCTGCTTGGGAGCGCGGGGAACTACAGCGTTCTTGAAGCCCTGCCGGAAACGGGCCGAACCCACCAGATCCGCGTACACCTTGCCGCCCTGGGCCATCCGGTGGTCTGCGACGAGATCTACGGCAAGGCCAAGCCGGTAAAGCTTTCCAGCTTCAAGCGCGGCTGGCGGGGAGACCCGCAGCAAGAGCGCCCCCTCCTTGCCAGGCTGGGCCTTCACGCGGCGGAGCTTTTTCTGCCAGGCTACGCGGGCGAAGCGGCGGCGGACCTTTGCCTAAAGGCCCCGCTGGCGCGGGACATGGCGGCCCTGATCAGGCAGATGGAAAAGGCCGCCGGGGAGGCGTTTTTAGCTAGTGATATGTGATATCACTAGCTGGCCCCTGTTTCCCTTACGCGCAAGTGCCCAAACGGTTTCTCCGGTCTTCTGGGCGAAGACTGTGTCGTGGGTAATTATCACGGCAGCGCCGGCATATTCATTTATGGCATCCGCAAGGGACATGGCGGAAACTGAATCCATGTGGTTTGTGGGTTCATCAAGCAGAATAAGTGAGACGCCCTTCAGCATGGCAAGGGCAAAGCAAAGTTTTCGCGCCTCCCCAGGACTTATTTCATGGGAGCCAAACATAGCCGCAGGCTCGCTGCCAAGCCGGTAAATAACAGACAGAACAGCACCTTTGTCCTTTTCATTTAAGCTCTGTAGTTCATTAAAGGCGGCATTTAAATCATGCCTGCCCAACTCCTGGGGTAGATACCAAAAATTAAGCCCCACGGTATTAATTGAACCCAGTATGTGCTTTAACAGCGTTGTTTTCCCGCTGCCGTTGGGTCCGCTAATGACAATACGGGAATCATTCCGTATCGACAGGTCAGGGTACTTCAGTATGCAAAACCCAAAATCGATTTCTCCCTGCTCAAAAAAGCAAAGGATCTTTCTTTCACTTTTAGTACCGGACAGGCCTGCCCCTGTTTTGCGTAGACCAAGAACATCGGTACTGTCCAGGGCGCTTTTCTTTTGCAAAAGAACACTGTTCAGGGAAGCAACCTTTTGTCCGCCCCTTTTATCTTTCCCTGTAAGCTTTGCAAGGTTGATCTTACTTCTGGCATCGGAATCGTGGCGGGAAATGTTTTTCTTTGACATTGCTTTTTTCTTTTTTTCGGCAGCTTCATTAACTGCCGCTTTTTTTGCCTGGGTGATTTGCCTGACTTCTGTGGACAAGCTGTTCTTGAGTTTTCGTTTTCCTTCCTGTTCCGTTTCAAAAACCGCAAGGGCCTGGAGCGGAGGCAGGGCAAATTCAAAAGCCCGGGAAGGCGCATCCGAATTTGCATGCAGCATAATGGTTGAAGAGGCAAGGTCATTCAGGAAGGCCATGTTATGAGACACAACTAAACCAATCCCTTCGAAAAGCTTTAATGCAGCAAGCAGATATTCCATTGTTTCCTGATCAATATGATTCGCAGGTTCATCCAAAAGGAGAACCGCCGGTTTTCGTACCAGTGTATCCGCAATAAGACAGCGCTTTTTTTCTCCACCCGACAGGCTGTCCCAGCGATCAAGCCAGTCACTGCCTATGGCAAGTTTATCAAGGAGAGCATAAAACTCTCTATTGTTAAGGATCTCGGGGTCGGAAAAGCAGGGTGGAGCTTCCTCGGCAGTTTGTGGGCAAACCACTATGCTTCCATCGGTATAGATGCTCCCTGAATCCGGAACAAGAACCCCGCTTAAAAGGCGTATAAGTGTAGATTTACCTGACCCGTTAGCCCCTATCAGAGCAGTCCAGCCCTGGGAGAAACTTAAGTTAAGGTCTTTGAATACCGTCTTTGAATCATAGGCAAAAGACAGGTTGGTAATAGTCAACATGGATAAGTATTGTAGCACATTCCTGGGATTTGCAGGCATTTATTCATCTTTTTTCCTGATGCCGATTTTACATTTTTCTAAACAAAAACGCTCTCGCTAAGTCCCGCAATCCCCATCCCTGCCTGTCAGTATATCCAAACCATGTTTCAATTCTGCAATGATACATGCAAGATTTTCCCGCACTGCTTTGGGACTGCCGGGCAGGTTGACGATGAGTGTCCGTCCCCTGATAGCCGCCGCAGCCCTGCTTAATATGGCTCTCTTGCTTGTGCCCATACTGTGCATGCGCATGGCTTCGGGAATTCCGGGAACCAGGCGGTCAGCGATGGCAATAGTTGCTTCCGGCGTGCGGTCCCTGGGAGCAAAGCCGGTTCCTCCGGTGGTGAGGATCATATCAGCCTGGTTTTCATCGCATATACGTTTCATTGCACTTTCGATTAAGGCCTGTTCATCGGGAAGTATTACATAGCTTACCACATGGTAACCGGAAGCCTCGGCCATTTCCTTGATTAGTTTTCCGCTTGTATCTTCGCCTTCCCCTTCGCAGCGGCTGTCGCTGACCGTAATAATGGCAAGCTTGTACATTTCATTCAACATGTATCTTGTCTCCGCTTTTTACGATGCCCGGTTCCAGTACCCTGGCAAAGATTCCTTCACGGGGCATGATGCAGTCCCCCATGCGTTCGTAAATTGTGCAGCGGCTGTGACACTCTTTTCCGATTTGGGTAATTTCCAGCAGGGCCTTACCGCAGCGTAAGTTTGTTCCCGGCGGCAGTTGTGCAAAATCAATACCTTCCGCCACAATGTTTTCTCCAAAAGCGCCGTATGAAACCGGAGCGTCTTGCGGACAATGCCGGTCAAAAAAGGCTGTGATTTTTTCATACGAGAGCAGGCTTATCTGCCGGTGCCAGTCACCCGCATGGGCATCGTCTTTTAATCCTTGCAGTGTTATTTGACATTCATTCACATTCGTTTTTTTTCCGCCTTTTTCGCCGCTGATACATACCGCCTTGACAATACCCATATCAGCCTCCAATACGATACATGGTAATATCATTGCTGTCGCTGACATTGTATCCTGCCGGTTTTTGGTAAACAAGTTTCCGGACAGCTTCCGCAATGTCTTTATCCCCGGCGCCGCTGCGGACAAGGCTGCGAAGATCAGCGCCCATGCTGCCGGCAAGACAGGGTTTCAAAACACCCGATGCCGTCAGCCGTAAGCGGTTACAGTCTTTGCAAGAATTCCCGCTTGCCGCACTGATAACGCCGATACGCCCGGAAAAGCCCGGCAATTGGTAATACGCAGCAGGCCCGTAACCCGAATTCCCGCTTGCCGGCTGCAGCGGGCCATGCGCTTCTTCAATCAAAGAAACAAGCTTGTCCATAGGAAAACGCCGCATTGAAGCGGCTGCGCCCAAAGGCATAAGCTCAATAAAACGAACCGCAATATTCATGTTCTTTGCAAGATTTGCAATCTGCACCATTTCTTTTTCATTAAAATCGTACAGCGGCACACAATTAATTTTTACCTCCAGCCTCAATTCCAAAGCCCTGTCAATTGCAGCAATAATATTGTCAAAGCCTTCCCCCCTGCTTAAACGGCAAAACGTTTCCTTGTTCAATGTATCCAGGCTGATATTAACCCCATCAAGCCCCGCAACAAGCAATGTCTCAAGGTATTCTCCTAGCAGCACCCCGTTACTCGTCATAGTCACACGCCGTATCCCCTTTACACGCTTAAGCTCCCCGATAAAATCCGCCACTCCCTGGCGCAGCAAAGCTTCGCCCCCCGTCACCCTGACGGCCCTAACTCCCAATTCCGCAAGTACACGGCAAATCCTCAGCAATTCCTCAAAACGCAAAACTTCGTCATGCCGCATCAAGCTAACACCCTCAAGCGGCATACAATACAAACACCGCAAATTACAGCGATCAGTAACAGACAACCTAAGATAATTAATTTCTCTTCCAAAGGAATCAGTTAAAGTCTGCCCCTCAGCCCATTGCTCATTTCTCACTTCTCACTTCTCACTGTTTTGCCTCCCGACTTCTCACAGAGCCTGACATTAGTTATCAGCATATTTTTGTCAATTGCTTTGCACATATCATAAATGGTAAGCAGGGCAACCGATACGCCGGTAAGGGCTTCCATTTCGGCGCCGGTTTTCCCGGAAAGTTTTACCGTACAGGCGGCTTCTATTTGTAAATTCTTTTCATCGATATCAAAATCAATGGTGCAGTTGTCGAAGATAAGCGGATGGCACAGGGGAATAAGATCGGCGGTACGTTTGGCCGCGCTGATTCCGGCGATTCGGGCTACGCCAAGCACGTCGCCTTTTTTGGCTGTCCCGCTGCGCACTGCCGTCATGGTTTCTGCATTCACGGAAATGCTTCCCTTTGCCACGGCGCGGCGGGCGCTTGGGTTTTTGCCGGAAATATCAACCATAACCGCGTTCCCGTCCGAGTCAAAGTGGGTCAAGGCGGAACTGGCCGGAGCGGCAGGTGCATTTGTAATAGGCTCCAGCGTTAAAATACGGCCGGATTCCATGTGAGCGATACAATCGCAGAGATAATCTGCTTCATCGCGGCTGTGCGTTACCAATAATGCCATGCCGCCGTACTGTTCCAGCAGTAGTTTCATTTCGCTTTGAAGCTGCTGGCGCAAATGGCTGTCGATAGCAGAGAATGGCTCATCCAGCATTAGAAGGCGCGGGCGGTTCACCAGAATGCGCGCCAGAGCTGTCCGCTGCGCCTGTCCGCCGGAAAGCTGGGAAGGCCGGTGGTTTTCCAGCCCTTCCAGTTGCAGTAGCTGTAATACATTGTCACATTCCTTATGACGCCTTGCAGTATTTTTTTCACCATGAAGTCCGCAGAGGATATTTTTTTTCACACTCATATTGGGGAACAGCGCATAATGCTGAAAAAGATAGCCAACTTTGCGTTTTTGCGGCGGTACATTGATGCGCTTTTTACTGTCAAAAAGTATGGTATCATTAAATATAATATATCCTTCGTCCGGTTTTTCAATTCCGGCTATGCAGCGCAGCGTCATGCTCTTGCCGCAGCCTGACGCTCCCAAAATCCCGGTCACGCCCGCCCCTGATTCAAAGGAGACATCAAGATGAAAATCTCCCAATGATTTTTGTATATTTACCGATAGCATGAGCGCCGCACCTTTTTGTCTTTTTGTTCCATCATGTTTACGATTAACAGTACAAAGGCCGAGATGGCAAGATTAACCAGCACCCAGCGAACTGCGCCGGTTTCATCGTTGATACTCCATAACTGGAAAACGGTTGTGGCTATAGTCGCCGTCCTTCCTGGTGTGTAGCCGACCAGCATGGTGGTAGCACCGAATTCGCCCAGGGCACGGGCAAATGCCAGTACCGTACCTGCCATGATTCCCGTGCGGCAGTAGGGAAGACGGATGCGCCAAAAGATAAAGATATTTGAAAGTCCCATAGTTTGCCCGGAGTAAGCCAATGTTTCATCGAAACTTTCAAAAGCACCCCGTGCGGTACGGTACATAAGCGGAAACGCCACAACGATAGCCGCGATAACGGCTCCGTACCAGGTCATCACGAATTTGATGCCGAACTGCATGAGGAAATTTCCCAGGGGCTGCTTGACATCGAGGAGAAGAATCAGAAAATATCCCACTACCGTTGGAGGCAACACTAAAGGAAGGGTTAACGCCACATCCAATATTCCCTTAACCAGTCGCGGCAGCCTTGCAACATAGTACGCTGCAAAAATGCCGGTGAAGAACACCACGACACAACCGATTGCCGCAATGCGCAGCGAATTCCACAGGGGAAACCAATCCATACATTTATACTCCTTTACCAAACATACAGTTGGGATACCGGCAATCGTCGCAGTTAATGCACAGGCCGCCGTTGCCCAGGCCGGCCAGCCACTGGGGCGTAATACGCAGATCGGCTAACAACAGGGGAAGCGCCAGATCGAAAATGCTGCGGCGCGAATGCATTACGCAGGCAGGCAGTCCGCAGACAGGCCGCCCGTCAGCCGTATATGCAATTAGGAACATGGAGCCGGGCAATACGGGCGCGCCATAACTGACGATAGCGGCGCCGGTATTTTTTATTGCAAGCGGCGTTTTGTCATCGGGATCAACGCTCATGCCTCCGGTGCAGAGCACCAATTCCACCCCTGCCGCCAGCATCTCGTTTATTGCGGCGGTAATTTTTTCGTGATCGTCGTCTAGAATAATATGCGCCGCCATAACACAATCGTATTCCGCCATTTTTTCCTGTATCACCGGGGAAAAGCTGTCATTGATACGGCCGTGGAACACTTCGTTTCCCGTTGTAACAAGGCCGTATTTTTTCGCCCGCAAAGGCAGCAGTTTGAGCAGGGGTTCGCTGCCCGCAACACGCCGGGCCCGTTCCATTTTTTCCTGTTCGATCACCAGCGGGATGATCCGTGTACCGCACAGCTTGTCGCCTTTTTTGACCGGAAAGCCCGATATTCGTGTTGCGATCATCATTTCGCCCAGGCTGTTAACGGCGCGCAGGCGTTCAATATCTGCAATGAAAAGGCCGTCGATACCGGCAACGAGTTCGATTTTTCCTTCTTTGGGAGGAGTAGGGTGCATATTGGGCCCCTGGCAGATTTGGCGCAGGATCTCCGCTGCATCATCTTCGTGGAGCATGCCTTCATCTGTTTCTCCAATGTACACATGATCTTTTCCCAGGCTTAACAGTAATGGAATATCTGTTTCGGAAATTATATGCCCTCTGCGAAAAGCAACGTCTTTAGAGACATCCTTAATAATGCGGGTAATGTCGTGGCACAGTATTTGCCCTGCCGCATCTTCGGTTTTAATAAGTTTCATATTGCTTTTCCTATCGATATAACTATATTATTATATCGGAATGAAAAAAACAAGGCGTTGCTCCGGGGTATTTGATAGTGTAAAATAAGATAATGAAAATACGGGTTGTAACACGGGTGCGAATAGGGAAAGAAAACATTTTTATGGGCAAAGGCGTCAGGGAAATTCTTGATGCCATTGATGAGTATGCATCCATAAAAAAAGCATGTCAGGTAACAGGCATATCGTATCCAAAGGTTATGCGTATGCTGAAAACCTTTGAAAATGAGCTTGGTTTTGCCGCCGTTGTTTCCGAAAAGGGAGGCAGCTTGCATGGCGGGTCAAAGCTTAGCGAAAAGGGCAGGGCTGTTCTGGAATGTTACCGCGAAATTGAAGGTGAAGTAACAACGTTTGCGCAAAAACTGGTAAAAGAAAAATTTGTGTTTTAAGAATGCGGCTTATCTTTATACCTCCTTTTTATGATTGGGCGAGCCGCCATTTTTTATCAGCAGCATTTCCGCTAATATAGCAACCGCTATCTCGGCAGGAACGGCACTGGCTATGTCCAAACCGATGGGTGCATAAATTGTTTTGATTGTTTCATCCGTATATCCTTCCTGACGCAGCTTCTCAAAAGATTCGGCAACTTTTTTTGCACTGCCAATCATGCCGGTATATTTGAGCGGTTTCGACAGGCAAAAACGCAGGGCTTCATAATCGGTTTTGTGTCCTCTGGTACAGATTACCGCATAGGCAGAATCCATCAGGCAAAGTTCCTTTTCGTAATTACCGCTTTCGCAGAGCAGATACCGCACGGCGGGGAAATCGTTTGTATATTCGGGGCGGTCTTCTATTACCGTGACAAAAAAACCGGTTGCCGCCGCCAGAGCTGCAAGACATTGGGCGATATGTCCCCCGCCGAAAATATACAGGCAGGTTTCTTCGCCTAAAATGTTTATAAAACCTTTCATGCCGCCGCCGCAAACCATTCCGCTTTGCGCATGATCAAGGGAAAAGCTAATAACTTTTTCACCACTGCTAATGGCTTCTATAGCTTTTTGTTTAATGTCGAATTCCGATGCGCCGCCGCCAACCGTACCTGCGCAGCTTCCGTCTGCAAGCACAGCCATCATCTGCCCGGCGCTGGCAGGAGAGCTGTCGCTCGTTTCCGTTACCGTGACCAGCGCAACCCGTCTGCCTTGCGCTGCATGTTCTTTGGCAAACGCCAATGTATCCGGTATCATTGCTCCTCCCTGTTATTTGATAGAAACAAAAATGCTTCCAGTGCCGCCCCGCCAATGCAGCGAGCCTTGTCGGAAATACTGCGCCAGTCAATATCAAGGCGGGGGTCTATGTCGGCGACCTTCAGCCCCTTGGGGACCTGCAGCCCATCGCGGATAAGCCCTCGGAGCAGGCCCTTGAACGGCGCTTTTACTGTTTCGCCGTTAATGGTGCATATCGCCGCTCCGGCTTCTACGACATCGCCCAATCGGCGAACATGATGCACCTCGCCGGCAAGCGGCGCGTGCAGTACCCGCTGGGCGCTTTTACCGCCGACCTCACCCGGTATGCCGGTGTTGGGATGGGCAAAGCCCTTGAGTATGAGGCGGCCAAGATCGTGCCCCCGCATGGTTTCAATTACCGCGTGGACATCTTCTCCTGCGCAAAAGCCCGGCCCAAGCGCGATGGTCACGGGAGCCATGTTTTTATGGGTGCCAATATTACGCTTTGCCATTATTGCGTCAATAACTGCAATGGGTTTTAGTTCCTGTATACTCATGCCGTTGGGGTCAACCAAAAGAGGGATTATTTTTTTTTCAAAACATTTATCAAGTTCACTTAGAGCCTCAATACGGGCGCAGTTCATGTCTTCCACTGCGGCATTCCCTGTAAACACAGCTTCGCACAGGGCGACGCTCCTGCGTATGGCCGTTGGTTTTTCAGTTTCCAGCACAAGCAGTTTAAACCCGCTCCGGAAAAACTTTTGAATAAGGCCGGTGGCAAGATCGCCTCCGCCGCGAATTATCACGATGCCGTTTGTCTGCGTGCTCATATCATGCTCCAGCTGTTTAAGCGTGCGCTTCCGTAGGCAAGACAGGCAAAACGTCCCGGGTGCGCCTGTTCAATGAGTTTTAACCATTCCTGCGCTGCATCAGGATCGTCTTCCGCCTGATTTACCAATAGCCATTGCCTGCCGGTGCTGTTATGGAACATGCCATTAGCGGCGCATACCATGTCTATCATGGTTTGAAAGGTAATAACTTCCCCATGGCGCAGTCCTGTCAGCTGCAAAAATTCCGGCAGCCGCAAAACAGAATCGCCGTCCGCCGGTTTCCCAAGTGCCTGCAGGGTGACGATGCCGATGCTGTGTGTGCAAAACGGCGGAATGACCGGCTCATCGGGCAGCCAGCCCTTGCATGGCAGGCCGTTTGAGCCGTCGGCTTCCAGTAACACAAGATCATAGTGCGTGACCATTTCTTCCAAGACCATCATCGGAAGGGCTTGGAGTTTTCCTGTTTGTTTATTCAGTATGCCAAGACACTGTATTCCGTTTGCCGGTATATGGGAAAGACATTCAGGCAGTGTGGCGCAAAGAACGATATCTTCATCATTCATGGGAAATATTTTTGTGCTAGGCGTTATCAATACCTTTTTGTGCCGGAATTCATGTGCAAGGCTTTTAATAAAGGTAGTTTTACCGCCGCAGCCGATGACAGCGGCAATGCATGGTTTTTCGTCTGCCAGGCCAGGCAATTCGCCCGCGCTGTAAAAACCGCTCATAGGCTTATCAGTTTCTCTGCCGTGGTCACAAATCCGGCAATGGTAAACATGTCAACAACTTCGCCCACGGCCAGTTTTTCGGTGAGTGCATAGTAGTTCAGGCAGGTTCCGCAGGCCAGCACTTTGCTGCCCTTGCCGCAGAGGGTCTGTAGGTCTGCAAGGGTATTACTGCCTTCTGCGGCAAGATGCACGCCGCTGTTAATAAAAATGACAACCCTGGGCGGGAGCGGAAGTTCGGTCAGCGAAAATAAAAAGCCTTTCATTAATATTTTACCAAGTTCATCGCTGCCGCTGCCCAGTTTTTCGCTGCTGATTAAAACTATTGCCCCCTCTGAGGCAGACTTGGCCGCCGGGCTTTGCGGGCTTTCGGTTTCACAGGCGGCTGTACTTCCCTGCCTGCCCATGCTTACCGTAAAATCGTTTTCGTTTTTCTGACTATGCGAAAAAACATATCCCTTCCCCTTTGCCATTTTTTCCAGGTTCTGCACTGCCAAGAGGTTATCTACCAGTACGATAATGCCGTCTGTTTTTTCAAGCGCCTTTTTTGCATGTACAACAGGCAGGGGGCAGGGCTTCCCTCTCATGTCCAATTGCATGGTAACTCCTCAAACATGATTATTTTTTCGCCGCGCGGTATTATCCGCCCGATGATGTTCGCCTCGGGGTCGTCTTTGCGTATTGCTTCCAGCAGGGCCCCGGCCTGCGCCTCACTGACGCAGATCAGCAAGCCGCCGGAGGTTTGCGGGTCAAACAATATTTCCTGCATGGCAAAGGGAAGACCGTCAACATCTCCTGAGTGGGCAAAATGAGTGCGGTTACGCTGGGCGGCGGCGGTGAGCAGATATTCCTGTGCATAATGTGCCGCTTCCTGAATTAGTGGAATTCTCTGTATATCAATGATCGCCGAAACGGTGCCGGCGCACATTTCCAAAAGGTGGACAAGCAGTCCGAAACCGGTTATATCGGTGCATGCGCTTATATCGTAAGCGGCCATTTTTTCGGCAGCATAACGGTTTAAGCGCTGCATGCAGCTTAGGGCTTTTTCCTGTGCACTACTGTCCGCCTCCCCGCAGCGCATGGCAGCCATGATGATGCCGGTGCCCAAAGGCTTTGTCAGAATAAGCGCGTGTCCCATGCGCGGTGTATTGTTGCGTAAAATATTGGCGGTCTTTGCAATGCCGCTTACCGCCAGCCCGTACTTTGCTTCCCTGTCATAAATGGAATGCCCGCCGCCGACCGCCGCACCGGCTTCGATTATTTTTTCCGCGCCGCCTGCAAGAATTTCAGCCAAAATGTTTTTTGAAAAATTTTCCGGATAGCATACAAGGTTCAGCGCCAGTACCGGCATGCCGCCCATCGCATAGACATCGCTTAACGCATTTGCCGCAGCAATCCGCCCGAATATGCGCGGATCATTCACCATGGGCGAAAAGAAATCGACGGTGGAAATAAGCGATGTTTCTGAATCAATGGCATACACAGCCGCATCATCAAAGGAATCAAACCCAACCAGCAGATTGGGGGAAGACCCTTTGGGGATGCTGTGTAGGATGGCGGATAACTCGCCCGGCCCCATTTTTGCCCCGCAGCCGCCGCTGCTGCAGGCGGAAAGTAAATCGCTGTTATCCATTACCGTCTTCACTCCTAATGGTAAAAACACTTTGTCCGTTTTCTTCTTTTCTGGTATAAATCTCTTGCGGTTTAATGCCTGATTTTTGCAGGGATGCCAGCGCATCACTGGTTTGCGGCGGCGGCAATCGCAGGCAGATCCAGCAGCCGCTGCGCATTGACGGCGGTAAGTGCATAACCTGAACATGCAGTCCTGCTTTCAGCAATTGCTGTTCGGCCTGTATGGTATGGCTTATGCATGAAAAAGTAAAAATCGTCTCGGTCAGCATTGCGATATTAAACTCATTTTATATCGAGTGGCGTTTGATTGTCAACAGATCGCTTGTTAAAGCAATGAACAGCCTGCGGTATTACACATTTTTTCCGGATTTGCTTATAATTCAATCATGAAAAGCCGCTACGGTAATACCCCCTGGGGTTCCTGGTTCATTGACGTATTGGACAGCTACCAAATGGGCGCGCGGCTTGACCGGGGCAGAAGTTACGCCAATACCGGCAAGGTGCTTTCCCTTGAGTTTAGCGCCGGGCGGGCTGCGGCAAAGGTCAAGGGCAATTATCTTCCCTTCTAACATGTAGAGATAAGTTTCCCCCCGCTAAAAGAAGCGGAGCGGGTATATAAAATGATCGAGAAAGACCCGCCGCTTCTTGCCAGAATTGCCGCCGGGGAACTGCCGGAAACTTTTTTGCAGAAGCTCAAGGACAAAGGCATTAACCTTATTCCCCGGCGCTGGCGGGAGATGAAGCGCTTCTGTACCTGCCCGGACTACGGCGACCCCTGCAAGCACATGGCGGCCCTTTACTACATTATTGCCAGGGAAATAGACTCCGACCCCCACGTGCTTTTCAGGCTCCGGGGCATGGATCTGGCGAAGCGCTTTGGCAAGGCGGTGCTTCATCAAATCATGCCGCCCTTTACGGTCACGTTAGCCGCAAAAGAAAAACCAACAAAAACCCGGAAGTCCGCCCAGAAACCTGGACAACTTCAGCTCGAAGAAATCCCCCACTGCGCCGAACTCATCATCGCGCTGCTTCCCCCGGCTCCGCCTTTTTGCGGCAGGGATTTTGCCCTTGTCATGGCGGAGTTCTACCACATTTCCGCCCACCAAAGGGCCTGGGAATCGGCGGTGGCGGACGAGGAAAGTCTTGCGGAAACGGAGCATTCTTTTTCCCGCTCGGCATGGACTTTGCTTTGTCCCAGCCCAGGCCCGGGGGCGCAGGTGCTTTTGGAAGCGGAAGACATAAACGGTAATAAAAAGCAGTACCCCCTTCACGAGGCGTTTATTTTTTTCGTGAATTTTTCTTCCGAGGACGGAACGGCATCCTATACCTTTTTGTTTTACCTTTTTAAGTTCCTCAACCTGCTTTGTTCCGCCGGAGCCTTCATTCCCTATGTATTTGCGGCAAAGGGAAGCTTGAAAATTATCTGGCGGCCATTTGAATGCCTTCCCCCTGTACTTGAAACGATAGAGGCAATCGCCTCTTTAAACTGCGGCACGCTTGGCAAACTTGCCGGCAGGAAATCCGGCCAACTTAGCGGAAGGAGCATAGTTGATCTGCTAACGTCGGCATTTTTAAACGAGTGGGTTTACAGAAGGGCTTTGCCATTCCGGGGAAGTTACAACAAGCAGGGCGGAGGGAGCGAACACCAGGAATTCTTAAACCTCTTTTTTTACCGCTCCGAAATTGACGTTTCCTCCCCGGCCCGGCGCGGTCTGCCCCAGAGCATAGACCGCTGGCTTTCCGTACTGCACATTAATTTCGCTGCCCATAAGTACAGCCTTGAACTGAAGGAGCCCAAAACAAAACATGATCCCCTGAATCCTGAGCATTTTCATTTTGACTTTTCGCAATTTACCCTTTCAATGGACGTGATTGTCGAAGAAGAGTCAGCGGACGGGCCGGTGTTTAAAAAGCTGCCCCTTTCAAAGTGTAAGGATCTGGAAATGCTCAGGGCCCCTACAGCCCTGTCCAATTACCTGCCGGAGATTCAGGATCTTTTCAGACGCCCCTTTGTGCTGCTTTCCGAAGAAAGGCTGCTTGACTTCCTGGACTCTGCGGCGCCCCTGCTTGACCGCCTTGGCATGACCGTTACCCTTCCCAAAAGCCTGCACAGGGAATTAAAGCCCCGGCTTGTGGTCACGGGGAAAAGCGGCGGAACTTCCCTGGTACGCTACCTGGATTTGGACAGCCTGCAGGAATTTGAATGGCAGATTGCCATTGGCGGTCAGGTATTGAGCCTTGCGGAATTTGAAAAGCTGCTTAAAGAAAAACGCTCGCTTGTCCGTTTTAGGGACGGCTTTGTTAAAATTGACCCGGAAGAACTGGCCCGCCTTTTAAAGAAGGCAAAAGAGGCCGGGCCGGACTTCAACGACTTTTTAAAGGCCCACTTTTCAGGCGACTCTGTTCTGGGCTTTGATACCCAGGAGACCATAAACAATCTTTTCCGGGAGCAGGAGCTTCCCGTGCCTATTGCGCTTAACGCGGAGCTTAGGCCCTACCAGAGGCGGGGCTACAACTGGCTCTGCTCCCTTTTGCTTTCCGGCTTTGGCTGCGTCCTGGCCGACGACATGGGCCTGGGAAAAACCGTACAGTCCATCGCCGCGCTTTTGCATCTAAAAAACGAGGGGCTTTTGGGCCAGGGCTGCCTGGTGGTTGCCCCGGCGGCCCTTTTGAGCAACTGGGAAAAGGAACTGGAACGCTTTGCCCCCTCCCTTAAAGTGTCCCGGTATCACGGACTACACCGGATTTTAAACAGGGACTTTGATGTTTTTCTTACTACCTACCAGACGGCGGCACGTGACGCAGCAAAACTAAAGGACGTGTCTTTTTCGATGCTCCTTGTGGACGAGGCCCATCTGGTGAAAAACGCCGAAACCCGCATATCCCGCACGGTAAAGCTGCTCCGCTCCCAATTTCGCCTGGCCCTCTCCGGAACGCCGGTGGAAAACCGCCTTGAGGATCTCCGTTCAATCTTTGATTTTATTCTGCCCGGCTACCTGGGGGATGCCGCGGCGTTCAAGGAACTTTACCGCGTTCCCATTGAAGTTATGCGCAACCGCGAAAAGGCCGAGGCCCTGCGTAAAATTACCTCCCCCTTTCTTTTGCGGCGGCTTAAAACGGACAAGAGCATCATCAAGGATCTGCCGGATAAAATCGTCACTAACGAATACGCCGTCCTAGAGAAAGAACAGGCGGCCCTCTACAAAAGCGTGGTTGATGAATCGATACGCAAATCAAAAAAGGCCGATCCCCAAATGCGCTCCGCCCTGATTCTCTCGCTGCTTACCTCCCTTAAGCAGATCTGCGATCACCCCAGGGTCTTTGACAAGGAAAGCCCAGCCGTATCAAAGCTTTCCGGCAAGGCCCAGCTCCTTTTAACCCTGCTGGATGAGATCCTGGCCAACCGGGAAAAGACCCTGGTTTTTAGCCAGTACGTGGAAACCCTGGACTGCCTGGAGCAGATCATCAAAAAAGAGCTTGGCGAGGCGCCGCTGCTTTATCACGGCGGACTCAGCCAAAACAAACGCAGTGCCGTCATAAACCGCTTCCAAAGTGATCCCGCCGCCCGCATCTTGCTGGTAAGCCTTAGGGCCGGCGGCCTGGGACTGAACCTGACCGCCGCAAGCCGGGTGATACACTACGACCTTTGGTACAATCCGGCGGTGGAAAACCAGGCCACCGACCGGGCCTTTCGCATAGGCCAGCAGCGCAGGGTCTTTGTTCATCGCTTTATTACCAAGAACAGCTTTGAGGAAAAGATCGATGCCATGATCTCAAGCAAAAAGGAGCTGGCGGACATGACTGTTAGCTCTGGTGAGTCCTGGCTTGCCCGGATGAGCCACAAGGAGCTGCGTGAATTGTTTGACAGGTAAGCCGTCTATACCTAAACCGTTCCCTCGTAGACAAGCTGCTGCTTTGCGTCAATCGTAACCGTCAAGCCTGATTCAAGCTTCTTGGTAGCGTCTTTGACGTGGGTAAGCCAGATAAGGCGGGGGTTGGTATAACCCAGCTGCTGTTCGCTGATTTCGCATACGCCTTCGCAGATAACTCCGGCCACCATGCGGACAATGGGAGTGTAGTCTTCTGTCAGGTCCTTGCAGACAAGTATTTCGCCGCCGCCCAGATTCATAATTCTGTGGCGCGCGTCTTCTGGGGTTAGTGCGTGAATAATTCTGCCGCGGGCACGGGTAATGGCAGAGTTTGCAAAGCCGCCGGAGGTAGACTGGGCAAGCACTGTCCCAAGAATAAGGACGCGGACTGTGTTTGTCATGGCCGGGCTGTTAAGGGGCAGACCCGCAACCAGGGTTATTTTATCCGATATGCCTGCCACCCCGCTATCCATTACAAGTTTCATTGTGTCCTGGATCATGCTTTCGGTATCATCAACCTTGGGCCTTAGGCGTGTTTGAACGCCCCAGTGAATTTGCATTCTTCGCTCGGCCCGGTGGTCGGGGGTAACCGCGAAAATCGGCTCATCGGGCCTGAATATGCTTAAGATGCGCGCCGTGTTGCCGCCCAAGGTTGGCGTCACTATGGCCTTTGCCTTAACATCCGCCGCTATTTCAACACCTGAGCGTGACATGATGATGCTTAAGTTTTCTTTTGGGTCATGGGTATCCCTGAAACATTCGTTGTGGGTATTTTTCATGCGTATACGGAACTCAAGCGACTGCTCAACGGTACGCGCTATCTTGTCCATGGTTTTTACCGCTTCCAGCGGCCAGGCCCCGTTGGCCGTTTCGCCGGAAAGCATGACTGCGTCTGTCCCGTCGAAAACAGCATTGGCTACGTCCGTAAGCTCCGCTCTTGTGGGGCGGGGGTTTACGATCATGGATTCCAGCATCTGCGTGGCGGTAATTACCGGCTTACCGGCTCTGCGGCATACGTTGATAATGTGCTTTTGCGCCAGGGGAATCTGCTCGGTGGGGAGCTGTACGCCAAGGTCTCCGCGGGCTATCATGATGCCGTCGGCAAGCTCGGCAATCTCCCGGATATTTTCAACACCCTCGCCGTTTTCGATCTTCGCGATAATCCTTGCCGTGGAATCATGGGTTGCAAGATATTTTCTTATCTCGGTAACCTCATGGGGAAAACTCACAAAACTTGCTGCCAGAAAATCAATATCCATCTTGGCGCCAAAGGCTATATCCTTTTTGTCCTGCACAGCCATGATGGGAAGATTAGCATGGATGCCGATAAGGTTTACGTTTTTCTTGCTGCCTATCGTCGCGCCGTTGTTCGCACGGCAGTTGATGGCATCCCCGCTGACTTCCAGAACTTCCAGCTCTAAAAGCCCGTCCGCCACAAGAATAAGGTGTCCCTTTTCCAGCCTTGAACAGGCTTCCTTCCAGTTTATTGAAAGACGCGCGGGCTTACCGTCCCCGGAGGCCGTGGTAAAGCAGTCATCGGTGGTGACGATAACGTCTTCCCCCGACTTGATGGTCACTTTGCCGTCATTTTCCACCATCCCGGAACGAATTTCCGGCCCCTTGGTATCCAATAGAACGCCAACAGGAATCCCCAGCTCGCTGGAAATACGCCTAACCCGCTCTATTGCTTCGCGGTGTGAGTCATGGGTCCCATGGGAAAAGTTAAGCCGGGCTATATTCATACCCGCAAGGATAAGGTTTCGCACCATCGCGTCATCGGATGATGCGGGGCCCAAAGAGCATACGATCTTGGTTTTTCTTTCTTGCATAGTAGATAAATAATATCATTGTTTGTATAATGCTTTCAATAGGAATATTGAAGTGTTTGAGACCGCAAGCTCCAGTGCTGCAGCACCAGCCGGGAAAGTCATTCCCATTGCTATTGAAGACGAGATAAAGTCCGACTACCTCAACTACGCCATGTCGGTGATAGTGTCCCGTGCCCTGCCGGATGTGCGGGACGGGCTTAAACCGGTTCACCGGCGGCTGCTTTACTCCATGGGGGAACTGGGCCTAAGGCCCAACGCCGCCACCAAGAAATGCGCCCGCATCGTGGGCGATACCATGGGGAAATACCACCCCCACGGGGATATGGCCCTTTACGATGCCCTGGTACGCATGGCCCAGGACTTCTCCCTGCGCTATCCCCTTATAGAAGGCCAGGGCAACTTCGGCTCCCTGGCCCCGGACGGCGCGGCGGCCATGCGCTACACCGAGGCCAAACTTTCCCGCTTTGGCGACGAGATGCTGGCCGACCTGGGCAAGGAAACCGTAAACTTTGCCCCCAACTTCTCCGAGGAGGAAACGGAGCCCACGGTACTTCCCGCTGTTGTACCCAACCTCCTGGTCAATGGCTCAAGCGGCATTGCCGTTGGCATGGCCACCAACATGGCCCCCCACAACCTGGGCGAGATCTGCGAGGCCGTCTGCGCCCTAATCGACAATCCCGATATTCCAATTGAAGAACTTATGAAGTTAGTCCAGGGGCCGGACTTCCCAACCGGGGGCATTATCTTCGGGCGCAGGGGCATCAAAGAGGCCTACAGAACCGGCCGGGGCAAGATACTAGTCCGGGGCCGCTTTAGCGTGGAAAGCTCCAAGTCCGGCAGGGAAACCATTGTCTTTGACGAGATCCCCTACGGGGTCTACATCAAGCCCCTGCTTGAGCGTATCGGGAGCCTGGTCCGGGACAAGGTTCTTGACGGCATTGCAAACTTCAACGATGAATCCGGCAAGGATGAGCCGGTGCGTATTGTTTTTGAATTGAAAAAGGGCGCCATCCTCAAGGTTGTTTTGAACCAGCTCTTCTCCAATACCCAGCTCCAGTCCAGCTTTGGAATTATCAACCTGGCCCTGGTGGGCGGCAGGCCCCAGTGCCTTAACTTAAAAGAGCTCGTTCACCACTTTGTCGAACACCGGGTCGAGGTGGTCACCCGGCGAACCCAGTACGATTTAAGAAAGGCCGAGGAAAGGGCCCATATCCTGGAAGGCCTTATCGTTGCCCTAGAAAACATTGACGAGGTTGTGGCCCTGATCAAGGCCAGCAAGGACGTGGCCGGAGCCAGGGAGAAACTGCAGGAACGCTACCACCTTTCCGAGGCCCAGAGCAAGGCCATCGTTGAAATGCAGCTTGGCCGTCTGACAAGCCTGGAAGTCGAAAAGATCGAAAAGGAACTTGCGGAGCTTAAAATCCAGATCGCCTACTACAGGGAACTGCTTGCCGATGAAAAAAAGCTCCGCGCGGTGATCAAGGACGAGACCAGGGCCATCGCCGAAAAGTACGGGGACGAACGCCGCACGGAAATTGTTGCCGGTGAAGTTGAAAACATCAACATCGAAGACCTTATCAAAAAAGAAGAGATGATGATCCTTATCTCCAACCTTGGTTATGTAAAGCGGGTACCCGTTTCCAGTTACCGCAACCAGGGCCGCGGCGGCAAGGGAATGCAGAGCGCCAAGCTCGCCGAGGACGACTTTGTCGACCAGCTCTTTGTCGCTTCCACCCACGAGTACATTGTCTTCATCAGCAGCGCCGGCAAGGCCTACTGGATGAAGGTTCACGAATTGCCGGAGGGAAGCAGAACCAGCAAGGGCAGCCACATCAAAAGCCTGCTCACGGTTTCGCCTAACGAAGACATTGCCGCGATTGTCTCGCTAAAGGATTTTGTCAACGAGAATGGCCAGGGGCCTTATCTATTGATGGGAACCGCCAGGGGCGTGGTCAAAAAAGTCGCGGCAAGCGAGTTTTCCAATGCCAAGACCAGGGGAATTATCGCCATTAAACTTGACGAAACGGACAAGCTGGTCAGCGCCCTTTTGACAGAAGGGGAGGACGAGATAGTCCTGATCTCACGCAAGGGCCGGGCCCTTCGCACCCACGAAGAGCATGTCCGTGCCATGGGCCGCTCCTCCCGAGGCGTTACGGGGATGAAGCTGGGCAAAGATGACGAACTGGCCGGCGTCCTTAGAGTCTCGTCTAGCGAGAAAATGCTGATCATATCGGAAAACGGCTTTGGCAAGCGGGTTGAGTTCAGCGAGTTCAGTTCCCACGGCCGCGGCACCGGCGGGCAGAAGATCTACACCATGACCGAAAAAACCGGCGAGATCGTGGGCTGCGTTAATGTTCAAGACGACGAAGAAATTGTGTGCATCACCAGCCAGGGCAAGTCCATCAAGCTCAAAGTATCCACCATAGGCGTCATGGGCCGCAGCGCCCAGGGTGTCAGAATCCTCAGCATTGACAAGCCGGACTTTGTGATTGGTCTGGACCGCATTGTCAAGGAAGATGATACGGAATAATTACCGCAAATACATTTCCCTTTTACCCTTCTTCTTCCCGTCCGGCGAGCGGTAGGGGTTCCTGATGTTTCTAAGGTAGGCCTGGTAGGCGGCGCTGTTCTCGTAGTAGCCGTCAAGGCCCTTGAAGGACGAGGATTCGTCACAGCGGTAAAGTTCCATCAGGCTGGGGAAAAGGGGAGAGGCCATGATCTCGCCGGTTCTTGACAGGGGCAGCCGTTTAAGGGCAGCCGGGAGCATGTGGTTTTTTACCAGGTAGAAAATGTCCTGGGTGATGGCGCTTTCAAAACCAAGGCGCTCCAGAAAACGTGCCGCCGCCCTTGCGCCCAGCTCCGCGTGGCCGTCGAAGCGGCGGCTGCCATTGGCTGCGGCGATGGGTTTCCCCGCATCGTGCAGGAGCAGGCCCAGGGAGAGGCGCAGGTCAAAGGCCCCGGAGGCGGCGGGCTTGCGGTGCCGGAAGGTTTCCAGGGTATGGCTCCAGACATTGCCTTCCGGGTGGTATTCCTTGGAATGATCCACGTCGTCCAGGGCCGCAAGTTCAGGCCAAAACTTTTCAATAAAACTCGCGCGTTTAAGAAGTTCCAGCCCCAGATCCGGCCGGGGCGAAACAAGAAGGCAGCAAAGAAATGCCCGCTGCAGTTCCAGGGGGAAACCGCGCATCGTTGATGCAACAGAAGTTTCTGTGCCAGGCTCCGGCACAAAGCCATAGCGGGCAAGGAGCAGGGCGGCGTCCATGACCCAGCGGAAGTTTTCTGTAAGTACCGCCTGCTTCAGTGATGAAATTAGTGCCGGGCTTAACTTGCAGCCGGCCTCTAAAAAATGCTCCCGGTTTTTTCTCAGCTCCCGCAATAGGGGATACACCCCCAGGTGATCCTCAAAGTGTCCGTTCTGTAAATTGCAGGCAAAGGAAAGAATGGGAAAGGAATGATTGTCCTGTTCATCTATATCGTCTATGGCGGCGCCTTCAAGGCAATGAAAATAGCAGGTGCCGTCGCCGCTGTCTGCGGCAGCATCCGCGATTTCCACTCCGGGGAAGCGCAGGTTTTCTACAAAGCGGGCAAGGACGGCAATGTCCGCGCTGGTTTCGACAAATAGAAAGGGCAGGGCGGGCAGCCCAAAGTAAGCGTCAAGGGCGCCGAATCCGCGGAATTTAATTGTATAAGCGGCAGAACAAAGATCATTCAGCCAATGCCTCGGATAACTCGTCAAACCTGTACCCCGATTTCTTTTCTGCCAGGCGTAAGACCTCAGTCACCGCCGCTATGGTTTCAATGCGCTTCTTTGGCGCGCTCATTGCAAGCAGGAATGGGACCAGGAAGAGGGCCTGCTCAAAGGCCTCCTTGTTAAACCAGGTCACATCATCAAAACAATTTACACCCAGGATCCTTCTGAACTCCGCCGAGTCGTAGTTTTCCAGAATTAACGCAGCGGCCAGGGCCCTTGGCGTTTTCGCGGCGCTGTAGCTTTCTGCTGCGTTTGATCCCGTTTGAGACAGCAGGGCCATGACGATCTCCGCGCTGCGCCGGGCCTCGTCGTGGGGAATGCCGGCGTATTCCCAGCACTCACGCATCACCCGGTCGAGCTGCCAATGGGCGGCCAGCTCCGGGGCCTCATCCCCGGCGCAGGATCTCAGCAGGGACAGGGTACTGTAGCCCAGGACGACAAGCGCAAGGGCAGGGCGCTCTTTCAGATTTTTCCCCATCTCTTTTAGGAATTTTCCGGCTTTTTTATCTTTGTTCAGGGCAAGCAGATTTTCAAGGGAGATGCTCCAGTCATCCCAGAGATCAAGCGCCACTTCTTTTTTTGCGCTTTTCTTTGCGGCCTTTTTTGGAGCAACGGCGGTTTTTGCCGCGGCCTTCTTCTCAGGTTTCTTCCAGGGCCTGTACTTCCCGCCCCCGCCGTCCAGGTACTTTTCTGCGGCTGTGCAAAAGGCACTGACCAGCTCCCGGTATGGCTCGGTGCCGGAAGCTTTGCGCTGCGTTTCCAGCCGCTGCAGTGAAAGCAATTCCCTGAATGGATAGTAAAGTTCCCCAAGGGCCATATCCATGGCTGCCTCGTCCAGGTTCCTTACCCCGCGGCCGTTAAGCTCGTGGTTGAGCATTGACCAGCGGCATTCCCAGCTTCCGCCTGGAGCACCGGGCATGTCTTCCCTCTCCTGGATATCCAGGTAGACCTGGGCCTCGTAGCCGTTCAGGCCCGCGAAAAGCCCCTTCTCTGCAATCTCCTTGGAAGAACGTATGTACCAAAGGCCGCTGCGCTGTTCCCGGAAAACCGCAAAGCAGCGATCTTCACCGCGAAGGCCAAAGGCCTGGCAGAGGGAGTCATGTCTGTGAGTTCCGTCCTTTTGGGGGATCGCCACCGCGCTCATGCGTACCCAGCCGGAAGTTTGGTTAAAGCTATTGTTGTAAAAAACCATGGCCCGCTCATCGCCGGCCCGGTTTGTGTAGGCAAAGACATTGTCGTTGACGTTTCCATGTATGTCGAAAAAATCGAAGAGGCAGAAATCTGCGCTGCCGGAAAAAATGTGCCGCTTTTTCATAATGGGGAATATTTCCCGCTCGTGACGGTCTACCAGATAGCCGTCGGGCATTTCGTCACGGTAGGAACGGCGGTACTCCATGCCGTACTTTTCCTCAAAGCCTTCGATCTGGCCGTGGCCGAACATGGGAAGCCCCGGCATGGTCACAAGCAGGGTGCAGATACCAAAGTACTTGTCCCCCTTGCCGAACTGGGCCACCGCCGTGTCCTCGTCGGGGTTGTTCATAAAGTTGACAAAGCGTTTTAGAACTTCCGGATCAAATTCCAGGGTGTTCTTTATTGTCATCCGGTACTTTTCGTTTTCTTCGTTTTTGAGCATGTTCATAAATGCCGAGTTGTAAACCCGGTGCATGCCCAGGGTGCGGACAAAGTAGCCCTCCATCATCCAGAAGGCCTCGGCAAGAAGCAGAGTGTGGGGCGCTTCTGTGGCGCAGCGATCCACCACCTCCCGCCAAAACTCTTCGGGGATACGGCGGTTAAACTCCTCGGTGCTGATGGCGTGTTCCGAGCGGCTTGCAATTGCGCCGCCGTGTCCAGGCGCCGGATACCAGAGCCGCTGGATGTGCCGCTTTGCCAGAGTCATGGCCGCGTCAAAGCGCACAATCGGAAACTGCTGGCAGACGCCGATAATCGTGCGCATAACGGCTTCCCTTGCCTCTGGGTTTAGAAAGTCGATCTGGGCCGTGTCGTTCCAGGGCATGGAAGTGCCGTCGTTGCCGTGGTAGATGTAGCGGACATGGCCAGAGTTATTGTCAATGCGCTTAAAGACCACCGCCGCGTCAGAGCGGCTAAAGTAATGATCTTCGATCTGGACCGTTACATCGTCACGGCCCGAAAGATTGTTGCAGCTATAGGTGTAGGTGGGGTAGGGCGGATAGGAGAGCTGTAAAAAGCGATCCGGGTGCTCGATCATCCAGCGGCTGTCAAGGCCCGTGTGGTTTGGAACCATGTCCGAGCCCAGGCGTATTCCCCGGCGCATGCAGCGCCCCCGAAGGTTCGCCAGTGCGCCCCAGCCGCCCAGCTCCCCGGCGATGTCGTAGTCGTAAAGGCTGTAGGCAGAGGCCGCCGCTTCCGGGTTGCCCGTCCACTGCTTAATCGTCTTGCTGGCCTGGCTCCTCTCCCAAAGGCCGATGAGCCAAAGGCCCGTAAAGCCCCGGCGGGCGAGCTCGTCAAGTTCCTCGTCGGGAATCTCGTCAAGGCGGGTCAGTTCCCTTCCGTGTTTTTTGGAAAGCTGAAAAAGCCAGACCAGGACGCTCTTTGCCATAAGCACAGTCCGGGGCATCCACTCCTGATCCGGGGAAAAGCGCTCGTACTCGTTTTCAAAGGCGCTAAAGTCCAGAACCTGGCTGGGGCCAGGGCCAAAGAAAGAGGGCTTTTCTTCCTCTTTAATAATATCAAGACTCGTAAGAAGGCGGCCCATGAACCTGCCCAAAAGCAGACCCCAGCGCTTTCGCATAAATTCAAGCTGCCCCAAAAGGGAATCAGGGGAAGCCAGGGCCGGCGCGCGGAGTATGTCCCAAAGGTTCTGGCCGTCCGGGCCAAATGTGGGAAGCTCCGAAAGATGGGCCTTTAGTTCGTCAATGGCGCCGGGGTAGACGGTCTCTTTCGCCAGATCTGAATCGTCAAAGAGAAAGAGAAACTGCCTAAAGGCGGGGTTAAGGTTGGCCATTGCCAAAAGGAGAATTTCTTCCAGGGAAAGGTGACGGCAGCTCTCCCCGCCGTCGCTCCCTGCAAGATAGCCCTTTGCGTCAGTTTTCCCGCCGTACACATCCCTGGGCGGGAAGCGGCCGCAGAACTGCTCCATAAGCGCCGAAGTTTTGCCGCCTCCAAGTTTCGCCTCAAGGCGCGTCATGGCCGTTTGAAAAATGTCCGGCTGTACCTGTTCCCGGTACAGGGCTACTATGTAATGAAGAATTTCGTCAATAAGCCCCATGGCGTTTAGCTGCCCCGCCTGGATAAAGCGCTCGGGGTTTTTCGCTGCGTCTACCTTGCTGTTCAGCTTTTGGGTAAGGGCTCTAACCTGGCGCATGTCCGCCAGAACCACGTTCCCGGTCAGGGAAAAAAGGCTCCCCTCAAGGGCGTATTCCTGGCGAACTTCCTGACGGATGTGGAATTCCATCAAAGCCTTTCTGTCTGCCGCTCTTATGGCGTGCTTTTTGGGAGGGTGTTTCTCGAATTCTGAAAGAGCAATATGGAATTTCAACATGGCTAATTATAACCTAAAGAATGTTAAGTGTCACTGCCCACTTGAAAGACGACTCTTAGCTTGGCAAAATAGCCAAAGAGGTGCAGATGATAAAAATTGCAACTATTGCTGGTTCCGATGCCTCCGGCGGAGCGGGCCTTGAGGCGGATCTCAAGACTTTCGGGGAATACGGCCTTTACGGCATGGCGGCGGTGACATTAGTCGCCACAATGGACCCGGATAGCAACTGGGCCCACAACGTCTTTCCCCTGGACGAAAATGCCCTGCGCTCCCAGCTTGAAACGGTTTTTAAGGGCGTGGGCGTTGCTGCGGCCAAGTCGGGTATGCTCGGCAGCTTTTACGCCGTGGAGCTGACCCGCGAATATATCGACAGGTATAAGATAAAGAACTACGTCCTTGACCCGGTAATGGTCTGCAAGGGAAGCACCGGCGAGGCGTTGAACCCGGAGCTGAACACTACACTGGCGGAAAAATTGCTCCCCCTGGCGGAGATTACCACGCCGAACCTGTTTGAGGCAGCGCAGCTTTCGGGCCTGAAAGAAGTTAGCAGCATTGAACAGATGAAGGAAGCCGCAAAGATCATCCACGGAAAGGGCGCCAGGCACCTTTTTATCACCAGCGGCGCAAAACTGCCCAGGGCCACAGACCTGTTCTTTGACGGCAGGAACTTTGAACTGCTGGAAGAAGACCTGGTGAAGGGCGGCTGGAACCACGGCGCCGGCTGCACCGTTTCGGCTGCAATCGCAGCAGGGCTTGCCCGCGGTTTAGCGCCCCTGGAGGCGGCGGTTCTGGCGAAAAAGTTCATCACCGCGAGCCTTAGGGCCGGTTTTGCCCTGAACCAGTGGGTGGGCCCGGGCAACCCCACGGCCTGGCGGAAAGACCGGCTCTTTGAAGGCTAATTTTTAGACATTATAAAAAAATCGTTTAAAGGAAAATACAAATCGGCCAAAGGGATCCTGATTCTTTTGCCGTTTTGGTTAATCTCGATCCGGCTTAACAGTACCGCGCCCATATTTCTATTGGAAACAACGCTTTCTACGTTATAGTTGATACTCGCTGAATAGTTTGAATCATTTATGTTCCAGCCGCTGACCAGGAAATCCCTTCTAATGGCCGGCCATGCCTCCCTGATATTCCCGCCGGAGTAAGCGCGGGCCTCCCTTTCCACCCCCCACATGCGCCCTGTATTTGTGTTAATTCTTATGCTTTTTTCAAGGCTTATTCTCATATCCATTTGCCCGTAAAATTCCTGCAGCTCAGAATGCCAGACCCCGCCAATAGCTTCCTCCCATTGACTTACTCTCATGGTCTGGCTGAATGACCCCCGCCATGCGCCATCTAGCTGGTCCACGCCGCCCAAAGGCTCCCAAATATCCGCTGCCCCGCCCCCCCCGCAGGCGGCAAAAACAAGAGCAAGTACCAGCAACACTGTCAACAAGCCCAAAAATCGCAGCTTTTTCATTTAAAGTCCCCTGTTTTTCGAATAAAGTTTTTGCCGTAAGTCTATCCTCATACGCCCATTGGTTTTTGTCAAGAAAAATTTTGAAAGCCGGATAACTTGACACTTTTGCCCAAACGGGGTAAATTTTTAGCAGATGGGGCTGTAGCTCAGTTGGCTAGAGCGCTTGAATGGCATTCAAGAGGTCAGGGGTTCAATTCCCCTTAGCTCCATTGCTAAAACGCATAAGCGTAAAGGAGTGAACATGGTAAAAATAGAGAGCATCATAAAGCAGCTGCAAGATCTGTATAACAAGAGAGCTGCCATAGACAAACAGATCCTGGCAGCGGAAAAACATTTTGCCGGCGAAGCCAAGATCGCAGTCAAAGCGGCTGAGACCAAGTGGAAGAATGCAGTCAAGAAGCCGGCGAAGAAGCCAGCGAAGAAGGCCGCCAAGCCTGCTAAAAAGCCGCTTAAAAGGAAGTAGTTCCCACACCTCCCTTTGCAAGGGGCAGTTTTCTGGCGGCAGGCAGTTAGGGGTTTGCTGTTGGGGGAAGATGTAAAAAATTTGTCTTGACAAAAAGTATAACATTATGCTATACTAAAAGTGTGGCTGAAATAGTTTTTGAATGGGATGAAGAAAAGAACAAAAAGAATAAAAAATTACATGGCATTGACTTTGAAGATGCAAAGTTTGTTTTTAACGATCCGCTCAAAATTATTCTGCCGGATCTGTACCATAGCAAAGAAGAAGAGCGATGGCTTGCTATTGGGATTGTAAGCCGTGTTCTTTTTGTAGTCTTCACTGAACGAAGTGAAAATACCATTAGAATAATATCGGCGAGGACTGCAACGAAAGCCGAAGAGGAGTTGTACAATGATCAAAACAACTACACTTAAGACGGGTGAAAAACCAACGAAAGAACAGATAAAACGGATTGAACGGGCAGCGATAATGCCTACAGTCTCCGATGATGATAGCCCTGTATATACATCAAAACAGTTGGCCCATCTTTATTTGGAGTCAAAAAAACTCAATAAAAAACAGACTGTAGGAATCAGGCTTAATCAGAAAACGATTGAACAATACAAGAGCCTGGGGAAAGGTTACACCGGAGTCATGGCTGCCGTACTGGACTATGCAATCACTCATCCTGAAGTGTTGAAAAAAGCCTTGTAGCTCTCCCCCCTCCCGCAGCCTTTGCTTGCATCCTCTCGCAGAGGCACAAAGGCACAGAGCTACACCAGTAAAAAAAGGCGCAGCGGCATTACTGCCCACCGCGCCTCTAGCTACTGCCCCTAAGGGGTTTTAGGGCTTACTGGAAAAGTATCCCCCCGGTTATTTCGTTGCTTCTTGTGTTCCCAAAATGATCTATGACTGTCAATCCGATTATAGGAGTCGTCGAATCATCTTCCGCAGCTGGGCTTCGTAAAGTGGCCACATTTAAGGCGCTGCTAAAGACAACTGGAGGATTAGTGGTGTGGTTTGCCCAAGTCCAAGTTGCGATGTCGGCCACAGGAATCCCGGCACTGGCGGTGATTGTAATATCATCGTTAAGGGGAAGGGCGGGGCTCCTGAGATTGGTACGGCTGAACGTTGGGATGCTATTGACCCTCTGTATTACCCTGACATAAATAATGTCTTGTTGAGCGAAGACCTGACTGCTAATGAAGGTGATTTTCGCCGCCTCTGCCGCTCCGGTGAGGGGTGAGGTTGAACTACTGGCTGTTATTGTGGCTACTATTGTTGTTGTAGTATTAGACCCTCCTGTTCCAGCAGAACCTGGGGCATGTTCCGGGGGGTTTGTAGTGGTGTTAACTGAAACTCCACCTAAGCCCTCAACCGCGGTGTACACGCCTAAGTTCATGGGCAGGTAAGCTCTATCGCTCGTTAATGTTATGGTGACTGTTGCCGTTCTACCAGCTTCGAGTATGTAAGGTTGACCAAAAGTTCCAGCAGGGGTACCAGAAATAGAACCAGGATTAATGAAACCAGAAGTTGCTGCAGGTGCTACTGCAAGATTGCTTACGAATGCGCCTGGATCCACTGTAACTGAAAAGAACAGGGTTATCTCGGGGTTTGAGACGCTTGACACACTAAAACGGGCAGTCCCTGTGCTCATACCCCTTACTGTAGCTCCGGTACGACTAGGACTTTCAAGCCTGGCAATATCCTCGTTAAGGGCCCTCCAGGTCACATCCAGGACTGAAGGCGGGTTGGCCACCGGACTCAACTGCAGGCCTATTTGTATTGTTTGTCCTTCAATAACTGAGCCGACAGCATGCGGAGAACTAAAGCCGCCGCTGGACCCAGGAAACGTAAATAAGTTACTAGATTCAGGGTTAGGAAAACGAGTCGCGTTCCAAATATCAATATGCGTCACCGGGTTTGCCACCGGGCCTGTCCCGCCGACGGTTACGTTAACGGTGGCGGTGGCGGTCACTGTGGTGGTTACGGTGCTTCTTGCGGTAATTGTGGCTGTTCCCGGGTTAACGGCAGTTACAACGCCTGTTGCGCTCACCGTGGCTACGTCGGTATTGCTGCTTGTCCAGCCAACGTTATCCGATGCCTCTGCGGGTTCTGATGTAACCGACAGTGTGCCTGTGCCGCCTCCGGTGGTCAGGTTAAGGGTGGCGGGCGTGATCGTAAGTGATGTCACGGGTATCGCGTCCACCACGGTAATGACGGCGGTTGCTGTGAAGGGGCCATCAGCGGTGGTTACGGTTATGGTGGCCGTTGCCCCCACCGCCGCTGTTTCAGGGACATTTATGGTTCTGGAAGTGCCGGTTCCGGTCAAAGTGATCACGCCGGAAGTCGGCTCAACGGCCCACTCCGTTTCACGGTTGGTGGCGGTGGCGGGTATTAGTTCCGCCGAGATTGTGGCGCTGCCGCCGCGCTCCAGGTTAAGTGCTGCGGGGCTCAGGCTCACGCCGGTGACCGCCACGGGCCCGCCGTTGTCGTCGTCGTCGTCGCTGCTGGTGCTGGAGCATCCGGCAATAATCATAAAACCAGCCAGCAGTGCCAGCGCCGGAACCAAAAACTTAAGCTTTTTCATAAAGCCTCCTTTTACAAATTAAGACCAGTCCATACCTGGCAAATCAGTGAGATTTTCAAAGGCCTTTTTCGCCTAGTCTAAATTATAAGCAATATCGGTAAATTTTACAAGAAAACGGAAAAAAAACCACTTTTTCCCCTGAAAATCAAAAGCAAACCCGCAAAAAAAAGGGCCTGCCCGTAAGGACAAGCCATAACCGTGTAGCCCCCGGCTCAGGGGCCTGTGTGTGGGCATTAGCGCACTAGCATAACCATAAAGAGCCGTGGTAAAATGACCTGATGCAAGTATTTTTGCGACATGTTGCTGTAAAATATTGAGAATAATACAATTTTTGTTACAAATATTGACCCGCGAGGGCAAGCATACAAAAAAAAGAACAGGGGGAAAAAATGACTGCTGCGACTCTGAAAAAAGAATTACACGAATACATAGATGCCATGCCGGAGTGTAGCCTTTATGCACTAAAACCGCTTATGTTGGTACTTGCCAGACCGCTATACACCGTTGAGACAGATTTAACAGCAGAGGAAATAGCCATGATCGATGAGGGTATGGCAGAGTACCGGGCAAACCCATCAAGTTTTATTCCGCTGGAGAACGTGAAATAGTCCCCCGCCCCCAAACCGTGTCCCCCGTGCCTCTGTGAGATGCTCTTCAAAACCACAAAAAAAAGGGCCTGCCCGTAAGGACAAGCCCTGAAAAACCTTAACTTAATCAGCCCTTAATTACCGCTAATGGTAAGCGTGGCAGTAGGGGTGGAATCATAAGCAGTTTTGTTACCGGTTACAGCAGAGTTGCCAGTGGCATCATTGGTAACTTCCGCATAGAAATAGAAGGGGCCATCATCGCCGTAAGTACCACCTTTGAGATCAGACTCAGAAATCGTAAAGGTAGTCGTCGCGCCAGGAGCAGCAAGTGATGTACCGCCTGAAGTAGTGTTTGTTGTGTTTCTGAAAAACTCTATCTTAAGAACGCTGGTGCTGCCGCCGGAAACGCCTGCTGGCAGTTCAGCGCCGCTGAGAGTAAGCGTTACGGCCCCGGAGTCACTGCTTACATCATAAGTATCTGGGCTAATTGCCAAAGTTCCCGGTGTCGGTTTTGCGGCGTCAACAAGGGCTGCAGCGGCGATTGTCACCGTAAATTGCCCTGATGTTGCGCCGTCAATGGCGATCGTTACCGTGGATGTTGAGCCTTCTGCGGCTCCAGCGACCGCGAGGGTAAGCGTGCCGGTACCATCAGCGGCAATCACTATATTCCCCCCCGACACCGTTACGCCAGAAGGAAGGTTCGCCGGGGTAACAGGATAAGTGTTGGCGGCAATGTTTGATGTTGTAACAGAGAATGTTAGATTCCCCGTAGCCCCGGCTATTACTGTGCCGCTTTGGCTTCCAACAGATACGGTCTTGGTTCCGGCAGCAACGATTTCCAGTGTAAATGCCGGTGATGTTGCGCCTGCAATGGTGAGCGTTAGATCGTTTGTTACGGCTGGAGTGGTTGATGCATTGCCCGCAAGCGTAAGCGTACCTTTACCATCAGTGTCTATCGTTACCTGCCCTTGCACTGTTACGCCTGTAGGACGGTTCTGCACGGTAACAGTATAATCGTCGTCTTCAATGTTTGTCGTCGTAACAGGGAATGTTACAGTATCCGCAGTCCCGGCTGTTAATGTGCCGACTTGGGTTCCAACTGATACGGTTTTGGCGGCAGGGTCGGCGATTGTCAGTGTAAATGCCGCTGATGTTACGCCGTCAATGGTGAGCGTTAGATTGTCTATTACGGCTATTGCGGCTGTCGTAGCGACCGTGAGCGTCAGCGTACCGGCATTGTTGTTAATCGTTACCTGCCCAGAATTTCCTATTGTTACGCCTGTAGGAAGGTTCGCCACTGTAACAGGATAAGCGGCGTTGGCAATGTTTGCCGTCGTAACAGTATATGTTGCATCCCCCCCAGTTCCGGCTATTATTGCGTTGCCGGTTTGGGGTCCAACTGCTACGGTCTTGGCGCCACCACCAGAACCCTGGGGAACTCTAACCCCGGTTCTTCGGTCGCCAAACCTGAAAGTGGCTACGAATGCGCCAATATCAGAGCCTTCCATTGGTCTTACGCTGGTCATGGCCAGTTGTCTGCCGCCGTCGCGAAATACTCCGTTAAAGACTTTATCCGCGCCGCCCCATCCATCCAGGGGTGTAAAGACCACGTTGTTGCCGGTGACAGTAACTCTGCCTGCGGAGATAGTATCACCATCGTCCGACCAGAATACCCTGTAATAGTCGTTGCTCGCCAGGGTAATTCTGCGTGTCATGGCGCTTGCCTCGGTGCTTGATACGGCAGTGCTTTTGATCAACTCTACAGAAATATTTCTGCTGCTGACAGTTCCGGTATAGAGAGAATAGGTATCGTTAGAAGAACCGCCGTCATCGTCCCCGCAGGCAACGAAAAGCAGACCCGCTGCTAGTAGGATAAAGCCTAGTTTTATTATTTTTTTCATTTTAGCCTCCTTGCCATAATAATTATACAGCATGTCGCTGGAATTTGCAAGAAAACAGCGCAAATTTATGAGATAATAGCACAAGATGCTTAATATAACACACAATTTGCTGGAAGAAGGGCTGTTGAAACTGGGCCTGGATGAGGCCCTGGCGGAAGGGGCCCTGCCGCTCCTTGCCCGCTACATCGAAGAAATCGAACTTTTCAACCCCGCCTACGGCCTGGTAAAAGTACGGGATCGCCGGGAACTTGTCGTCAAGCACATCCTGGACTCCCTGGCCCCCCTGGACGCCATTCGCCGTCTGGCCGGTTCCGGCAGGGCAGCCATCGCGGACCTTGGCTCCGGGGCCGGCTTGCCAGGCATCCCCCTGGCAATCTGCCTGCCGGACGCGGATTTTTGCCTGGTCGAGCGAAAGGGCCGGCGGGCGGGCTTTCTGCGTAATACCCTGGCGGTATTGGGCCTGCCCAATCTCAGGCTGGAAGAAACGGAAATGGAGAAAATTGAAGCGGGGCAGGGCTTTGACCTATTGGTTTTCCGGGCCTTTAGGCCCCTTGAGCCGCCCATTCTAAAGGCCCTTGCCCGTCTGTTAAAGCCCGGCGGCAGAATCGTCGCCTACAAGGGCCGCCGCCAGGCAGTCGAGGAAGAAATGGCCGCCGCCCTGGCCAACGCGGAAAAGGGCCTTTGCCCCCCCATCGCCCGCTGGGAGCTCCTCCCCCTGCAAGTCCCCTTCCTCAACGAAGAACGCCACCTATTGCTTTTTGAATTTTAATTATTCCACCATATCGTAAACACTGCCGTACTTAACGATTTCCACGTTGGGGAAACCCGCATTCGCAAGATGCTGTTTGTAGGCGGCCTGGCCCTTTGGCTCCCCGTGAACCATAAAGATCTTTTTAAGCCGGGAAGTATCCATGGATTTTAGCCAGGCGATCGCCTCATTGTAGTCCGCGTGTCCGCTAAAGGCGTTGATCTTTTCCACCTCGGCCCGGCGTTTAAGCCACATGCCGTGGATCTTTACCTCGTCGGGGCGTTCGACAATGCGGCGGCCCAGGGTATTGTCCGCCATGTAACCCACGACCAGGATGGTGGTGTTGGGGTCGCTGATATTGTGGATCAGGTGATGCTGAATGCGGCCGGCCTCGCACATTCCGTCCGCGGAAATGATGATCAGCGGCCCGGGGTGGTTGTTCAGGTCCTTGGATTCCTGGACGCTGGTCGTAAAGTGCAGCGAGTTAAAGCCAAAGGGGTTTTTGTGATGCCTGATAAAGGCGGCCTTGATCTCCTCGTCGTAACATTCCGGATGCACCTGGAAAATCGTAGTTGCGTTGGTTGCCATCGGTGAATCCACGTAAATGGGAATCTCCGGGATAAGCCCCTCATCGGTAAGCATGTGGAAGTAGTAGACCAGCTCCTGCGTTCTCTCGATGGCAAAGGCCGGAATGATTATCTTGCCGCGATTTTTTACCACCCTGTTGGTGATCCTCGCCAGTTTTTCCATGGCGTCCTCGGACTTCTGGTGCAGCCTGTCACCGTAGGTTGACTCCAGAATGATGTAATCCGGCGCGGGTGGGATGTCAGGGTCACGGATGATGGGCTTGTTCGGGCGGCCAAGGTCTCCGCTGGCAAGGATCTTTATCTCCTTGCCGCCTTTTTTGACGGTAATCATGGGCATAGACGAGCCAAGTATGTGGCCGGCGTCAAAAAATTCGAGCTTAATGCCATCGTCAATAAAAATAGGACGGTTATAAGAGGCAGTCAGCATCTGGCTTGTGGCCTGGATGGCGTCCTTCTCGGTATAAAGGGGCGTCCAGGTAAACTTCTCCCCCTTTTTTGCGGCCTGCTTGCGCAGATACTCCGCGTCCCTGGCCTGTATGTTGGCGGAATCCATCATGATAAGGCTTGCGATATCCCGGCTGGCCGGGGTGGCGTAAATGTTCCCCCTGTAGCCGTTTTTCACCAGCAGCGGAAAAAGCCCGCAGTGGTCAAGATGCCCATGGGTCAAAATTGCAGCCTCGACCTTGTCCGCCTGAACGCCAAAATCACGGTTTTTCCGGTCCGACTCCGCCCTGCTGCCCTGAAAGGCCCCGCAGTCAATAAGGTAGGACTTCCCGTCAACCTCAAGTATGTGCTTGGAACCGGTAACTTCCTCAGCCGCGCCAAGGGAATAAAATTTTATGCTCATGGATCAATGATAAAGGCAAACTATTTTTTTTTGAAGGCCTCGGCAAAGGGATTGTACATCGTGCCGTCGTCGTCTTTTTCCCTGGGCTTCGGCGGCCTTTGCGACGGGGATTCCCGGCGGGGGCCGTCCTTATTGACCGCAACCCGCTTCTTTTCATCATGCTTTTTCCCAGGCGGCTTGGCTTTTGCAGCGGCTTGGGCTTTGGCCTGCTCGCTCTTGCGGCTAAGGCTTATGCGCCGCCGGTCCCGGTCCAGGCTAATGATGCGGAACTCCAGTACGTCCCCCACCTTGACGATGCTCAGGGGATCTTTGACAAAGCTGTCGCTCAATTCCGAAATGTGAACCAGGGCGGTTTCCTTGATTCCCAGGTCGACAAAGGCGCCAAAGTCAACCACGTTTTTGATCTTGCCTGTGACCGTCATGCCTTCGCTAAGATCTTCAAACCCAATGACCCCCTTTTGCATAACCGGCTTTGGGTAGCCGTCCCTGGGATCCCGGTTGGGTTTTTTGAGTTCTTCGACAATATCGTTAATCGTGGTATCCCCGACCTTGTAATCTTCCTTGAGCCTGGCGAGCGCTTCGGCGGAAAGGTTCCCTGTCACGGTGATGGTTTTTATGTCCCTGGCCACGGCGTAGTTTTCCGGGTGTACCCAGGTATTGTCCAGGGCCTCGCTGCTTTCGGGGATTTTCAGGAAGCCGGCCGACTGCTCAAAGCTCTTTGGGCCCATGCCGGGAACCGTTTGCAGTTCCTCGCGGCTTGCGATTTTCCCCTTTTCCTCCCGGTACTTTACGATCTTGCGGGCCAGGGAACTGTTGATCCCCGAAACGTACTTTAAGAGGGACGCACTTGCGGTGTTAAGATTCACCCCCACATTGTTCACCACCGACGAAACCACCTCGTCCAGCATTTCCGAAAGCTTTTTCTGGTTAAGGTCGTGCTGGTAAAGGCCCACGCCGATAGACCTGGGATCGATTTTCACAAGTTCCGCCAGCGGGTCTTGCAGGCGGCGGCCGATGGAAATTGCGCCCCTGACGGTCAGGTCCAGTTCCGGAAATTCCTCGCGGGCTATGTCGCTGGCGGAATAAACCGAGGCCCCGTCCTCGTCCACAACCGTGTAAAGCACTTCCAGGGCGTTTTCGGAAATCACCGCCGACACGATCTCCTGCACTTCCCGCGTTCCGGTTCCGTTACCCACGGCGATGAGCTGCACGTCGTACTGCTTAACGCCTTCCAGGATGAGTTTCTTGGCCTCCTCGGCCTTGTGGTTGTGGATTAAAATACTGCCAAGGTATTTCCCCGTATCGTCCAGAAAGGCGCACTTGGTTCCGCTGCGTATGCCGGGGTCTATGCCCAGCACCCTGGTTCCCTTGATGGGCTGCTGCATCAGAAGGTTTTTCAAGTTTTGGCTGAAGACGGAAATGCCGTGATCGTCCGCCGCATCGCCCTGATCCCCGCGGATCTCGCGGATCACCGCCGGGGAAAGCAGGCGCTTAAGTCCGTCTTCAATGGCGGTTTTGTGGTAGTCGTTGTGCAGGCGGTACTTCTTCTGGAGCATTTCCGTGGCGGCGTTTTCGTCCACGTCAATAGTAAGGTCAAGAACTTCTTCCCTTACGCCCCGGTTGATGGCGAGGATCCTGTGGGGTTTGATCTGGGAGAGGGGTTCGCTGTAGTCCCAGTACATCTGGTAGGTGGAGGTCTTTTTCGCTTCCTCGTCTCCGGCCCCCTTGACGATGGCCTTTCCGTCGGCCAGGTAAAAGCTCTTCACGGCCGCCCGGTTTTCGCTCTCCTGGCTTATCTCCTCGGCGATGATGTCCATGGCCCCCTGCAGGGCATCCGCTGCCGTGGGCACTGCCAGTTCAGGCTGCTCGGCGATCCGGGGATCGTCTGCGGCTACGATAAACTCCGCGGCCCTGGCAAGAAGGGCCGCTTCTTCCAGTTCCTTCATCGCCTGGGCCAGCGGGCCAAGGCCCTTCTCCGCCGCGAGCATGGCGCGGGTTTTTTTCTTTTTCTTGTAGGGCGCGTAAATGTCTTCCAGCTCGGCAAGGCTCGCTGCCCGGCTGATGTTTTCGTACAGGGCTTCGGTGAGTTTGCCCTGCTCAAAGATCAGGCGGATGATCTCGATGCGCCTGCTCTCAAGATTGCTTGCGCTTTTAAAAAGACGGTCGGTATCCCTGACCTGCACTTCGTCCAGGCTCCCGGTCTGCTCCTTCCGGTAGCGGGCGATAAAGGGGACGGTACCGCCTTCGGCAATTAAACCCAGCACCGCAGAAACCTGCCTGACATTGATGCCAAGGCCCTCGGCAATTGTTTTTATGATTTCAACTTCGTTGACTTTAAGCTGCTCTATAAACTCTTGAGTAAATTCCATTGTTCTCCCTTCATCTAATCATCAGGTAAAGCTCTATTGATGAATCTACCGGTCTTTCCAGGTTTATGGAAATGCTTCCCGATACGTTTCTCCAGGTATCGCTTGACTGTAACTGAATCGAATGTGGATGCATATCCATCTGAGCGAGGTCTAAAATCCTGGGGCCCATGAAGCTGCTTGGCGGCCGGTGCATGTCCCAGATGTCAAAGCCGTATGCGGTATAACGGGTGCCTCCTACAGTGCCGCTGACGGTTCTGTCAAAGCTTAAGGTCCCCTGGGGTCTTGAGGGGCCGCTAAAAACCATCGCCTCGCCAAAGCGGGAAAGGGCATTGGAGAAAGACACGCCGGAAACGCTTTGCAGCGCCGATGAAACCGAGGCGATGCCGGTTGTGTTATTCGCAAGCATTTCCCGCAAGAGGGCAGGCCCGCCAAAGTTACGCAAAAGGTACGCGCCAAAGGCATAGGTCACCGCATAGTGGGCGGAAAGCGGGCCCGTATCCCATTCTGTTATTCCGGCCTGCATATAGCTTTCCAAAAAGAAGGGGATGCGTTCCCATATTGGATGATACTGACTTGACTGGCTGACGCCAATCAATGGAGAAATTACATCTTCCGCCATCATGGAAAGCATCTCGTTATACCAAAGTTCGCTCGCCTGGGTTCTTCCCCGGCTAATGGCTTTCCTGTTAAAATTAATCATGTGCTGTAATTCATGAATCAGGGTAGAGTAGATTATATCCGGAGAGTTTAGATAAGTATCTGCGTCTATGTAAAATATTTCCGCCAGGTTTGATTTTAAATCCCATCCCATACTGTCAAGGTGTGACTGTGTAAAATAATCTTTGGCCCAGAAATAACCAAAGGCTCCGGTACCGCCGTATCCATATATTATGTCATAAACCAGTATCTGTATTTTCGGATCGCCGTCACTGCCACCGTGGCCGTTTGAACCTCCGCCGTATTCATAGCCCAAAAGATTTGTCGTAAGGGGGTATATTAAATCAAACCTTTCGGCCAGGGATTCCGCCTGGGCAGTGCTAAACGGCCTGCGGGTATCATTCATGACCCAGATATTGGCGTGATTCCCGCTGGCCTTCAGGCTTGCCGTTTTTTGAATAAATCTGCCGGTGTCAAAAAATTCTTCTACCCAAAAGTCTCTTTCCTCGCCGGTTTGCGGGGGATAAAAGGCGGGGAGCGCGTCACTGACGGCGCTGCGCGGCGCCGCGTCTTCGATGGGCAGGGGATTGGCGTTAAAGCTGTGCCTTGCATTGCCGGTAATAGCAGCGGGCCATCCTGTAGAGCTTGTGTTTACCTTAACCAGGTAGATGTTGTTCTGGTTCAGGTTATGAAACCATACGGTTGCCGTGTTGCCGGAAAAGCTCACCCGCCGTATGGACTCATTTTGACCTTGCGAGGAGCCGCCCAGGCCCAAAGAGTCCTGGCAGGAAGTCATGACAAAAGTCATGGCAAAAGCAAAGAGTGTTAAAGTCAAGATGAAAAGCTTGCTCTTTCGCATAAAAATCTCTCCTTGAGTTAGCGGATTATTTCCCATGATAGCGGCGTGACAGTTCCTCCCTGCAAGAACATGCTGCCATAACCCTGCGGCGTATCCAGCAGAATAACGGTAAATTCGATCAAATGGCCCTGAAGCCCCCTTAGCTGTTCTTCGGCAGAGGGGGGATACACCGAGTACTGCCTGCCTTCTTCGTCAACTATTCCCGTGTACGTGTGGGGAACATTGCCGAATACCTGAACCCTTCCTGTGATTTTAATCGAGGAGTCCATAGTTGTCTCCACAGTTGTTTCCCTTTTTCCAAAGGAAAAGACGTTTATTGGTATAATGCATAAAAGCAGAATAACAAAAGCCTTCTTCATCGATCTGCCTCTCTTAATAGCAGGTAAAGCTCTATAGCCGCATCATTGGGCCTTTCCAGTCTTATGGAAGCGCTTCCCGATGCATTTCTTAATATTCTCCTGTGTGATTGTAGCAGAATTGAATGGGGCCTCATATCCCTTGAACCAAATTCGAAAATCGCCGGACCCATAACATTTTCCCGCCTTTGGCGTATGGCCCAAATATCAAATCCGTGTGCAGTATAGATAAAGTTCCCTATCCTGCTGCTAACGGTTCTGTCAAAGCTCATCGCTCCGGCCGGCATTGCTTCCCCGCTGTAGATCATCGCCTCGCCAAAGCGGGAAAGGGCCTGTTCAAAAGTCACTCCGGCTAATTTCTGCAGGGCCGCCGTAACTGAGTCAATGCCTGTTTTTCTGTTGGCAAGGATTTCACTTAAAAGGGCAGGCCCGCCGTAATTACGCATAAGGTAGGCGCCAAAGGCATAAAGCATTGCGTAATGCTCAAGTGTGAAATCCCATTCTGTTACACCGGCCAGGTTATAGTTTTCCAAAAATATGGGCATGCGATCCTGAGTCGGATGAAAGCGGTTTGTTGCCGCGACGCCTATCAATGGCGAAATTACATCTTCCGCCATAGCGGAAAGCATTTCATTGTACCAAAGGGGGGTTCCCATTCTATTTAGCATTACATCTTTCATATTAAAATTAATCATGTGCTGTAATTCATGAATCAGGGTAGTGTAAAGAAAATCCGGACTGGCAAAATAGGTGGACGCGTTTAAATAAAATATTTCCGCCAGGTTTGTTTTAATATTCAAACCGGCAGAGTCCAGAAAAGACTGCGGAAAGAAATCCTTGCTCCAGAAATACCCCGCAATGGATGAACTTCCGCTCATGTCTATAATGTCATACATAAGTATCTGTATTTTCGGGTCCTTGTCTCTGCCGCCGCCGCTGAAACCGCCGAATTCAAAGCCCAAAAGATTTGCCGAAAGTGGGTAAATTAAATCAAACTTTTCTGCGATGATCTGCGCGTCTATTGTGCTGATTTCCCTCCAGTTGTCGTTCATGACCCAGATATTCCCGTGCCTTCCTGCGGCCTTTAGCGTTGCCGGTTTATCAATAAACCTCCCGCTGCCGAAAAGATCTTCCACCCAAAAGTACCTTTGCTCGCCGAGTCTTGCGGGAACAGAAGGGCGGCGGACGCTGGCCGACATACTGCGCAACGTCTCTTCTCCAATGGGCGGAAGCTCGCTGGTGAATCTGCGGGCAGCCGGATGGCCTCTTGGGGGCGTCTGCTGATTATACGCGTATGAAGGGCGCGGGGCTTCTTCTTCTGTTACCCTGGCGCTTTGAACGCGGCCAGTGTTTGCGGCCGGGACAAGCAGGCCGGAAGTATTAACCCTAAGCAGAAAAACGTCATCTTGATCCAGCTTATCAATGTTAAGGACTACAGAATCGTCCGTGAATCTTACTTTTTGGACAGACTCACGGTAGGTCCGCGAAAAGCCGCCCGCCGCCAGATCGCTTTGGCAGGAAGACAGGCCAGCCGCGAATACCGCCAATGCCGGCAAAAGCAGCGGCAAAGACAAAAAATACAGTTTTTTAAAAATTTTCTTCACAAGGACTTCCAGCTATCTTACCATAAGGTAAAGCTCAATGGCCGGGTCTTCCGGCCTTTCCAGGGTAATGGAAATGGCCCCCGATACGGTCAGCCATTCGGCAGTTGAATGTAACATAACTGAATGGGGCCTTATGTCCATCTGGCCTATGCCAAAAATCCTGGGGCCTGTGTCGTTGCTTGGCCATTGCTGCATGGACCAAATATCAAATGAATGGGCCGTATAGCGGGTGCCGCCTACAGTACTGCTGACGGTATTATCGAAGCTCAGTGTGCCTGCCGGTCTTGAGCTGCCGCCAAAGAGCATTGCTTCCCCAAAGCGGGAAAGGGACTGTCCAAAGCTCACGCCGGAAACTTTTTGCAGAGCCGCCGAGATCGAGTCAGTGCCGGTGTTGCTGTTGGCAAGGATCTCCCGTAAGAGAACAGGCCCCCCGAAATTGCGCAAAAGGTATGCGCCAAAGGCATAAGTTACCGCATAGTAATCCAGGATGGCCGCACCTGAATCCCACTCTGTAACACCGGCCCGGTAATAGCTTTCCAGAAAAACGGGAATGCGCTCCTGCAGGGGATGTGAGCGGCTTTCCGGTGAAATTCCTATCAACGGAGAAATTAAATCTTCTGTCATCATGGCGAGCATTTCATCAAACCAGGTTTCCGAACTTCTTCCATGCCGCACGGCTTTTAAATTAAAGTTAATCATGTGTTGAAGCTCATGAACCAGAGCTGTGTATATGTGTTCCGGTGCATTAATAAGGGTAACCGCGTTTAAATAAAATATTTCCGCCATGTTTGTTTTGATATTGTTAAATCCCCACTGGTCAAGTTCCCTTTGTGTATAAAAATCTTTGGCCCAGAAAAACCCATTTACTTCCCAGCCCTGACCTACGTTTTCATCAACAATGTCATAGACCAGTATCTGAATTTTTGGATCGCCGTCCCTGCCGCCGTTTCCCCCCGGCCCTCCGCCGTATTCATGGCCCAAAAGGTTTGTCACAAGCGGATATATCAAATCAAATCTTTCGGCCAATGTCTGTGCCTGCGAACCGGTAACTATTCTACGGTTTCCGTTCATTACCCAGATATTACCGTGCTTTCCTGCGGCCCTTAATGTTGCCGTTCCCTGTACAAATCTGCCGCTGCCAAAGTAGTCTTCTACCCAAAAACTTCTTTCTTCGCCTGTCTGCGGAGGAATAAAACTTTGACGGGGTACCATGCTGCGCAGGGATGCCGATGCAATTGGCGGGGGATTGGCATTAAAGTCCTGAATATGGCCGGTGCTGGCAGCGGGCACCGCTAAACTGGATGTATTAACCTTGACCAGATAGATGTCGTTCCATCTCAGACTGTCAAAGCTTACAGTTGCCGTATCGCCTGTAAAGTTTACCTTTTGTACAGACTCATTGTATGTTCGTAAAGAGCTAAACGAAGGCGGTGATAGGCCTGGATTGTCTAAATCCACTTGGCAGGAAGCCAGGGTAAAGGCGAATACAAGTGTTGTCAAAATACCAAGAATAAACAATTTTCGTTTTAGCATAGGATCCTCTAATATACGCAAAGTATAGCCGAACTAATTTTATTAATCTATACTTGCCTGATAATGATCAAAGCAGAACTTCTTGCCCCGGCCGGATCGCCTGAAGCCCTGGACGCGGCCATTGCCGAAGGGGCCGATGCGGTCTACCTGGGCTTAAAGGACTTTAACGCCCGGATGCGCAGCGCGAACTTCAGCTACGCCCAGTTCGAGGCGGCCCTGCGTTCACTGCATCGCATGGGGCGCAAGCTCTACGTAACCGTAAATACGGTTTTTGAGCAGCGGGAGGCGGACAGGGTCTACCAGTTGTTAAAATACCTTGCCGGCCTTGGCCCCGACGGCATTTTAGTCCAGGACTTTGGCGTCATTACAATGGCCCGCGAAAACTTCCCTTCACTTAAGCTCCACGCCTCTACCCAGATGAACGTGGCCTCCGCACGGGGACTGAACCTGCTTTCCCGGCATGGTTTTTCCAGGGTGGTATTGGCACGGGAACTCTCCCTGGCTGAAATCCGGGAGATCAGAGCCAATACCAACATGGAACTGGAGGTCTTTGTTCACGGCGCCCTCTGCCTTAGCGTTTCCGGGCTCTGCCTTTTTTCCAGTTACCTGGGCGGCAAGTCCGCCAACCGCGGCATGTGTACCCAGGCCTGCCGAAGGTTCTACACGGCCCACAGGGGGAAGGGCCTTGGAGAGGCGGCAGGGGAGGGCGGCTTTTACTTTAGCCCCTCTGACCTGGAACTAATCGCCGAGATCCCCGCCCTTGCTGACGCAGGCGTAAATGCCTTTAAGATCGAAGGCCGGATGAAGAGCGCCGAATACGTTGGCGCGGTGGTTTCCGCCTACCGCCTGGTCATCGACAATCTGGAGCGCGGCGAAGAGCAGCTCCAAAGGGCAATTGCAGAGGCCCGCAGCATACTCAAGAATGATTTTGCCCGCTCAAAGACGGCTTATTTTATTAATGCATCTGACACTGGCTCTGCGGGCATAGACTGGCTGAACCCGCAGCAAAGCGGCGGAACCGGTATTAGCCTGGGAACCCTGCTTAAGACAAAGGGCCGGGGGGAGGAAAAGCGGGGCCTTGTTTCGGCTGGAGCCATAAGGCCAAGCGTGGGGGACTCCATCCGGCTTCACCGCGCGGACGATACTGAAAGGCTTTCCCACAAGATAAGCTCCGTCGAAGCCGGGCCAAAGGGAGCACAAAACTCCCAGGGGAGTTTTTGGATTTCCATTCCCGCAAGCTTTGCGCCTGGGGACTCAGTTTACCTTACTCAAACGAAGGCCCTTAAGCGTTATGCCAAACTGATTAGACGGGAAAGCTCCAGCCGGGGCCCGGGCCGCGACAGGGCGCCCTTGCCCCCCGTGCTGGCTGGGGGGCCGAAAGCCCGGGAAGAAAAGCCCCAGACAGGGCCCGGCAAAAAGTCCGTGGGGAAAAAGGCCGGGGGCCGGGCCGGACAGGCGGAGCTGCCGGGAGGCCTTTACGTCCAGGTTAGCCGGATTGAAGACCTCTACGTTATTCAGTCAAAAAGGCCGGTAAGGGCAATCCTGCCCTACAGCCGCAAAACGGCAAGGCAAATTCTGGCAGGGGGGAATCTCCCGTTCCCGCCCAGGGAAATAATTTTATCCCTGGACCCCTTTTTCCCCCAGGCGCTGGAAGGGGAGCTGGCGGAAAAGATCCCCGCCCTGATGGAAATGGGTTACACGCAGTTTATGGCAAACAACCTTGGGCATTTTTCGCTGTTACGCGCAAAGGACGAGCGGAAAAAGGCTGTCATCATTGCCGGCCCCTGGCTTTATACGTTCAACGCCTGGGCCTGGGATTTCATTTCCCGCTGCGGGGCCGCTTACGGTGTTACTCCCCTGGAAAACTCAAGGCAGAATGTGGAAAAGACATTCCCGTTAGAAAATAATTCCGCGCATCTGCGCTCCCGCGTATTCATTACCATCTTCGCAAGGCCCAGTGTTTTTCGCATAAGACAGGACCTTTGCGCCCACTACGACTTTGAAAACTTTAGCGGCAACAGGGACGAGGCCTTCTTCCTTGCCCCCAGCGCGGAAGGCTCCCTTGTGTACCCCTTATCGCCCTTTTCCATCGTCGACAAGATTCCATTCTTAAGAGAAGCGGGCTTCAGCCGTTTCATCCTGGACTTTTCCGACCACCCTTTAAAGAAAGCGGAATACAAGGACATCATGGAAGCGGCAAACCGTTTTTCCCCCATCTCCGGCTCCAGCCGCTTTAACTGGAAGAACGGTTTTTACAAGCCGCCATCGTGAGGTAAAGAGTATTCCCACGCGAAAAACGCAAAGAATAAGCGCCGTTTTCTAGTCTGTGTATAACTCCGCGCCTCTGCGTCTCCGCGTGAGAATTAGCGAGTAAAGCCCTAGAACGAAGCGGCCTGGGCTTCCGCAAACTCCTGCTGGGCCGCAGCCTCTACCAGGTTTTCAAGGTCAGGGCCGGCATCGCTGTTTTTCTTGAAGTCCGTGCGGTACTCCACGTGCTCGGCAACAATGGCTACCTTGGTGTGGTTTTTACCGTCGTTGCCGGTCCAGCGGTCCTGCTTCAGCCGGCCCACCACCCGGACGCCACGGCCCTTGCGGCCCTGGCTGCCGCACATGTCGGCCAGCTTGCCAAAGGCCTCCACGTCAAAAAATCCTACTTCCTTTTCCAGATTGGAATCCTGCCGGTAATAGCGGTTTGATGCGATTGAGAAATTGCATACCGGCGTGCCTTTTGTGGTGGAACGGATCAACGGATCGCGAACCATGTTACCTTCAATAAGGACACTGTTTAAATTGTTCATATACGCCTCCACCTCTATTACTGTGCGGAGACAGGTTTACGCTTTTACATTCGGGAAAAAAAACAGGAAAACATGACAAATGTCATATTTTCCTGCAAGGTTCAGGGTTTAAGGCCCGGTACGTCAAATTCGGGAGGAATCTTTGTTGGTGTCCCCGTTTGATCCACAAAGGCCCAGGTGATCTTTGCCTCGGCAATAATGTCTTCCCCCCGGCTGATTTCCTGGGCGATGACCCCGCTTACAGCCCCCTTCTTGACAGGCCGGGACTGGATTAAAAGTTCATCCTCGGCAAAGGCGGGCCTTTTGTAGTCGATCTCTATCCTGGCGATATAAAGCCCGTAGCCGGCCTTTACCGAAGCCGGGTAATCAAACCCCACATCCTTTAGCAATTCGCAGCGGGCATACTCCAAATAGTTTAGGTAGTTGGCGTTGTTCACATGGCCGTAACTGTCGCATTCATAACTGCGAACTTTCAATGTGCATTTACTGATCATAGTATTGTTCAAAGACCTCGCATAGCTTCTGTGTATCTGGCCTGGCGGAAAGAACGGGTATCCTGGACATTGTAATTGCCGACCGTTCTTTGGGCATTGCTGATTCGCTGGGCCGGTGTGGGGTGGGTGCTGTTAAATCCCCCCGGTCTGCCCGGCTGGTTCCGCTCCAGCACCCTAAGCATGTCTATAAGGGCCGATGGCTCATAGCCGGCCAAGGCCATAAGCGCCATGGCCGTGGTGTCCGCGTCCTGTTCCTGGGTGCGGGAATAACCGTTGGTCACCATGGAAGTAACAATATCGTTAATCGATTCGCTAAAGACACTGGTTGCCTCGGCCAATTCCCGGTCGGAAATCGTCAGGCTTGCTCCGGCGGAAAGGCTGGTCAGAATGGCCTGGGTTCGGCGGTTGTTTCTGATGGCCTTAAGCCCGTGCTGGAGCTGTATGTGGGCGATTTCGTGGGCGATAACTGCGGCCAGGGTATCTTCGGAAGTGGCGCAGCTGATAAGCCCACGGCTGATAAAGATATGTCCGCCAGGAGTTGCAAAAGCGTTTATTTCATCGCTGTCCAGGATGGCCACGTGGTAGCCGTTAAAGATTTCGGGCCTGGGGGAATTGATTATCAGGGCGTAGCAGATCCGGTTCAGATATGTGGTTATCTCCGGCCTGTTTGTCTGGAGCCTGTAAGTGGAAAGTACATTGGCGGCTACCGCCCGGCCAATAAAGTACTCCTGTTCGGGAGTGATCTCCTCAAAGGCGGCTCCCCATGCCACGCCGGTTCTGGAAATGGCGTCGGCAGTGCGCGCGTCAACCACACCTACCGACTGTAAGACGCCGGCCCCGACCTGGGAAATTGTTCCGGTGTGGGCGCAGCTAAGCAAGAATACCGTTACGCCAAATGCCGCGAGCAGGAGTGAAATTCTTCTTGCTTTCATCTTGGTTCTCCTGTGAACAGGCGGCCGCCGGTAACGAAGCTGTATAGCTCGTCCTGGGAAACCCTTGCAGCTTCGACTCTGTCAACATCGCCAAAGTTAAGGCCGCCCCGTGCCCTGTAAGCGTCTTCCACTTCCTGGTTAAATCCCTTTCCCGCAAGGGCAATCTCGGATGCCGATGCGCCGGTGCCGGACGGCAGTATGCGCCTTGCGCTTAAATTGCTCATCTGGGTCCATCCGCTTAAGGAGCTGTTGGCCCTGGAGCGTACCTCCGCCCAGTTTCCGTTTACCTGCATCACTGTCACCTCGGTGGCCATGTCCAGGGCCCCCCGGTTGGCGGCGAAAAACCATGTGGATGATTTCAAAGGCGCGGACCTGGAGGATACCCAGGCCGTGCTTCCGGCTCTTATCTGGGCGAAAAGGCTGCCCGAAACCAGCAGAGTAAGGGCAAGCAATATAAAAATCTTTTTCATTTATTCCCCCCTGTGTTGTTGATTATAGCTATTTTTCCGTCAGGTTATCCACCCCGTCCCAGTCTGCCGGAGGAGCGGCGGCAAACTTCTCGCATCTTTCCAGGTAGAGCTTTGCCATCTTGTCCCCGGGGTCCTTTTCGCAAAGCCCGGCAAGGATCTTTTTCGCCCCGGCAAAGTTCCGGCTTTCATAGGCCGCAAAAGCCTCCTCCCAAAGCCCAACCGCCCTTAGCGTTTCCACGGAAGCTCCCTTGCGCAGATCCAAAAGCTCGTAGAGTCGCAGTGGAACAGGTATGCCCACAACCGTAACCCGGCTCAGGCTGCGCATGACAAATTCATCCCCCAGAAACTCGCGGGTATATTCGCTGATAAGTATGCCCCGTGTATTGTACTGCTTGTTCACTCCCTCAAGCCGGGCAGCAAGGTTTACCGCGTTGCCCATAATGGTATAGTCCATTTTGGAGGGAGTCCCCATGAACCCCACGACCATGTCCCCGGTATTGATCCCAAGCCGGGTAAACAGGGGACGGTCAGCGGGAACGGCCCTGCTTTCGATTAGCTTTTTTAATGGATTGTAGAATTTCGTTTCGGGGTCCATGATCGTTTGCACCAGCTCCATTTCACGCTTCTTCATCTGAACGGCGCTGCGGCAGGCCCGCTTTGCGTGGTCTTCCATCCAGACCGGTGCGCCAAAGAAGGCGATAATCGCGTCCCCCTCGTACTTGTCGATGGTGCCGCCGTTTTCAAGGACTATGTTGCTCATCTCGGTAAGGTAGAGGTTAAGAAGGTCTACCAGCACCCGCGGGCCGTCTTCGCCGTACTGGTCTTGCAGCTCAGACGAAATGGTAGAAAAGCGCTGGATGTCGGTAAACATGGCGGTCATCTTCCGCATTTCGCCCCCAAGCTTCAACTGGGCAGGATCGGCGATAATCTGATCGATAACCTTTGGCGAAAGGATACGGGAGAAGGCGTGTTTGATAAAACGCTTGTCCTTGCCTTCGGTGGCGTAATTGTAAAGGGTGGCGCTCAGGTAGGCCAAAAGCGCGGCTATGCCCGGCGCGGCAATGGGTATCCAATGCCCGGCGTGAAAGGCCCAGAAGGCGGCAATGCTAAAGGCGATAAGGGTCGTTAGAAGGCCCGCCACGGTGATTGTTATGCGGCTGCAGTAAGTTACAAGGAGTACTATCAGAATGACCGCAGCGGCAATAATAAGCATGGCGATCCAGTCGGGAGCCTTCTGAATAAAATCCCCCATTAGCATGTTGTCCAGCATGGTGACGTGCATTCCTATGCCCGGGTAATTTGCGTCGATGGGAGTATTGCAGATATCAAAGAGTCCGGGAGCGTTAAAGCCAAAGAAAACATAGCTGCCGGCAAAGTCTTCCGGCCAAACGACAGGTTCCCTTCCGGCGGCGAGATTGGCGGCGCTTTGCAATACATCGGACATATTGTAAACGGGATACCTGGACAGGGGGCCGCGGAAGCGGAGCGATGTCTTTCCGTCTGCGTCGATGGGGATACTGTACTCGCCCCAGCGGATGAGCCTTCTATCTTGGTCATAGCTCAGCTCAGCGTCATAACCGGCCGCAAGCAGGGCCGCCGCGGACAGGCCCGGCACCGCCTTATTATCGAAGACGGTAAAGAGCCGGAGGCGGCGGTAGGTGTTATCCGAATCCGGCTGGCCTGTCACATTGCCGATGACGGCGGCCGCGTTTCTAAGTTGGCGTATGGGGAACTGGGCGCCGGCTGCAAAATCGCCGGACAGGTCGAAAAGGGAAATATCTGAGCCAAAAATTTCCGTGTCAAAAAGGGGCGCGTTCAGATCCGCCGGCCAGGTATTAACCGCTCCCCACTGCCTGCTGAAGTAAACCACCTGTACCGCCCTGCCAAAGTTTCTTGCGGCCTGGGCAAATAAGGCATCGTCCCTTTCTTCCTGCCTGGCTATGTCGTATATAGAAGGCTCTGTAAACAGCACGTCAAAGGCCACGGAGCTGGCCCCGCCAAGGTTCATGAACTCCGTGAACTCGGCGTATGCCTCCCTGGGCCATGGCCATGGCCAGCCCCTTTCCCGCTGGCCCCATTCAAGGCAGTCCTGGGTTAATAGAACCAGGGTAATATCCTGGGAACGTGGGCGGCTGCCGGCAAGAAGGTTTATCTTAAGATCGTAAAAGGTGAATTCCGCATAGTCCATAAGACCCGCCAGATGGCTTGAAATTACAAGGGCGCAAAGCACCATAATAATGATCATGGCAGCCAGGCTTTTATGGTATTTTTTCACAGTTCGTTTCATATAGATATGAATATAGATATCATACGGGAAATATGCAATAATTGCCCAGAGAGGTAGGCATGGATAGTCGCTTTCAGCAATTTAATTCCAGCAGGGTGAATTTTAGCCTCCTGGCTATTATCACAGTTATCCTCGTTGCAGCGGTATTAAAACTCACGGCCTCGGTGGTACTGCCATTTACCATCTCCCTGCTTCTGGCTGCCGTTGTAAGCCCCATTGTCAGACTCCTGGAGAAGCTCAAAATACCCCGGATCCTTTCGGTATTTTTGGTTGTCTTCCTGCTCCTGGGCGGCCTTGTTATCGTGGGCATGATCCTTGTAAATTCCAGCCGGACCATCCTGACCCTCTATCCAAGATACGAAGCCCGCTTTACCGAGATCTACATTTTTTTAGCCCAGTTTTTTGAACTCCAATACGATGAACACCTTAGCTTTTTTGAAAACATCTGGGCTCATCTTGGCGTCAGGAACCGTGTCATGGCTTTAACCTTTACCGTTTCCAATGCCCTTTTTACATTTCTGACAAACGCCTTTCTTGTTGCAATATTTATGGTCTTCCTTCTTTTGGAAGCGGCTTTTTTCCGGGATAAACTGAACAGGGCCTTTGAGGGAGAAAGGGCCGAACGAATCAAAAAGATCACTTCCGATATCATGACTCAGGTTACCCACTACCTTTCCGTAAAGTTTTTTCTTTCATTGGTTACCGGAGCCATAGTCGGCATTGGCCTTAGAATCATTGGGGTTGAGTTCGCCGTGATCTGGGGAGTTATCCAGTTTGTATTGAATTTCATCCCCAACATCGGCAGCATTGCCGTGGGGGTTGCGGCTTCAGTTTTCTCCCTGGCTCAGTTCTGGCCGGAGCCGGGGCCGGTTGTGGCCACGGTTATTGTAATGTTGGGCGCGAATATGATTATCGGCAACTTTATCGACCCCAAGGTCACCGGCGACCGGCTGGGGCTTTCTCCATTTGTTGTGCTTGTTTCCCTGCTCATCTGGGGTTACATCTGGGGCTTTGTCGGCCTGATTCTTGCGGTGCCCATGATGGTGCTCATCAAGATAATCTGCGAGAATGTTCCCATACTGGAGCCGATTTCTATAATGCTCGGTTCCCACAAGGCGGCAAAGGCCGCCAAAGGTCATGAAGAACCGGAGGGTAGCCCAGAGCCGGAGGGTGGCCCGGAACAAAACACAGAGGCAGAAAAATAAATGGCTGCCGTATCCCTGCTCTTAAACATTACCGGCGGTCTTTGCATGTTCCTCTTTGGCATGAAGATCATGAGTGACGGCATTCAGCAAAGTGCAGGCGATCGCCTAAGAAAAACACTTAGCCTCATGACCGGTAACCGCTTTGCCGGCGTGTTCACCGGGGCTGGGGTTACAGCCATTATTCAGTCCTCCTCGGCAACCACTGTCATGGTGGTCTCCTTTGTCAGCGCGGGGCTTCTTAACCTTACCCAGTCTATCGGGGTAATCATAGGCGCCAATGTGGGTACCACAGTAACCGCCTGGATTGTGTCCCTGTTGGGATTTTCGCTGGATATTTCAAATATGGCTTTGCCGGCAGTGGGCATCGGCTTTATTTTGAGTGTTGTTAAATGGAAGCACAAAAGCCTTGGTAATTTTATAATGGGATTTGGCCTCCTCTTTTTGGGGCTTTACTATCTAACCCAGGAAACGCGCGGCCTGACGGAGGTAATAAATTTTGACGCCCTGGCCGCATACGCGGAAATGGGCATGGCCTCGGTAATGATCGGGGCAGCCGCGGGCTTGTTCATGACCCTGCTTCTAAATTCATCCAGCGCCACCACCGCTATTGTTTTAACCATGGCATTTAACGGGCTGATAGGTTACACAATGGCCGCAGGCATGGTTCTGGGCGCCAATGTTGGTACTACCCTTAGCCCCATCCTGGCCGCCATTGGTGCAAGCACCTCGGCAAAGCGGGCGGCCCTGGTCCATTTGCTCTTTAACTTTATTGGAACCCTATGGGCGCTTCCTATGATCATACCCCTGCTTACACTGGTTGATTATTTGACCCCCGGTTCTTCCATGCTTGCAGTTTCCGAAACCTGGCAGCTGGGTACGCCCCTTGGCTACGAGGCTACAATTCACATTGCCATGCTGCATACGGTATTTAACCTGATTAACACCCTTCTCTTTCTGCCCATGGTAAATCACTTTGCCAGATTTGTATCGATACTGGTACCGGAGGACGAGTCCAAAAGGGAAATGGGACATTATACCTTTGCCGCCTTCTCAAGCGCCATTAAAGCTACGCCGGAACTTAACATACTGCGCGCGGAAAAGGAAATCCGCGACATGGCGGGCATTGTCTCATCAATGTACTCCCGCTTCAGCGCCCTTTTGCTTGAGTTAAGTGAAAGTGAAGACAGGGAGGGCGCCGCTGCCAGGCTCTGCGAGGAGCTGAAGATCAAAGAAGAGTACACCGATCAAATGAGGGAGACTCTTACCGCCTTCCTGATCGAATGTACCCGCAAGCGGCTTAACGCCCGCACACAGCACCGGGTTTCCCAGTTGCTGCGGGTCATCGGTTATATTGAGGAGATGAGCGATGGTTGTTACATCATTGGCCTGCACCTGGAAAAGAGCGTGCGCAAAGACCGGATCTTAAAGAAAAAGGAAATGGATGCCCTGATTCCATACGTTAAAATGGTCGGGGAATTTCTTGACCATCTGCAGGAGCAGCTTGGCGGTCCCCCCACGGCAAAGATGGCCGCTCGCAGCCGGGAACTGGAGACAGCAATCAACAGATCCCGCAAGGATCTGCAGAAGCTTGGCCGCAAGCGTATTGAGGCGGGCAAGGATCTTAAAACCGAGCTCTTCTTTATTGACCTTGTCCGGCGCATCGAAAAACTTGGGGATTACTGTTACGACATTTCAAACGCCCTGGGGAAAATTGAAGTTCCCCTATACAAACGACTTATAGAGAAGATCTAGATCCAGTTCGGGATAGACCGGGAAACGGTCCAGCAGTTTTTTTACCCTGTCCTGGGCTTCCGCCTTTGCCTTCCCGTCAATGATGTACTTGGACTTACTCTTTTTTGCCGGGTCCTTTTTGTCATCCGCCGGGACGGTGTTCTTTAGGACAAGCGCGATAATGCTTCCCAGCTCTTCCATTTCCGCCTTTCCCATGCCCAGGCTGCTAAGCGCGGCGGCGCCCATCCTGAGCCCGGAAGTGTACCATGGGCCGTTGGGATCAAAGGGAAGGCTGTTGCGGTTCAAGGTGATGTTACATTCAAAGAGGGCGCTTTCCGCATGGCGGCCGGTCAGGCCCATGGCGCCGACATTTGCCAAAAAAAGATGGTTGTCCGTGCCGCCGGTCAGCACCTGTATGCCGTTTCCAATGCAGGCCGCAGCCAGGGCCTGGGTGTTCTCGACGACCTTTTTCGCGTAGGCCTGGAAGTCGGGCTTTGCCGCCTCCTTAAAGGCCACGGCCTTGGCGGCAATCACGTGGGGCAGGGGGCCGCCCATCATCATCGGGCAGCCCTTGTCCAGGGCCTCGGCGAATTCCTTGGTAGCAAGCACCAGGCCGGCGCGTGGCCCGCGGAGGGTCTTGTGGGTGGTGGTGGTGACCACATGGGCGTGGGCCACCGGGTCATATTCCCCGGAGAAAACCTTGCCGGCCACAAGGCCCGCGAAGTGTGCCATGTCCACCATGAGTACCGCCCCAACGGCATCGGCGATCTCCCTCATCCTTTTAAAATTAATCTTTCGCGGATAGGCTGAGTAGCCCGAAAGCAGAATCAGCGGCTTAAAGTCCCTGGCCTGTTTTTCGATCTCATCGTAGTCAAGAACGCCGCTCTCTTTGGAAACCGAGTAGGTGGCAACGTCAAACATGCGGGACGAAACATTGTAGCGGTAGCCGTGGGTAAGGTGACCGCCCGAATAGTAGTCCTGTCCCAAAAGGCGCTGATTGCCAAGCGTTGCTTTTACTTCACTCCACTGGGCATCGGTCAGTTTATACAGGTTGCTTTCGGCAAACTTTTCCAGAAGGGGATTTTCCACCCTGGTGCCAAGTATGGCCCAGTAGGCCATAATGTTCGCGTCGGCCCCGCAGTGGGGCTGCACGTTGGCGTATTCCGCGCCGAAAAGCTTGCAGGCCTCTTCTGCGGCCAGGGCCTCTACGGCGTCAACGTTTTCGGTTCCCGCGTAAAAGCGGTAGCCGGGAACCCCCTCGGCGTATTTGTCGGTTAGGAGATTGCCCATGGTCAGCTGCACCGGCATGGAGCAGTAGTTCTCGCTGGCGATAAGCTTTAGACGGCTCCGCTGGCTTCCAAGTTCTTTTACGATACAGGCGGCGACATCCGGGGCCGTCCTGGCGGTCTCGGTCAGGTTGCATAGATAGGCCAGGAAGGCCGTGTTGATTTTATCCGGTTCTGTAGAAGCCAGATACGATGCGACAGGGTTCGTGTTCATGTTTTTACATTAGCAAATTCGGCCTGGTATTCATAGCCCTTTCCAGTTCCGCCCTTGGATCCCTGCCGCGCTGCTTGCGGGTGTCCAGGGTTTTAGCGGCGTCTATAAATCGCGGAAGGTCGCTTCCCGATCTTTCGTACAGGTCCAAAAAGAAACGGTCTTCCTCGTGGTAGAGCCTGAAAAGGTCCAGGTAGGCGTTGTTCACAGGCAGGTCGATGAAAAAACGGTAATTGCCGGTGATAAAAAGCTGCTCGTAATTTTCCTCGAATCTGGTTTTGGCGCTGCCGATGATCTCCTCTTTGCGGCGGAGCTTTTCTTCCCTGCTTATTCCGCTATTGTAGACTTGCTCCAGCTCGGCAATCAGGCCGCGAAGAAAGTTCTGGTATGTTTGCCTGTCCGAACGGGCCTCAGCTTCATCGCTTGCATTGCCGCCAGCGCCGTCGGCATAAATGCCGTCGGCATAAATGCCGTGGGACTTCTCCATGTAAAGCCGCGCACCCTCAGTCCCCACAAACTGCGCCAATTCCTCGTTGAACTGACTCTGATTAGTCAGCCATACCGTGGCGTGTAGGAGCTCGTGTATGATCAGCTCCGCCAGGTAGCGCTCGGAGTAGTCCTTCATGTAGGAGTAAAGGGGATCGCGAAACCAGCCCAGGGTGCTAAAGGCATCCACGCCGCGAAGCCAGACGTCCAGGCCTTTTCGTTCAAGCCTTGCCCGTTCCCCCCTGGCGTCCTCTGGGTTAAAAAAGCCCTTGTAGGGAACGGCGCCCAGCACCGGGAACCACCACTGGTGGCGGGTAAAGGAGTCATCGGCGCAGGCGGAAACCACCGCCGCAAGGTAGTCCCGGTCAATGGCCACATAGCGGGTATAGTTCCTGCTTGCCGAAAGGCCCAGATCCTCCATGGCAAAACGGCGTATGTCCTGTACCCGCTGGACAAAGAGCCTGTCATCCCCGGTACTGTCCAGCTCCTCCAGCGGAACCGCCCGGCTCAGGTAGCCGAGCATGGCCGCCCCCTGCTTCATGGTATAACATCCCGAGCAGACCGCAGAAAGGCCAAGCAGCGCAACGGCGGCTATAAGCACCGGAAGGCTGGGATGAAGGCAGGAGAGGAGGGGTTTCACGAATTTATTATATCACATATTGTTTTTTGCCAAATAGGGGGTATAATGATACCGGACAGCATATATATAGAGGAGAGCTAATGTATATCAGAATCAGGACGGTCCTGAGCATTTTTCTCACCACACTGCTTATTATTTTCTTTAGTATTTTTGTGGGTGTAATCACCGTAAGAAGCGGTATCGAAACATCCCAGGAAATTGATTTAATGATGATATCCGATATCGCGGATCACTTTATAAGCTCTGAGATCAGGGCTTTAAAGTTAACAGCTGCCACAGAGGCACAGTGGTTATCCATGCTTCCTGAAACACAATGGCAGAATGCATTGCTGGATCTCCAGCGCAGTCACGGGGAATTTACCGGTATGGCGATTTGGAGCGACAGGCGGGAACTGGCCGCTAGAGCAGGGGAAGTGCCGGCACCGCTTGAAACACTGGATAACGAATACGTCCAGCAGGCATTTGGGGGCAGGCAAACAATATCGAACGCAATTCGATTGAACGAAGGATCCGTTGTGTTTTGCGTATCCGCTCCCCTGCCGGGAACAAATAGAATACTGGTGCTAACGCTCCCCTACACGTTTTTTATCGATTTTCTTTCAGTTATCTCTATTTGGGAAACAGGCCATATATATATGGATGATGCTAATGGGATTTTAGTTTCAAACCCGCGCCCGACCTGGGTGGAAAGTATGATTGATCCCATAAGCGGGGCAGTAATGGACGAGGAAAACAGGCAAATTTTGATAGATATCCGCAGAAGGGTGGAAACAAACCCGCGATGGGTGACATATTCCGTTAATGACGTACCGCGTATATGCGTGTACCGGCCTGTCAGTGGCTCGGAGGAAGGCTGGTCTTTTGGCACCGTCGCGCCGCTTCCAGAGAGTCCTTTCAGGCATATTGACCGCGGGCTTATCGTAGTTGGGTTCGTCAGTATGTTCCTAAGCCTTATCGCAGCAATTATTGCTTCCGGTTTTATCAAAAGGCCCTTTGATGAAATTGCCATGCTTAAAGAGGAGGCGGAACAGCATTCCAGGTTCAAAAGCCAATTCCTTGCAAACATGAGCCACGAAATGCGCACCCCCCTGACCGCCGTGCTTGGATTAACGGAACTGACCCTTGGGACAGTGCAATTGGACGATGAGACCCATTCCAACCTTGTTAAAGTGTACAGATCCGGGGAAACCCTTTTGAACTTGATAAACGATATTCTGGACATATCAAAAATCGAGGCAAACAAGCTTGAACTGCATCCGCGCGAATACGATGTCCCCAGCCTTATAAACGATACCATTTCCCAAAGTATTCTGTATATTGCTGAAAAACCCATAGAGCTTATTCTGAACATAAACGAAAATTTACCAAACTACCTTTGCGGCGATGAGCTGCGTGTAAGGCAAATCCTGAACAATCTATTGAGCAATGCCTTCAAGTTTACCAGGGAAGGAACCGTCGAATTTGGCCTGGAATGCTCCCGTGACGGGGATACGGTCTGGCTGACGGCCTCGGTTCGCGATACAGGTGTCGGGATTAAGCCGGAAGATATGGGCAAGCTCTTTGCCCTGTATGCAAAGATGGAAGGAGATAACAGACGCGAAAGCAAAAGAAGCCTTGCCAGCCGCCGGACAGAGGGGACTGGCCTGGGACTATCCATTTCCAAAAGAGTAACCGAAATGATGGATGGTTCCATTACGGTGGAAAGCGAATACAAAAAAGGCAGTACTTTTACGGTAAAGCTAAAACAAAAGTATGTCAGCGATGCGGTAATTGGCTTGGATGTGGCAGAGAGTTTAAAGAAGTTTGATTACTCCCTTAAAAAATTCGACAACGTAAAAATGACGCGGATCAATATGTCATATGCAAAGGTACTCATAGTCGATGATAACCCGACCAATCTGGATGTGGCCAAGGGGCTGATGGGAATATACGGGATGAGGATTGACTGTGTCACAAGCGGGCAGCAGGCCATAGACGCCATTCGCAGCGAAAAAGTCAAATATAACGCGGTTTTTATGGACCACATGATGCCGGAAATGGATGGTATAGAAGCCTTGCGAATAATCCGTGATAATATTGGAACTGAATACGCCAAAACAGTACCTGTAATTGCCCTTACTGCCAATGCCATAGTTGGAAATGAAGAAATGTTTTTGGGCAAGGGCTTTCAGGCATTTATTTCAAAACCAATAGACCTTGCCCGCCTTGATACAGTTTTAAGACAATGGGTGCGGAACAAGGAAGCGGAAGCCCTGCTGCCCGAACATTTAATTTATATCGGAGCGGGAAGCGAGAAAAAAAGACACTTATTGCCGGAAGACATCCCAGGCCTTGATATGGACAAAGGGATAGTACACTTTGGCTATAACGAAGAGGCCTATGTCAACGTTCTGCAATCCTATGTAAAAAATACCCGGCCCCTTCTTGATGTGCTTAGGAATGTTAATGCCGGTAATCTGGACCAGTATGCCGTAACGGTTCACGGCATTAAGGGATCCAGCAAGGGCATATTGGCGGAAAACATTGGGAACAAGGCAGAGGCGCTTGAAAGAGCGGCCATTGCGGGGGATTATGAATTCATTCAGTCAGCCAATCAAAGCTTCCTTGGCATCGTCATGAATCTTTTGACCGACATAGAGGATGCGATAAATAAGAGCGGGAGAAATAAGAAAACCCAAAAAGACAAGCCCGACATGGTGCTGCTGGCAAAGCTCCTGGACGCCTGCGGCAGTTACGATATTGACGAGATAGATGCTATAATGGCCAAAATAGAAAATTTTGAATACAGTTCCGATGATGGGCTGGCCCTGTGGCTGCGGGAAAGTGTGGATCAGGGAAAATACAAAAACATAGAGGAGAAGCTTTCAGTTATTGTTAAGGAGGAGGTATAAAGTATGGATAACACGCGTTATAAGATCGCGCTGGTAGACGACAACATGGCCGCCCTGAATCAGGGGAAAAGCCTGCTCCAAGATCTTTACAGCGTCTACACTATTCAGTCGCCTCTTACCCTGTTTGGAAACCTTGAACATTTCATGCCAGACCTGATTCTTTTGGATTTAGAAATGCCCGAAATGAGCGGCTTTGAAGTTTTAAGTAAATTGAAAGCCGACCCCCGTTACAAAAATATTCCTGTGATATTTCTTACGGCAAAAAGAAATGAAGAAAGCGAGAGAAAAGGGTTTGAACTGGGAGTCTCGGATTATATTACCAAGCCCTTTTCGCCTGCCATATTAAGACTCAGGGTCCGGAATCAAATAAATATGCTTGAGCAGATGCATGCAATTGAATATGAAATGGTGAAATACAGGCTGGTAAGCGAAGCAATGGGTCTTGCACTGTGGGACATGGAGATTGTCAACCCAGGCCAGGTAAGCCTGGATGACAAGTTTTATTGGTCCCAGGAATTCCGCCACATGCTGGGATTTAACGATGAGAGCGATTTCCCGAATATTCTTTTAAGCCTTGATGATCGGCTCCATCCCGATGATAAGGAGAGGACACGGAAGACATTCGCGGCGCATCTGAACGACTATTCCGGAAATACGCCTTATGATTTAGAGTACCGGATCAAGCATAAAAACGGAGAATACAGGGATTTCCACGCTTTCGGAACTACCCTCCGTGCCAGCGGTGGAATTCCTTTAAGGATTTCAGGCGCCATAAAAGACATTACTGAACTTAAAAAAATGCAAAAAGCTATAGCCGATGCAAATGAGCGTGTAAACCTTATGCTTGATTCAACCCCGCTTTGCATCCAGTTATGGAACAGGGAATTAAAAACAATTGACTGTAACGAAGCAGCAGTCAGACTTTATGGATTTAAAAGCAAGCAGGAATATATAGAAAGATTTCTCGAGTGTTCTCCAGAGTATCAGGACGACGGTCAGATTTCTACAGAAAAAGCGATAATGCTGGTAAAAAAGGCTTTTGACAAAGGAGAATGTACTTTTAACTGGATGCACAGAATTCCTGATACCGGCGAGCTAATGCCGGCAGAAGTTTCGCTTGTACGGGTAAAGTATATAAACGATTATGTCGTGGCCGGGTATACCCGTGATTTGCGCGAGCATAACAAAATGATGGAACTGATACTTGAGGAAGAGGAGCGGCTGCAGCTTATGCTTAATGCAATGCCTATGGCATGCCGGCTCTTTGGGCGGAATTACAAATTTATCGACTGTAATCAGCAGGCGCTGGATATGGTAGCTGCTGCCGACAAGGAAGAATTCCAGAAAAAAATAATGGATATTATACCAGAGTTCCAGATCTGCGGGCGGAAGTCAGATGAACTTAGAATGGAGTACCTGAACACAGCTTTTGACAAAGGTTATCTCAATTTTGAGTGGTTGTATGTTCTGCCTGACGGTGAGCCCCTGCCCTGTGAGGTTACCATGGTTCGTGTCATATATAAGGGCGAATATATCATTGCAGCATACCTTAGGGATCTGCGTGAGCAAAAAGCCATTATAGAGGAGATGCGCAAGGCTGAAGTAGCCGAGGAGAGCAACAAGGCAAAAAGCAGATTTTTGGCTAATATGAGCCATGAAATGCGCACCCCATTGAATGTTATTGTGGGGTTTACCGATTTAATGCTGGAAGAAGAATCACTTGCCCCTAAGCTGGAAAAAAAATTAAAGAATGTAAGCATTGCGGGAAACACCCTGCTCGGACTTATAAACGATGTCCTGGATATTTCAAAGATAGAGGCCGACAAGCTTGAATTAACGCCTGTCAATTATGGAGTGCCCAGTCTTATTAATGATATAATCACTCTGAACATGATACGCATCGAGGAAAAACCCATTACATTCCACCTGGACATTAGCGAAAATCTCTTATGCAGGCTTTGCGGAGACGATCTGCGGGTAAAGCAAATAATTAACAACCTTTTAAGCAACGCAATAAAATATACCCAGAAGGGAGCCGTCAGCCTGGGTCTGGTCACTGAGCGCATGGGCGATGAAGATGTGCGGATGGAAATTATCGTCAGCGATACCGGCATTGGTATTAGCAAGGATGATTTGAAAAAAATCTTTACAGATTATGGTCAAGTGAATACCCGTACAAGCCGCAAAGTTGAGGGGACGGGCCTTGGCTTGGCGATTACAAAGAGGCTTGTAGAAATGATGGGCGGCGAAATATCAGTTGAAAGTGAATTGGGCAAGGGTTCTGTTTTCCGCGCCTACATTCAACAGAAAGCCATTGATAATATGACAATAGGCCCTATGCTTATGGAGAGCCTCAAAAATTTCCGCTACAGCGAAGATAAAAATACTGGCGGGAAAAAATTTGTGCGTGACGATTTAAGCTTTGCCAAAGTGCTGGTGGTTGATGATGTGCAGCCCAACCTTGATTTAGCGGCTGGGCTCCTTTCAAAGTACAAAATGCATGTAGACTGCGTGTTAAGCGGCGAGGAAGCCGTTGATCTGATAAGCAGGAGCGAAACTAGCGAGCAGCAGCATTACAACGCGATTTTCATGGATCACATGATGCCTGGAATGGACGGTATAGAAACGGCAAAGGCCATTCGCAATATTGGCACAGAATACGCCGGGGGAATACCAATTATAGCTTTGACAGCCAACGCGATCGCGGGAGCAGAGGATATGTTTTTAGACAATGGCTTTCAGGGTTTTATACCCAAGCCTATCAACATCAAGAAGTTAGATTCCATGCTGAAAAGATGGATTCATCCCAATTTCGCCGAGCCCGATGAAGTCGAGTCTGATTTTTCGTATAACAAAGGAGAAGGAAAATGAAACTAAGCTTAAAGATCCCGCTTCTTATTGGAATGGTTGTATTGATTGCTTCTGCAAGCATTACTATTGCCGTGCAATTTATTGTCACAGATAAAATGGAAACTTCGGCTTTTCAGGAGCTTTCCACGGAAGCCAGAATTAGCGCCGAACTTATCGCTACAGTCCTTGATGCTCCGCTAATTCAGCTCGAGGAGATCGCCAACCGCGCCAGAACCCGAACCATGGATTGGGAAGGCGTTGTCCTGGAAACATTTATCCCGGATATTGTACGTCTAGGTGTTGAAGATCTTGCCCTGGTTTACCCTGACGGGTCTACCTGGAGCGCGATAAGCGGCTACGTCGGTAACCTGAGCGATAGAGATTACATCCAGGCGGCTTTTTCTGGAAGAAGAATGATGTCAGATACAATCATCAACCGGGTTACCAACACAATGTCTGTTATGATGGCAGCCCCGATCTTCCTAAACGATCAACCTGGTGCTCCCGTTATCGGCGCAGTCATAGCCCGCAAGGATGCACGGGAAGTCCTTGATCGATTATTATCCATGGTAAGGCCCGCGCGGCAAAGTGGCTATGCATTTTTGCTTAACAATGAAGGCGTTTTTATAGCACATCCCAATCAAGCGTATGTAAACAATATGTTTAACCCTATAGAAGAAGTGTCCAGAGATCCTTCCCTGCGATCCCTGGCTGATATGATAAGCAATGTCATTGCCAGAGAATCGGGTATGGATAGATATTTTTACGCCGGAGAAACCAGAATCTGCGCTTATAGGGAAATACCGGGATACAACGGCTGGAAACTTGTTGTTGCAATTGAAAGGCGCGATTTTGAAAGGGATATCAACGAAACTATTTTTACGATAATTATTATCGGGATAATATGTTTTATCCTTGGAACTGTCATTTCTATATTTATCGGGAGAAGAATTGCATCGCCAATATACATAATAAACAATACACTGGATGTTATTGGCGAAGGAGACCTGACCCACGCCGTTACCGTTGAATCCAAAGACGAGATCGGTCATTTGGCAGATAATATCAATATGACCATCGAAAAGATCAGGAGCCTTATAGGGACAATAAAAAACAAAGTCAATGCGCTTACCAATACCAGTTTTGAGCTTACCGTCAATATGGGTAAAACATCAAAGGCAGTAGATAAAATTACCTTCAATTTTGAAGCCATGAAAGTCCTGGAAGACAAGCAGAAAAATGAAGAAGCAGAAGCAAACAAAGCGATGGAAACCATTAAAATCAGTATCGACACGATGAATAAACTGGTTGACGAACAGTCGATTAGTGTTGATACATCATCTTCGGCCATCGAAGAAATGACAGCCAATATTCAATCGGTTACCAGGACCCTGGTAGAAAACAGTAAAAATGTCAGTTCACTTGCGGACGCATCAGAACATGGCAAGACAGGGCTTCAGGCGGTGGCACAGGCCATACAGGAAATAGCACGGGATTCCGAAGGTTTGCTGGAAATTAATTCGGTTATGAACAATATTGCAAGCCAGACCAATTTGCTTTCAATGAATGCTGCTATCGAAGCTGCCCATGCCGGAGAAGCAGGAAAAGGTTTTGCAGTTGTAGCTGACGAGATTCGTAAACTGGCAGAATCATCAGGGCAGCAATCAAAAACAACAGCTACCATGCTAAAAAAAATAAAAACCTCAATAGACAGCATTACCAAATCCGCCAATGACGTGCTTTCCCGCTTTGATGCCATAGACTTAGGCGTAAGAACAGTTTCTGAACATGAACAAAATATCCGCAGTGCCATGGAAGAACAGGAAATTGGAGGAAGGCAGATACTGGACTCTGTAGGCCGTCTAAAAGATATAACCTTACAGGTAAAAAGCGGCGCAGGTCAGATGTCAGAATCCGGCGAGCAATTAATACAAAAAACCCATGAATTTATCAATATCAGCAATCAGGTTGTTCAGGGGATGAACGAAGTATTAACAGGTGCCATGAGCGAGATACAGGCTGCAGTAAAGCTTGTCGATGAAATGAGCGCTGAAAACGACAAAAACTTTTCGGATCTAAAAAGCGAATCAGAAAAATTCAAGGTAACAACCGGCAGCGAAAAGAAACAAGTCCTTATTGTGGATGATGATGCAACCCATCTTACTTTGGCCAAAGGTATACTTGAAAATGATTATGAAGTAATAACCGCTGCATCCGGCCTTGAAGCCATATCTTTATTCCATCGCGGTCTTATCCCCAGTGTGGTTTTACTGGATTTAATCATGCCGGAAATGGATGGCTGGGATACTTACGAAAGGATAAAAGCCATAGGCAATTTACATCATGTTCCGATTGTTATTCTTACCTCATCGGACGATCCATTGGATGAAGAGAAGGCGAAAAAAATCGGAGCTGTTGATTACATCAAGAAACCTGCCCAAAAGGGCGACTTACCGCAGAGATTAAAAAGGCTCATAAAAGATTAAGGAGCATGTATGAATATCCAAATCCCTGGTGTGGATCCGGAAAAAGTATTTGAACAATACGAAGATGATCATGAGCTTTATGCAAAAGTCTCGCTTTCCTACATTTCCACCACACAGGTGACTTTGGATAAAATCCGTACTGTATCAGCAGAAACATTGGCTGATTATGCTGTCTTTATACACAGTATAAAAGGAGCAAGTACAAGTATAGGCGCAGAGGAAACAAGAAAAGCAGCTCTAAATCTGGAACTAAAGGCCAAAGCCGGTGATTTAGCCGGCGTCCTTGCAGAAAATCAGACATTTGTGAAAAACGCAGAAAAACTCATAGACGATATACGCATATGGTTAGATCAATTTGATGCCAACATAAGTAAATAATAATAGTAAGGCGGTAGTTTAATGTTAATAAGAATCAGAACGATTATTATTATTTTTCTTACCATGCTGCTTATTATTTCTTTTAGTGTTCTTGTGGGTGTCATCACTGTCAGAAGCGGCATTGAAAGTTCCCAGGAAATTGATCTGATGATGATATCTGATATTGCAGATCATTTTATAAGCTCTGAAATCAGGGCCTTAAAGTTAAAGGCTGCAACAGCAGCGCACGACTTATCCATGCTTCCCCAAACACAATGGCAGAATGCGTTGACAGAGCTCCAAGGCCGTCATGGAGAGTTTATTGGAATGGCGATATGGAGTAACAGGCAGGAACTCATCGCCGGTACAGGGGAAGTGCCTGCACCGCCTGAAACACTTGATAATGAATATGTACTAGAAGCTTTCCAGGGCAAAGAAACAATATCAAATACTATTCTGTTGCCAGATGGGACAGTCATTTTTTGCCTGTCTGTTCCCCTATCAGAAATAAATAATACAATACTGGTATTAACACTCCCCTATACGTATTTTGTGGATTTTCTTTCCGTAATAACTATCTGGGAAACAGGCCATATATTTATGGATGATGCTTATGGAATTGTTGTTTCCAATCCAAGGCCCATTTGGGTGGAAAGAATGATCGATCCCATAAGCGGGACTGTAATGGACGATGAAAACAAACAGATAATGGCAAATATACGTCAGAGAAGAGAAACAAACCCGCAATGGATTACATATTCTGTTAATGATGTCCCGCGTATATCCGTATACAGGCCTGTCAGCGGGTCGGAAGAAGGGTGGTCTTTTGG